>Ga0209666_1003329_pt1 | contig 11731 bp, 4 predicted proteins | sample SaaInlV_125m_DNA_FD_184679 | JGI IMG/M metagenome (GOLD analysis project Ga0209666, IMG submission 184679) | Marine microbial communities from expanding oxygen minimum zones in the Saanich Inlet - Saanich Inlet SI037_S3LV_10m_DNA (SPAdes)... | ecosystem: Environmental > Aquatic > Marine >...
TTCAACATCTATTGCTAAAAAATTTACTGTTATTAAAACATTTGGTCTTGCAGCAAGTAGTGGTGGTAAAATAATTTTTAATAAAATATTAGATTCAGGGCCAGGTACTGGAAATTCAAACACTAACGATTTTAATGTAGAATTTCTACCTTTTGATAATACAAGCGCCTCAAAAATGTTATGTAAAATAACACCTATAGGAGTTGGTTCTCAAACAATAGGTATTACTCTTGATGTAGCATTCCACGACACAGTTGCACAACTAGTTATGAACGCAAGTTAAAATAAAATATGGCTAATTTATCTAATATAAATAATAAGTTCCTAGTAACAACTGGAGGTAATGTATTAATTGGTCAAACAGGTACTATAGGTTCTTCTATATTTCAAGTTACTGGAAACTCAACTTTTGCAGGAATGATAACGGTAAATGGTGGCGGAATAGATATTGATAATAATGATGATGTTAGATTAAGATTTGATAATGCAGCCACTTTTAAAGCAGGGTTACAAGTTGCAACTACTGCAGGAGATATGATAGCAGGAAGCGCTGTAAATGATTTTGCTATAAGGTCACAAGAAAATATGTTATTTGCAACAGGTGGTAACACAGAAAGAATGCGTATAGACAGTTCTGGAAAAATAACAATAGGAACAGGGGTTATAAATCCTTCTATTGGTTCTGATATTGCAATTACTCAAGGGTCTATTGGTTTAAGAATTAACGATGCAGCTTCTGCATTAAGCCCGACTACTGCAACATCTAATAATGACAATGCAGTTGATTTAGGAGTTTCTAATATTAGATTTAGAAATCTTTATATGGGTGGAACTGGAATTTTTGGAGGAAATGTTACTGTCAATAGTGGAAATAAACTTATTTTAAATAGAACTGATAATGCAATAGCTTCTGAATTATCTTCAAGTAGTACAGGTAAACTAATATTAAATAGTTTAAATGGAGAAGGTTTTGATTTACAAAACAATGGCACTTCTATTTTGTTAGGAGACAGTTCAGGAAACGTAGGACTAGGAGATATACCAAGTTTTAAATTAGATGTAAATGTAACAAGTGACAGGGCAAGATTTAAAGCAGCAACAGGAGATGCAAACATAGAATTATCATCTATTGCAGGACACGATTGGCTAATACAAAGTAAAGATTCTAGTAGTTTTGCTATTTATGATGAAGATGCTTCAGCAGAAAGAATGCGTATAGACAGTAATGGTTATGTAACAATTAAAAATAACGCAGGTGTAGATAGTGCTTCATTAACTTTTTCTAATAGTGATATAGGTATTGGAATAAATCAATCAATAGGTTATTTAAATTTTTATTCTAATGATAGTTCAACAAGTTCTTTAGGTGGAGTTGGAGGAATTTCAGTAAAATCAGAAGAAGCCTTTAATACTTCTTTTACACCAACTTATATGAGTTTTTATACTCACGCAAGAACTGCTAATAATGGAACTTCTTTAGGAAATGTTACAGAAAGAATGCGTATAGACAGTTCTGGGAACGTCGGGATTGGGACGGATAGTCCTTTGCATAATTTACAAATAGGCACCGCGGCTACAAATGGTAGTTATTCAATGATGATAGAGGGTAATTTCGCTAATAACGCGTTAGCCTCTAATCCTAGACTAAACTTAATTGATACTAATTTTGGAATAACAGCTGGAAAATACGGTAGCGGCGGAGCAGATGATGCATTAGGAATTTTTGCATTCCAAGGCGCTGGAAGAGGTATATTATTTGCTCATACAACAGCTGGTTCAGGTACTCATTTAAAAGATATGCGCCACGATATGTTTATAGATGGTGGTACAGGCAATGTCGGAATCGGAACGAATTCGCCTAGTACAAAACTACATGTAGATGGAACTAATACTACTGTATTAATTACTGAAGATTCTGAAGGAGAAGCAACGTTAAGATTTGGAGATACGCAGGGTAATTTAAGTCAGTCTATGGCTTTAGCTTATAATACTTCAAATGGTCTTTTTACATTTACAACTAATGGTACGAGTGAAAGAATGAGTATTACAAGTGGGGGGAATGTAGAATTTAAAAATGGTACACTAAAAGTAGGAGATTCAACAACTGCTGAATTACTTATTATACCATCATCAGATGGTTTTGCACCCGCTTTATTACAGTTTCATAAAACAGATACTGCTTCACAAACAGTTTTACAGTTTTTACAAAACAATATTCAAAAAGGTAGTATAACATATAGTGGCGCCTCTACATCATTTAATACTACTTCTGATTATAGGTTAAAAGAAGACTTACAAGACTTTGCAGGTTTAGATATGGTTTCTAAAATACCTGTTTATGACTTTAAATGGAAATCAGATAAAAGCAGGGGCTATGGAGTTATAGCTCACGAACTACAAGAAGTTTTACCAGATGCAGTTTCAGGAGAAAAAGATGATGAACAAATGCAAGGGGTTGATTATTCTAAAATTGTTCCTTTATTAATTAAGTCAATACAAGAACTAAAAGCTGAAATAGAATTACTTAAAAGCAAATAATGGCAAATTTATCAAATATAAATAATATATTACGAACTGGAAGTTTAGGTGTAGGGATAAATAGAGATCCTCTTGGTGCTTTTGAAATTAGTTCAGCTACTAAACCTGGTATTAAAATGTTTAATACAGCAGCTAGTGGAAAAACATACGAAGCATATTCTGATATTAATGGTAATTATATTATATTTGATCAAGATGCTAATGATAATAGATTTGTTATAAACACTTCTGGAAACGCAACTTTTGCAGGAAATGTGGATATAACATCAGGTATTATTGAATTAGGTCAAAACAAAATAGATGGCTCAAGTGATAATCTAAAAATATCAGCAGACTTTGGTGGCGTAAGTGGTTCTTCTACTATTGAATTTTTAGTTGATGGTAGTGAAAAAATGCGTATAAATAATTCAGGAAATGTAGGAATAGGAAATGGTAACCCACAAAACAAGCTAGATATTGAGCAATCTGCTGCTGTTTCTGCAAGGCTTTTAGCTACAGGTGCAACATCATCCTCGTTAAAATTAGAAGTAAAAGGAGGCGCTACTCAATTAACAACAACCGAAATACTTGCTAACTCAAGTGGGACATTGACGTTTGCTACAGGTACTACTTCTTCTACAGAAAGAATGCGTATAGACAGTTCTGGATTAGTGTCAATTAAAAATGTAGAAGTTCCTACTTTAAGATTAGAAAATACTGATACTTCTCTTGGAGTACAAACTTTAGGTTCTTTAGAATATTATCAAAGTGACCCAAGTGCAACAGGTGTTGGAGTAGTTTCAAGAATTAATTGTGTTAATGAAAGTGGTTTTCAAGGAGCAGCAGCTTTAACATTTGAAACAGGAGATGTTTCAAGTATAACAGAAAGAATGCGTATTACAAGTTCTGGGCAAGTAAATATGACAAAAGGCAGTTCAGGTACTGTTTTATATTTAGATGGTGTAAATGCTTATGATGCTGAAACAGGTATTCAATTATCTGCAGGTAGAGCAAAAATATCAGGGTTTTTAAATCCTACAGGTGGAACACCTGGAAGTTCTTTAAGATTTTATACAATGCCTGATAATGGTTCAGTAACAGAAAGAATGCGTATTGCAAGTGGGGGGAATGTTTTATTTGGTAAAACAAGTCAAGGATTATCTATAGTAGGAATTGAAGCTGCAAGTAATAATACCTTAAGGGCTACAAAAACAAATTCTGCTCCTGTAGAATTTAACAGAACTGGAACAAGTGGTGATGTTGTTTTATTTTATGCAAATACAGGAGGGGTTGGGAGTATATCTGTAACTCAATCATCTACCTATTACAACACCTCATCTGACTATAGATTAAAAGAAGATTTAAAAGACTTTGCAGGTTTAGATATGGTTTCTAAAATACCTGTTTATGACTTTAAATGGAAATCAGATAAAAGCAGAAGTTATGGAGTTGTGGCTCACGAACTTCAAGAAGTTTTACCAGATGCAGTTTCAGGAGAAAAAGATGCAGAAGAAATGCAAGGTGTTGATTATTCTAAAATTGTTCCATTATTAGTCAAGTCAATACAAGAACTAAAAGCAGATAACGATAGCTTAAAAGCTAGAATAGAAACATTAGAAAATAATTAATGGCATCATTATCTAATATAAACGGGATATTTGACGTCCATTCCACTGGGGCTATACTTTTTAGCACATCTCATGGAACTTCAGGGCAGATATTAAGATCAAATGGTAATGCAGCCCCAACTTGGGTAGCAGCTTCAACTGTTATTGGTGGACCATATTTACCCTTGACAGGTGGAACATTAACTGGACCTTTATCTGGAACTAGTGCAACTTTTGCAGGAACAGTCACAGCAGGTAGCGGCTCACAAGCAGTGAATAGTGACGCTATGCTAACTTTAAGGGCAACCGCATATTCAGGTTTAGATATTAAATCAGCAAGAACAACAGGTAATATAGGTGGTATAAGATTTTATGACACAGCTAGTAATACTGTTCCAGAAGCACAACTTAATGTTGAAGTTGATGGTTCTTATAATTTTTACAATGGAACAAATGGAGCACAGTTAAGATTAAAAATAACAGACTATGGATCTTTAGTTGTTGGAAATACTCCTGGTACAAATTCAAACTGGGGTAAAATACAATGTGGTGGAACGATTACAGTAGGAAATTCTTCTGGAACCTATAAGACACACGGAAGAATTAGTGGAGATAGTGATGGTATGAAATTAAAAGGTACTTCTACTGGAACCTACAGTAATCCACAGGGTGTAACTATAAACGGATACAATGTAGGTATTAATACAGATTCTCCTAGCGTAGGAAATGCTTATGGCTTAGTTATAAGAAGTTTTACAAATCCATCTAGGTTAGTTTTTTGGAATAATACATCAGGTGAAGTAAGTTCTCGTGGTCAAAGAATTTCTTTTGAAAATGCAAATTGTATTTTTGAAAACATGGAAAGCGGTTATTATGCATTTAAGACTGGAGGCTCAAGCGCCAATCCAAGTGAAAGAATGCGTATAGATAGTTCTGGAAATGTAGGAATAAATACAACTGTTTTCCCTAGTTCAGGCTTTGCAAAACTTGTTGTTGCAGGTAGTGCTATAGCCGCAAGACCATCCGGTGTTAATGATTATTTTTCTTATATAAAAAGTAATTGGGCTTTAGAAAATGCTTTTGAAATAGGTATTGAAGGAGCTGGAACACAGCACAGATTTATAACTTCAGGAAATTATTATCATGGAACTGAATTAAGGTTTTGGACAAGTGACACTCAAAGAGTAACTATAAATTCCATAGGTAATGTTGGGATAAACGAGAATTCGCCATCACAAACGCTAGATGTAAATGGACAAATGACTCACAATGGCTTAGTTATGAAAAGTGGAGATGGTGTTTATATAGACAGATATTTAGCATACACAATAAACATTAGTTTAATAGCTTTCAATTGGGTTGATACTGGTATATATAGTAATTCTGGTTCTTATCAATTAGGTGCAAGCGGAACCTATGCAGTTCAAATATATAGTGATTCTCACGCTGGTGAACCTTATTGGTATAATGCTTATTGGAGTGGCATAATGTCTTGGCATCAAGGTTCTGTAAATCAAAATGCTACTTTTGAAATACCTTTAACACAAGCGGCACATTCCACTAATGGTAGAACTTTAGAACTTAGAATACAAAATACCCTAGGTAGTGGACCAGGTACTCCGACTAATAATGCTAGACTAGAACTTAAAACAACTGCGGCAGGAACCAACAGTGTAAGTTTATCTTTCAGATTTAGAAGATTAATATAAAATAAATAATATGGCAATAATATATTCGTATCCTTTAAACCAACCAAAGAGAGATGATTTACTTATAGGTACTATAACTTATGACGAGGATGCTGTAAACCCAGTACATGGTAATCCAACTGTTAGTTTTACCGTAGGATCTTTACTTGATTTAATCGCTAGTCAAGGTGCAGCGCAAAATCTACAACAGGTTACTAATATAGGTAATACAACGACTAATTCTATTATTATTTCTAATAGTTTAAAAGTTTCAGGTGGTTATTACGATTCAAGTAACCAACCAGGAACAGCAGGGCAATTACTTAGTTCTACAGCTACAGGAACACAATGGGTTAATGTTGCTGCTCAAGGTGTAACTAGCGTTGGTTTATCAATGCCAGCAGCATTTACAGTCGCTAACTCACCAGTTACTCAAGCTGGTATACTAGCGGTTACAGGCGCGGGGACAGCTGTCCAATACATAAATGGTTTAGGTAACTTAGTTACATTTCCAACAATACCAACTCAATATGTTTTACCAGTTGCAACAACTGTAGCATTAGGTGGTATAAAAATAGGTTACACAGAGGCTGGTAAAAACTATCCATTAGAATTAGATAATGAAAGAGCTTATGTAAATGTCCCTTGGACAGACACAATATATACATTGCCTCTAGCGGCAGATGGTATAAGAGGTGGTGTACAAATAGGTTATACACAAACATCAACTAGAGATTATCCAGTTACGTTAGCTAGTGAAAAAATGTTGGTTACAGTTCCTTGGAGCGATACGATACAAACAATAGCAGGTACTGGAACAGACAACACTGATTCTGGTGTATTGTTAAGCGATAGTGGTGGAACTGTTTTAATATTAGGCGATGGTAGTGTTACAGCTGCACAAACAGGAAACACAATAACTTTAACTGGTACAGATACTGGTGTAACTGGTGTTACTTTGGCTACAGCAGACTCTACAGGCTCACCTCTTTCAGAAAGCATAACAAATAGAGAATTAACTTTAACATCAGCAAAATACGTTGGTGGCGCTAACGTAGGTTACGTACCTGAAGGCGGAACTGGAACTACTTATTTAAAAGGTGACGGTACTTGGGAAGCAATACCTACAGGTTTAATATTTAAAGGCGTATGGGATGCTAGTGGAACTGGAGGTGGTAGTCCAGATTTAACAAGCATAACTCCAGCTGATGGTTGGCTTTATATAGTTAGTGTTGCTGGATCGGCGGAACCTAATGGAGTTGGAACAACACCTAATTCTTGGAATATAGGAGATTGGTGTGTGTATAGTTCAACTGTGTCGGCATGGGAATTAGTACCTTCTTCAACAACTGGTGTAGACACAGTAAAAACAACTGATGGTACTTATATAGATTTAACGCCTAGTACAGCAACAAATGGTGCGGTTGAGGTTACAGCTGATCTAAGTGCTGCTGATGGAAACAACACTGGCACATCGCAAAGATTCTTAACAAAAAACAACACTTGGGCGGTACCTGCTTATACAACAGATAATAACACAACTTATACTGTCGACGTACCTTCAGCCACAACAAGTATAAATTTAAAAGGTAGTGATGGCACAGACGACGCTATTGTATTAACGGGTGGAAATAATGTTACATTATCAAGAACAGATGCAAGCACAATAGATATAGCCGCAACAAATACAACATATACAGCGGGGATAGGTTTAACGTTAAATACACTAGAGTTTGATGTTAACGTAGATTCAACTGCTTCAGCTGTGCCAGAAAGTCTTTCAACAACAGCTAACCAAACATATAAGATTCAACTAGACGATCAAAGCGAAAACCTAGTTGTTAACGTGCCTTGGACAGATACATTATATGATTGGGAAATAAAAGATAATCAAGGAACTCCTAGCACTGGTGATGTTGCTAGTGGTAAAACAGTTCAATTTGTTGGAGCAACAGGCGCTTTATCAACCGTACTAACCGATCCAAATAGTGATGGTAATTTTGTAATGACACTGACATCGCCTAATGATGACACACTATATGCTTTAGCCGGAGCTGCAGATGGTGCTGCTGCTGCTAATTATAATTTAGTTTTATCAGCTGATGGAACAGCTCAGAACACGATGGTGTTTAAACAAGGTAGTGATATTACGTTCACAAGAGCGGCAAATTCTTTAACTATAGCTGCTGCTAATGATAATACGTTGTATGATTTATCAGGTACAGCAAGTGCTACAGCTGGAGAATATAATTTAGTTTTATCAGCAGATTCTACGGCTCAAGATACAATGGTGTTTAAACAAGGTTCAAATGTTACTTTTACAAGAGCAGATGATTTATTAACTATAGCCGCAACAAACACTTGGATTGCTAATGCTGTTACAGTAGCTGGTTATGTAGCCGCTCCTGCCGCTACCGATGCTAATTTAGTTTGGAAAACAGATACTAATGGTAATCCAGCTTGGAGAATTGATGATACAGGTGACAATACAACGTATAGTATAGGGAGTGGTAATACTAAAATAATAACTTTAACAGGTAGTGATAGTTCTACTAGCACGGTTACTTTTGCTGATGGTAGTGATATATCAATAGCTGGTAATAATGGAACTATAACTATAACAAATGATTCACCTGATACAGGTATACCTGCTGTTATATCTGATGGTGCAGCCGCTCCAAGTTTGTCTTTTCCTGGTAATGTTACGGCAGCTATGGTTAGAACACAAATAGGTGCTGGAACTGGTGATGGTGTTGTTGAAAGCTTAACAACAACTGCTATTCCAACTTCACCTTATATGAGCGTAGCTACACTGAGTGCTGCAGGGGTTTTAAATATACCGAATGTCCCAAGATATACTTTAGACGTAGACCAATCATCTCAAGGTAATAATAATGACCCGTTAATAACGCTTGATGCTAGCTCCACGACTGATGATTCTATACAAATTTCAGGAGGAGATCTTATAACAGTAACTAGAGCAGGAGCAAGTGAAATAGAAATTGCTAGTACAGCCGCACCAAATACTGTTTTTGAAAAAGCTTATCTAACGGGTAGTCCTTCTGCCCCTGGAGGACTTGTTAACAACATAGGTACTAAAGGGTTGGTTCCAGCACCACCTGCTTCAACAGCGCCAAATACAGATAAATATTATTTAACTAGTAATGAAACCTGGACTATACCACCTGGACAAGGTATAATTGCTGAAACTGTTGCGGTTGGAGATGCAACAGTTAACAACACACCATTAGCCGCGTCTATTAATTCAAACACAAGAACTTTAACTTTAACGTCTAAAAAATATAAAGGTGGGAGTTTAGTTGGTTATGTACCTGATGGTGGAACAAACTCTACTTATTTAAGAGGGGATGGAACCTGGTCAAGTATAGGTTCGCAATTTCAAGGAACATGGGATGCCTCAGGTGGTGGTGGTGGTATACCATACCTAATACCTCCACCATTTGGATCTAGTCCTTATAGTAATGGTGATTTTTACATATGTAGTGATGCCGGTAATGCAACACCTAATGGACCTAATACAACACCAAACAGCTGGGGTGTAGGCGATACGGTTATTTGGAGTGGATCATCTAGTAGTGGGTCATGGACTAGGGTACCAGCAACATCTTCTGGGGTTAACAGTGTGGATACAACTGATGGAACTTATATTAATTTAACACCTAATTCACCTAGCACAGGATCAATAACAGTTACAGCCGATTTAAGTGCCGCTGCTACTGGAACTTCTACAGTTACAACTAAATTTTTAACTGAAGGTAATAAATGGCAAGTACCTAGTTATACTACAAATATTAATACAACTTATGATCTTTTAGCTGTAGCAACAGGAGGTACAAATACTAATCCAGCTTTAAGATTAGACCCAAGTAGCGGAGGTAACGATGATATTGTTTTAAACGTTCCTACAAATGGTTGTATGTCTATAACAAGAACTAGCAATACTCAAATAGATTTTGTTAATACATGTCCAGATACAGGTATACCAGCTATACTTACAGATGGTGCTAATCCTGGAGTTATAAGTTTGTATGATGATGTTGATGCTGCAGACGTAAGATCAGCTATTCTTGCTGGAACGATGAGTAGTTTTACAGTATCAGCTGACACTAACACAGCAGCAACTACTATAAGTGATGGTAATACGTTAAAAATATTAGGCGGAACAAACTGTGAAACTATTTCAAATCCAGACGGAACAATTACTATAAATTCTACCGACACACAAGGTGTTTCTAAAATAGTTGCAGGAACAAACGTAACTATATCTCCACCTGGTGGAACTGGAAATGTTACAATCAACTCTACAGACACTCAAGAAAACACAAAATGGTATGTAAGAGATTCAGGAGATGATGATAAGCTAGTTAATAATTTAAAGTATTTAAAATTTGTTACAGCAACAGGCGCGTTAGGTACAGATCTTACAGGCACGGGTACTACTAGTGATCCTTACGTAATGACACTTACATCACCTGATACAGATACAAATACAACATATACATCTGGTAATGGTATTAATTTTAGCGGCACTCCAGCCACTCAAATAAACGCTGATATAAATTACATATCTTACAATGGAAATAATAATTTTATTGACAGCGCAAGTAATTTATTAGGTAGTGCTATTCCAACTCAAGGTAGATTATTATATAGAGACACTTCTAATCAAAAGATTGTTTCTATGGGTTATGTTGAAGACTTACCTTTTGAAGATGGAACTGTAACTTCTGTTACGGCTGGTACTGGTATGACGCAAACTGGAACAAGCACTACTAACCCTACATTAAATGTAATTGCAGGAAATGGTCTTACCGCTAATGCAAACAACATCACAATGTCAGGCTCTTACACGGGAGACCTTGCGCTAACTGGTACATTAACAGCAGTAGGCATTGTAAATAATGGTGGTATAGGAGTTGCTGCTTCAGGAGCTTCAGCTAATGTAAACATTAATGATACAGATGCTAATGGCACATCGACAACATATGAATCAAATATAACGTTTAAAGCAGATGGAGTTTTAAAAGCTCAAATGGGTAAACTCTCTGGTAGCACAAATATTTTTACCGCTGCTAAAAACTTTGATGGACCTATTGATATAATACCTAGAATTACAGCAAATAGAATACCGGAATATGTATTTGGTTTTCAGGGTTTGAGCCAATTAACTGGAGCTAGTTTAGATCAATATGGTTTAGCATTAAACTCTCCTAATGCTTTTACTTCAAATAGTTTATATATATCCCCAGATCAAGCAGGTTCTGTTTCTAATAACAATAGTAGTATTTATTTTGGAGGTTATCAAAATGAGTTTGATACAGCAAGAATAAGTTTAAATAAAACTTTAGGTCAGGTTTTATTTGATTTACCTAATGAATATTCTGGAACTATTACTACTGGTGCTAAATGTTTGTGGAGAAAATTTGTTCAACCTCTTGGTGGTTCAGCTTATATGACTTCTTTAATGGAAATAACATCTGGAGGCGTTACAAATAATGCGTCAGGATCTTATGGTACAATTTCCTCCGATGTAAGATTAAAAGAAAACATAACTGATGCAACATCAAAACTAGATGATATATTATCATTAAAAGTTAAAAATTTTAATTTTATAAATGATGACGTAAAGCAAATAGGTTTTATTGCTCAAGAATTTGAATCTGTTTTTCCATCACTAGTAACAACTCAAGACACTAGAATATATGCGATACAAGATGAAAATGGTCAACAGCTTAAAGAACAAGGTGAACTTGTTTCTGGGTTTGAAGATGGTAAATCTTTAAAAGTAGGTATGGAGTTTGCAATATTAACTAAAGCAATACAAGAACAGCAAGAAATAATAGAATCTTTAAAACAAAGAATAGAACAATTAGAAAATTAAAACAATAAAAATGGCAA
>Ga0209666_1003331_pt1 | contig 11727 bp, 23 predicted proteins | sample SaaInlV_125m_DNA_FD_184679 | JGI IMG/M metagenome (GOLD analysis project Ga0209666, IMG submission 184679) | Marine microbial communities from expanding oxygen minimum zones in the Saanich Inlet - Saanich Inlet SI037_S3LV_10m_DNA (SPAdes)... | ecosystem: Environmental > Aquatic > Marine >...
TCCAAATTTCAAAACTTTTCTACGAACGTTTCATTGCGAATGGAGAGATTAGCTTATTCTCACCGCATGACGTACCAGGTCTCTATGATGCTTTTGGTACTGATGCATTTGACGCTTGCTATGTGGACTATGAATCAGATCAGTCTGTTCCAAGAACGACTGTCGGGGCACAAGATTTAATTCTAAATCTCCTGAAGAATCGTGCAGAGACTGGTCGCATGTATCTGATGAACATCGATCACTGTAATTCACATTCATCCTTCCTGGATAAAGTGAACATGAGTAACTTATGCCAGGAGATTACTCTTCCTACAGATCCTATCCAACACATTGATGGGTCAGGTGAGATTGCTTTGTGTATTCTATCTGCTATCAACGTGGGTAAACTAAAGAACCTTGATGACCTTGAGGATCTATGTGACCTTGCTGTTCGTGGTCTAGAAGAACTCATCGACTATCAGGATTACCCCGTAAAGGCGGCGAGAGAGTCCACAATTAATCGTAGGTCACTTGGTGTCGGATACATCGGTCTAGCACACTTCCTGGCGAAGCAGGGTGAGCATTATGGTGACAAGGGTGCGTTGAAGCTGGTTCATGAGTTGACTGAAGCATTCCAATACTACTTGCTTAAGTCATCTAATCAGATTGCTAAAGAGAAAGGTGCTTGTGGATACTTTAATCGTACAAAATATTCACAAGGTATTCTTCCGATTGATACATATAAAAAGGACGTTGATGAACTAGTACCAAATGACCTATCTCTTGATTGGGGAACTCTACGGCAGAGCATCCAGGAATTCGGACTACGACATTCAACACTGTCCGCTCAAATGCCAAGCGAGAGTAGTTCCGTCGTGTCAAACGCAACAAATGGAATCGAACCACCTAGAGGGTATCTGTCCGTTAAGAAGAGCAAAAAGGGACCACTTAAACAGATTGTCCCGCAATACCAGACTCTTAAAAACAATTATACCCTTCTGTGGGATATGCCTAGCAACGCTGGCTATATTAATATTGTTGCTGTGATGCAGAAGTTCTTCGACCAGGCAATCTCTGGTAACTGGAGTTACAATCCACTGAACTATCCTGATAATGAGATCCCTGTGTCTGTTATGGCACAAGATTTCTTAACTACGTACAAGTACGGTTGGAAAACTTCTTACTATCAAAACACTTATGATTCAAAAGAAGATCCAGAAGAAGAAGACAAAAAGCAAAGCATCGAAGACCTACTAACTCAAATTCTAGAAACCCAAACCGAGGAAGAAGACTGTGACAGTTGCAAAATTTAGAGTAAGCGATGAAACACCAAAGAAATCTGTTGAAGGCATGACTGTTTTTAATACTAATAAAGTGAATGCTATGAAACAACCTATGTTCTTTGGTGCTCCTTTGGGAGTGCAACGTTATGATCAATACAAGTATCCTGTCTTTGAGAAACTTACGCAGCAACAACTGGGTTATTTCTGGAGACCAGAAGAGATCTCACTACAGAAAGATCGTGCCGACTATCAGACACTTCGTCCAGAACAGAAACACATCTTCACTAGTAACCTTAAGTACCAAATCCTCCTGGATTCTGTACAAGGCAGGGGTCCTGGGATGGCTTTTAGTCCTTACTGCTCACTACCCGAGCTTGAGGCTGCAATGAATATCTGGCAGACTATGGAGATGATCCACAGTCGGTCCTACACATACATCATTAAGAATGTATACCCAGATCCTACAGAAGTTCTTGATACTATAATCGATGATGAGAAGATCATTGAACGTGCTCAAAGTGTAACCAGGGCATATGATGTATTCATTAATGCAGCACAGGAGTATGGTCAAGGCAACCTGTGGAAAGAAGACTTCAAAGATTCTCCTACCTCACAGTGGACGCTACATGATCTGAAACGTCAACTGTATCGTGCAGTCATGAACGTTTATATCCTAGAAGGTATTCGTTTCTATGTTTCTTTCGCTTGTTCGTTTGCTTTTGGTGAACTCAAGATGATGGAAGGCAATGCAAAGATCATTGGTTTGATTGCTCGTGATGAGTCACAACATATGACTATCACTATGAACATGATTAAGAACTGGCAGAAGGGTGATGACCCTGAAATGATGAGTATCATGGAGGAAGAAGAACAAAATGTTATTCAGATGTTCCGTGACTGTGTAGAGGAAGAGAAGAACTGGGCAGAGTATCTGTTTAAAGATGGTAGCATGATCGGTTTGAATGACAAACTACTCAAGAACTATGTTGAGTGGGTTGCTAACCGTCGCATGAAATCTATTAACATGAAGCCTGTATTTGATCAACCTATCTCTAACAATCCACTACCATGGACAGAGCATTGGTTGAACTCCAAGTCTATGCAGGTGGCACCACAAGAGACAGAGGTTGAGTCCTATGTCATTGGTGGTATCAAACAAGACGTTGGTGAAAAAACATTCTCTGGATTTAAACTATGACAAATGAGTGGTGTGCGGTTCACCATAAGAGTGATCCGCCCCAGTCTCCTTTTGCTCCCACTTGGGACTATACTATTGGTGAAAAGCAAATTGATATTGACTGCGGTGAACTAACTAAAATTATTCTACAGAAAGAACAAGAGATCAAAGACCAATTTCCTGCTAGTAGTGATGGGAACACTGGTCTAGGTCCCAATAGTCTTACCTCTAGGTTCAGGCATTTTAATGTCTTGACCTGGGGGTTTCCTGCTACCGATCAGTTGCATAAAGAGATTAAAAAATTTCATGGGCAATACTATCAGAGTATTTTTGGCATACTTTCTTCTGTACCTAAAGTACAAATTAGATGTTGGGCTAATGTATTGAGGAAAGGTGAAAGGATCAAAACACATTGGCACTCTGTTCACCCATATACATACTTGGGGGGACATCTAACTGTTGCTGCTGTAGATACCAAGACCATTTACAATCATCCTTATGATGACATTGGTAGAAATCATGAGGCAGAAAATGTGCCAGGTAAACTGACACTATTTCCTAATTACTTACCTCACTACACTACAGTTAATCAACAAGATACTCCTCGTATTACTATTGCTTTTGATCTTACTCGATTGGATAAGATCTTTACAGATGATGACAACACGCTTATAAGATTATGAATCCCGATACCCCATTACCTGTGCCTATGAGGGCAGACCCTAATCAACCTAGGGCAGTCCAAAAATATCTAGAGGTGATGAAACAAGTTGATCGTAACGATCAGTATACGATCTATTGGTGGACTAGGATGAATGAAGAAGAACTGATGCAGGTAATGCAAAAGTTCTGTTGGGATAATAGTATTGATTATAATACTGTCAACTGGGGTAAGTTTCTACGTGGTGAAAACATCCCAGGTTTCTGGGAGAATACCGCACAATGAATATATTTTATAGGTGGTTACATGGCATTAGAGTGGAGAGAGAAACTGCTTGCAACAAACCTACCCAATCAGGAGGAGAGAGACCTCCTGTCAAGAGGACCGAGCAGTCTGGCACAAGCGTGGAGACTAGGAGCAATGAAGTACAGATACAGATACCTGATCCGTGGGACCGATGAAGACACAGAGTGCTAAAGCGAAAGGTCGTAACTTACAGAAGTGGGTGAGACAAATGTTGATCGAGATGCTCGATGTACATCCAGAGGATGTCGAGTCTCGGTCTATGGGTGCAGGTGGGGAAGACCTGATAATGGCACGAGCTGCTAGACAAAAGTTCCCACACTCGATAGAATGTAAGAACGTTGAACGACTCAATGTCTGGGATGCATACGAACAGGCAGCATCAAACTGTGGTGACTATGAACCTATCGTAGTCATGAAAAAGAACAGGAAGAAACCTTTAGTGGTTGTTGATGCAGAATACTTCATCGGACTCTTTAATAAATAGTAGAATACAGGATTGCATTATGCCTCGTGGAAAATTGACCAAGAATGATATCCTGGCAAAAGTTTATCAAATGAAAACTGATTTGTATACCGATGTCCATAAATCGAAGACTGGTCAGTGGCAAGATGGTGCTCACTATTTCTTAAACGAAGTATTAAAGTCTCTAGATGAATATAGATATTGAGATAAAAAAACTATTAGATCGAGTCAGACGTATGAAAAATGATACGCTGTTTGAAGAACCGTGTCCCATTTATGAATCAGACATTGACGACTGGGAAGATTTCTGGTATAATGAAGACAAATAATTAATCACTACATGATCAAAACATTATTTGCTGCACTTGCTGCAGCTGCCTTGGTTATTCCTGCACAAGCAGAACCGATTAAAGAAACTGACTACAATACCATGCACTCTATGGGATGTATGCTGCTAGGTGAATGCACCGATGATGTAGTGAAAGTAAACTCCATGCTTGACATCTCATCGCAGTATGATAACACTGAAGAATATACTGGTGTCACTGGTGAGTTTCATAATATGTTGCACTCACTCAATCAAGTTGGAGTGAATGTATTCCTTGCTGATCAGAAGTATTTTCCGAAAGGACATCGTGGTGTCTATCATACTGTCTCCAATAACTTCTTTCTGAATAAGAACTTTATGGGACAACCCAACATCTTAATGATGGTAATGCGTCACGAAGGATGGCACGCTGCACAAGATTGTATGGCAGGAACGATTGACAACAGTCTGATTGCTATCATCAAACCAGAGGATGATGTTCCTATGATCTGGCGTGTGTTAGCAGAACGTACCTATCCTGATTCTGCTGTACCTTGGGAAGCAGAAGCACAGTGGGCAGGTAGAACAGAGAACATGACAATGAATGCTCTTGCTGCTTGTGCTGGTGGTAATATGTGGGAAGTTTATGAACCAACACCCTTGACTAGAGAATACCTAGAGAAAGAAGGTTATATCAAATAAATAGTAGTGCCTTACTCTTTACTTATGGAATCAAATCCAAAGAAAGAGGAAGCCAAAAAGGAGAACAAATTTGAGTGGGCGGATGAGGGTGTATCAACTCTCGTCCGAGTTATTATTCTTGGATGGTCAGCAGCAATTCTGACCCTTAATTATGTAACTGTTCCTGGTATTCCTCAAAAAAACATCGATCCAACTTTTATTGCCAGCGTGTTCACGGGGACGCTTGCGACGTTCGGTGTCGTTGCGTCTAAAAAGAAAGAAGAATCAAAACAAGCACCTACACTGGAGAAGAAAGATGCAAAAGATTATTAACGGTGTCGCATTATTGTCAGGTCTAGTTTCTCTATCTGTTCTCGGGGGTGGTGCTTATCTTTACGTTCAAAAGGATACATTGATTGAAGGTGCTAGGGAGAAAGCAACTGCTGCTATCACCGAAGCAATCACAGAAGCACTACCAGGAATGGTAGATGCTGCTATGCCAGAGATACCTTCTGTGCCTTCTACCACAGGTGCTGCACTGCCATTCTAATATGGATATCCCAGACATTAGTACAGAGGGAATTAATATTCGTGAACTCGATATCGGTCCAATTAATATATGGACTGCTCCCGAGGTACGAACTCCTAGTGTCCCTCCAATCTACCCAGTCACTAATATGATTGGGGTCCCTATCGTGGACATGCCTGGATGTGTAGAAGCACACGAACAAAATGAAAATAATAACTTTGACATCAATGAATTAGATCCAAAAGGTGTCAAAGTATTTTGTGATGCAGGTACACCATCATTTAATCCTATCGATTATGATAAGGGTCAACTGAAGTTTACAAATGAAGCTCCTGTACCTGCGTACAAAGGATCAAAAACTAATCCACCTACAGATACAAAAACAGATACACCAGCAGCACCAAAGACACCAGCAGCAACAGTAGACATTCAATGTCCTACTCAAGAACAGTTAGATAAAGAACCCGTGGGGTTCCTGTTTGATAGTGGACGCAAAGAAGTATTAGGATACAAGTTGGTTGGAGACCAATGTATCCGAGAGGTAGGTGATGTACCTATCATTACACAAGTATTAAATGGATTACCCCCAACTGGTGTTGTTATCACCACTGGGGGTATTGCTGTAGTTGCTACTACATCAGCACTGCTTGCCAAACCATTCGCTGACATTCTTCTAAAGGTAATCAAACCTACAGTGAAGAAAGTTCTGAAGAAGGTTGCTGCTATTCGGGGTAAGAAACCAAAGGTCGAGTCTGTAACGGAGCGCCGAGGAGAGCAGCGTCTTCGGAATGAAGCGATTGCAAAGCTTCGGTCTGTTGCGGCGAAGAGTCAGAAGAAGAAGAAGTAGAACTAGGTATAGAATGGCGATGTTGCTTGACGGTATTAACATCGTTAACTACAACGTCTGCACACACTTTAAAGTAAGGACTTCTAGGATGAAAAGAAATTCCTTGCTGCATTAACTGACCACAATTCTTAAGTCTCGCAATCTCAAAGTCTAATCTTTTATTAGCAGTGAGTTGTTTCATCATTGCGATGTTAGAAGATGCTGCTTCTTTACACAAGTCTTGCAGTTTCTTATCAGTAGGTGTACTCCACGTCATAGAGAAACCAACACCTAGACTATAGTTATCTTTCTGTCCAGTTCTAGTTTTTTTATGGAAGAGGATGTCGCCAGGATTATCAATGATGCCGTCCCCAACAGCATTACCGTCATCATCGAAGGCACCAAAGTTATCACCTATATCATATACTGGATCGTTATAATAATCTTGATATGGTTTAGAAGCAGACGCACTTCCTGTCACATACGGTGTGAAGTTACGAGTGGGACCCTGACACTGAATCCCACCACCATATGTGTTAGTGATGTATGGTCCTTGTAAAACCTGAATAGCTTGGTTCGTAACCGAGCCTGAACTATTTGCGATTGGGGATGCCGTTGCACTTACACCCCCCACAGTCTCTGCATTTACAGGGGCAGTTGCACTTACAGCTAGGGCAGATAGACATAATGCTTTTATTGTGAGAAGATACTTGTTGTGTCGGTTATGCTTGTAACCTCTGTTACTCTTTCTATAATCGTATGATTTTGTAGCCCTGGTCCATTGTAAGTTTCCGTAAACTGGAACGCTTGACCTGGTACTGTCTGTGTGAAGCTTGGTTTTGAACCTACTCCTGTCCATGTTGAATTCACTCCATCTATTGTTACATTGGTATTAGAAGTACCAGGGGAAAGATTCCCACTAGCACTAACACCTGAACCTGTGGCAGAATATTGATATCCTGTCGAGTAGTCCATGCTATTGATTGTTTCAGTTATCGTTTGCGTTGTCTCTGTGTGGCTCGACATTGAGCCCTGGGTGAAATTTGGGACCACGGGGACCGCCAGGGCAGCGGCAGGAATAAGACTTACTCCCGCCACAGACATCGCAATATATATGATTGTCTTTCCAAAATGGGTCATTGCGAATCTCCATCAATCGATAACAGTGATTTCACTTACGAACTGTCCTGTAGCAGATGTACCAGCACCACCAGCCGTCACTCCGATCACCCCTGCCGAAGTAATTGTACCAGCTAATGTTCCAGCAGTACCAGCAGTGTAAGAAGTTACATTACTGAAGTTAGGTACTGCACCTACGGTAGGAGCAGCAGTTGGTACTACATCAGCCTGTGTATATGACTGACTAAATGAGAACGCAGCACCTGCTGTGTCTTGAGTAGCACCAATAGTGCCAGGAGCATATACTCCAGACGTAATCGTGCCTACAGACACTGTGCCTGCTGTAGTACCATCCGTAGTATCAATGTTTGAACCAGAGATACTAAATGAGGAACCAATTCTTGTTGCCGAACTTCTGGCAGCATCAACGGTGAGTTGGACACTAGAAGCATGTCTTGATACAAGTCCGCCTGCATTCGCTGCAGAAGCGGTCATCAGTAGCATTCCAAAAGTCAAAAAGACTTTTTTCATTTGATCTAATTTTTACCACACAGTTATTTAGCTTGACATACTATGTTAATTGTGATACAATTACTCCAGTTGCTACCTCAACATGGCAGATGATTGGCGCTACAGTTCTGACCGATTGGACATCCGTTCTAAAGTTTATGCTTTGCTTTTGAAACGATTTGGTAGTGAGCTCAAACCAGATGGTAGTCCTGTATACAGTCAAAAAAGCATTGTGGAATGCTGTCATGACTGGGTATCCCAAGGCAACAATAAGACAGATGGTATAGTGGCATACTACAAGGCATATTATGCCCCCAGGCGTCTTGACGCCACCTAGATAGTGTGGTATCATAAGCACTGTCGTAATGAAACGAATGATCTCACAAGCAATTATAGCTGCTGGTCTCTCATTCATGATTCCAGCGTCACTTCCACCATTAGAAGGACCTGTATCTGTTCCTGTAATACAATACGAACCTACCTGGCAGTGTGAAGACTGCACTCCAGAGGAAAAGTATGTACTGGCTCAACTACAGGAACGAACAAAAATTACTGATAAGAATGCCCTTGCTACACTGATGGGAAACATCAAGCAAGAGAGTAAGTTTATTCCTAACATCTGTGAAGGTGGTGCTAGGGTGTCTTATGAGAACTGCCTCTCTGGTGGATATGGTTTGATTCAGTGGACTAGTATTGGACGATACAAAGGTCTTGGCACTTTCTGTGCTAAATATCAATGTGATCCGAGCAGTTTATCTGGTCAGACTCGCTGGATGATTAACGAACCTATCTTCCAAAGGTATCTTCCAGAGTTTGAAGGACGTGGATATTCTATCTCGCAATACATGGTTCCTGCTTACTACTGGTTAGGGTGGGGTATTAAAGGCAACCGTGAAATCTATGCCTATGACTACGAAGCTAAACTTAAACTAGTATGACATTCCCTGCACCAAAATATCTTAAAGACGATCCTTGGTTCGGACCTGCAACATTAAGCGAGACCCAAGAGGTTTTAAAAGCAAGAATTGATCTTTGTGTAGCAGAACAACTCTTGTTGGTAGAAGAAGAGACTGGGATTCCAACTAACATCCACGAAGTCATGTATCAAATTGCCACTAGCACTGGTAAGACTACTATACAACTGGATCCACAAGCTTGGATGTCTGGTTCTGGTATCAACCAACTTGCTTGACAACACCTAGTCACTGTGCTACTATATACAGTGTTCAAGAGGTTGCAAAGTCTGTTGTTCTGGACAGGGGTTCGATTCCCCTCACTTCCATCGGGTAGGTGTCCGAGTGGTTAAAGGAGACGGACTGTAAATCCGTTAGCTATGCTTACGTTGGTTCAAATCCAACTCTACCCACTCTGGGGGTGCCATGGTTTCGACAGGGCAAAAAGGTTGTAATTGTTGACGGAACAAAACCATAGATGCAAACACATCTGATTCCGCTGCGAATAATATCGTAGCATTCTCCCGCAGCACTGTTGCTGCCTAGATGGGAGATGGGGGATAGGTTATCCTTCTAATCCAATAACTCTTTGGGGTGCAATGCCCCTTCTTCATGGGCACGTAGCATAATGGATAATGCATCACTCTTCTAAAGTGCCGATTGCTGGTTCGAGTCCAGCCGTGCCTGCCAGGGCGATTAGCGCAGCGGTAGCGCACCTCCTTTACACGGAGAGGGTCGGGGGTTCGATTCCCTCATCGCCCATAGTATACCTATACTAATGAATAAAGAAAAAGTTAAAGACCAGCTACACGAGTTGCGTAACGAGCTGGCATACATCAGAGGTATGTTGGAAAATGTTAGTAATCAAATGCAAGAACTGCGGGAAAGTATTGGAGGGTCATCCGACCAAAACCAGATGTTGTGGATGTCCGAATCTTACGAGCATCCGTGGCACCAACATATCAGGGAAGGATCTATCCCTGGTAGAACTAGTGTCGAGTCCCCAGAAACAAAAAAATACTACGAAGCTGTCACCGCAAGACTTGGTTTTTCAGGAGGAACGGCGACAACGCAAGGTCCGACGCATTGACTTTGAAGAACGATAAAATTATTATACAAACAACATGAAAATTTTTCTAGACACAGCAGACTTTGGTTCTGTTATTGAACGTGCTCGTACAGGTATCATTGCTGGTGTGACAACTAACCCAACACTGGTACGTAAGCAAGGTGTAGACTACCGAGATCTTATTGCACAGTTATGTGATGAGTCCTTTGGGTTTGAATCTGTATCAGCAGAAGTCAACGGACAGACAGCAGAAGAACTACTGGAAGACGCCGAGAACTATATTAGTCTTGGCGAAGCAGTTACTATCAAGTTGCCTCTACATACAGAGGGTCTGATTGCATGTAGAGAACTAGCTTCTCGTGGTATCAAGACTAACGTAACTCTGTGCTTCTCTGTTGCTCAAGCAGCTGTGACTGCTTTGTCTGGTGCCACATATATCTCCCCATTCGTGGGACGGTTGAATGATAATAGTGTCAGTGGTGTTGAGTTGATCCGTGCTATCTCTGGTCTGTACTGCACACAGGGACAGCGTACCAAGATCCTTGCTGCCAGTTTGAGAGATGTCCACCACGTCTCCCGTTGTCTTCTGTATGGTGCTAGTGTAGTCACTGTTCCAGTTGGAGTATTTGATAAGATGTATAAGCATGTCCTTACTGATGTAGGACTGGATATCTTTGAACAAGATTTTAAGGAAATCAATGAAAGAAATTGAAGATATGATGGAGGTTAGCGAGGAAGAATTCCAAGCTAACTTTGATGAGTACATGGATCTCATTGAATCTAAACAAGAATATATTCTTGTTCGACGTGCTGATGGTACGGCTGTCGTGGCAGCACCCGTAACAGAAGACCTCGAACCACTGCTTGACATTATGCCGACATTAGACTATAATGACGGAGTTGCTGGAGACACTTCCTTCTGATGAAAATTCTTCTTGAGCGTTTCCCATATCGCTTCGTCGAGTGTGGTGTGTTGGAGATCAATGGGATGCCTGACTTTCGTATTCAGAAAGCAGACTCCTATACTAAACGGTATAGTGACATGTATCTCTGCGACAATCAAATGCAACTTCTGACTGCTATGGAAGACTTTGAATATACCAAGTGGTTGGATCCAGAAAACGTTCCCTGTTATGTGAGAGATAATGTCAAAGCTATCTGAAGCAAAAGAACTAGTGCGCCAAGAACTTTTGGAGTCACTACAAAATAAGAACGGTCAATCCGCTCGTGATCTCTTTGAGGTCTATGATAAACTTCGTGAACTATCACCTGGTGATGTCATTGAGTTTACTAATCCTGAATCAGCTTACAACTTCCAGTTGTCATCTGACTATCTTGATACTGTAAGTTCAGAACAATATCCTTTTGGTGTAGTAGCTGGAGGTCCAGTAGATTATATTCCAGGTGGTCTGGGTGCTGATGTCATCTCCTTTGGTGGTGATACCACAATCACTACAACAGGTGGTGATGGTACGGATACCATCAGTCTTGGATAGACTCTAAACTTATCCTGGTGGAGCTGGGTAGATTCATCTGCTGGTCCAGTCTCGGTAAGACTTTAAACTAGCCCTGGTGCGGGTGCGTTGCTGCCGCCTGGTTTCCAATTTCCAGTTAAAGAATTGGTGGCGAGCCTGTGCATTGGACTGACCTCCTGTGGTGGACACAAAACAAACTGTCCACCTTGACAGATTTAACAAAATCTGTTATAATAAATAAATGTTACAATTGGCACATGTGACAGTTGTAACAAAACGAGACACGTCGAGTCTCTATTCATCTGTGGGTAAACACTCCACAAGTAAACAAAGGTATTAACAAACATGATCAAATCTGTATTCGCAGCAACCGCTGCTCTGTCTGTCTC
>Ga0209666_1003335_pt1 | contig 11718 bp, 14 predicted proteins | sample SaaInlV_125m_DNA_FD_184679 | JGI IMG/M metagenome (GOLD analysis project Ga0209666, IMG submission 184679) | Marine microbial communities from expanding oxygen minimum zones in the Saanich Inlet - Saanich Inlet SI037_S3LV_10m_DNA (SPAdes)... | ecosystem: Environmental > Aquatic > Marine >...
AAATACTATCGCAAGAGCAATTCAAGGGAGAACAGAAATAAATGTCGATTAAATCAGATAAATGGATATCAGAGATGTCCAAAAATAAAAAAATGATAGAGCCTTTTTCAGAGAATCAGGTCCGAATAGATGAAAAGGGGGACAAGCTTATTTCTTATGGTGTTTCAAGTTATGGTTATGATGTTAGATGTTCAAATGAATTCAAGGTATTTACTAATATTCATTCAGCAATAGTTGATCCTAAATCTTTTGATGAAAAAAGTTTTGTGGATATAGAATCTGATATATGCATTATTCCTCCTAACTCATTCGCTCTTGCAAGAACCATTGAGTATTTCAGAATTCCAAGAAATGTTTTAACAATATGCCTTGGTAAATCTACTTATGCTAGATGCGGAATAATAGTCAATGTCACTCCTCTTGAGCCTGAATGGGAAGGTCATGTGACACTAGAATTTTCAAATACAACTAATCTTCCAGCTAAAATATATGCCGGTGAAGGTGTTGCTCAAATGCTCTTCTTTGAATCTGATGAAGAATGTGAAACAAGTTATAAAGATAGAGGTGGGAAGTATCAAGGACAAACAGGAGTAACTTTACCCAAGACTTAATATCTCTAGCAGCTCAAGTTTTTGACTTCTTTCAGGTCCTGTGTCTATTATCTTAAGAAACATATAATCGAGATCTGGAATTAGATAATATAAGGTTTCTCTATTCTCTTTCTCTCTAAACCTCTTTAAGACAATACATTCGTAGTTGTTCCCGCTTAAAACACAAGATTCGTTCCCTATAATTTTATAAAAATTGTCCTGCATCTCACCAGTCTTTACTTCTAACAACTTTAATGAAAATTCATTCATTCCTTGAAGTAGATTTAATCTGATTTGAATTTGAGCACTCAAAGGATCAACAGATTCAATATCTGCATTCAGAGGCACACTCCATGAGTCTCTTCCAGTTGAGCTAAGAGTCTGATTTTCATAATTGTAGATAATTTCTTGATCTCTATTTACAAATCTAGGCTTAACTTTAATGATGTAGTCTTTGGAGATAATTTTAGAGTTTTTTATAAAGAACCTAGATTCAAAGCTCATAGATGCAAGAAGATTTTTAGCTTTAAAGCCTAAGCTATAGCCATTGTAATTTTTAGAAAACGCTCTTATACCTTCAATATTAATTTCATCTGATTCAAAAGAATATCTTGCTTCATAGTCAGATATTTCAATTGCATTGATTCCAAAACTTACAGCAAAAATTAAAAGTAATTCATATTTCATATTTATTGTAAATAATGGAATCTTTGGTTTTTATATTTTTAAATTTTACTTCGTTTAAAATTAGTGAAATTTTATCTTCGCATATATATTTAATAATCTTAGGATACATCAAATGTTCTATTTTATGAATTCTTTCTACTAGAGAGTGAATATCATCTGATGTTTTTGTTTTAATTTCTCCTTGTGCAATAAGTGGACCGCAATCTAGCTCTGAAGAAACATAATGAATTGAAACACCATGAATAATATCTCTATTTTTTATAACCTCATGATGAGTGTTTAACCCTGGATATTTTGGCAATAGAGAAGGATGAATATTAATAATTTTTCCAACAAATTTATTGGTTAATTTTTTTGTAAGGATCCTCATAAAGCCTGCAAGAACTATTAAATCAGGATTTAAGTCATCTAAAATCCTTATTAACTCATTATCAAATGCATCTCTCGATAAATAGTCTTTGTGATTAATTGAAATATTATCAATATTTGCAGAAGTTGCTCTCTGTAGAGCATAGGCGTCTGGATTATTACTTATAACGCATTTAATCTCAGCATTAATATATTTAATGTTGCAATTATCAATTATGGCTTGAAGATTACTACCACTACCTGAAACTAAAACAACAATACTTTTCATTAAATTATTTAAAAACTACTGAATTATTTGCATCCTTATCGATAACATTCCCAATAATAAAAGATTTAAAATTATGTTTAGTAATTTCTTTTCTCAATGGCTCTGAGTCTTCTTCTCTAACTATTAAAACCATGCCAATTCCACAGTTAAAGATTCTATACATATCAAGATTACTTAGATTGCCATTAATTTGAAGCCATTTAAAAATTTCAGGCATATGCCATGAATTAGTATCGATATTTACTGCAAGGTTTGTTGGAATTGATCTCGGTATATTTTCTGTTAAACCACCTCCAGTAATATGTGCCATGCCATGAATAGTAAATCTTTTAAGAAGTTCCATAATTAAATTAGGGTAAAGGTGAGTGGGCTTCAAGGCAAGGTCAACCACATTATCATATTCTTCACTGCTTAATTTTGTTTCATTGATTATTTTTCTTATAAGCGAAAAACCATTCGAGTGAGGACCGCTAGATTCAATTCCAATTAAAACATCATTTTTTTTAATAGTTTTATTGTTTATAACTCTGTCTTCGTCAACACATCCAACAGAAAAACCTGCAAGATCAAAGTTTTTACCTACATAATGACCTGGCATCTCAGCAGTTTCACCTCCAAGCAATGCACAGCTAGAATCCTTACATGCTTTTGCTATACTTTTAATAACCCTAGATGCTTCATTAACTTCTAATTTTGATGAGGCAAAATAATCTAGAAAAAATAAAGGCTTAGCACCACAAACAATTAAGTCATTAACGCACATTCCTACAAGATCTTGTCCTATATTATCAAGGTTGTTAGACTCTTGTGCGAGCGCTACTTTAGTTCCTACACCATCTGTACATGCAACCAATATGGGGTTTTTATACTCTTTATCGAGTTTAAACATACCAGCAAAGCCTCCAATATTTCCCAATACATTTTGATTATGGGAAGAAGCAACATCTGCCTTAATTAGATCAATAAGATCGTTGCCTGCATTAATATCTACACCAGCAGATTTATAAGGATCATTTTCTATAATTTCTTTTGTCATTTAGAATACTCATTGTGAAAGAAATGCATAACAATTTTATTAAACACTTTATAATAGCTCTTATTATCTTTTCTAATCAGTCCTTTGGAAAGGAATTTAACGAACTTTTTACTATATATGAACCTATTGAGAATTCTTCTAGTATAGAATCTTCTATTAATTCTTCATTTAACAACCTTATTTTTAGAATAAGTGGTTCAAACTCACCTTCAAATATATGGAAAATTATAAATTCAGGCTCTTCTAGAAAAGATTTTATTATAAGTTACTCTATTAAAAACTACGATAAACGAAGCTTTTTAGAAGTAAAATTTAATCAAGATAAGATAATTTCAAAGTTTAAAGAATTAGCTATACCAATTATTGGCTACTCTAGGCCAGTAATATTTTTTTTAATTGAGATCGAGTCAGGTTCAGAAACATCTTATTTTGTTTCTCAAGATTCTAAAAATGGTTTAGATTCAATTTTTATAAATTCACTCGGTAGATTATCAGAACTAAGAGGTCTTTTTTTAGATGTACCAATTTTTGACTTAGAGGACCAAAAGGTCATATCAAACTCTGATATCTTATTTTCCCCTAAAGAATACTTAATTTCTAAATATAATTTTGATGAGCTTGTTGATATAAAACTAATAAATCTTGGTTTAAATGAGTGGTCTTTTTCAGGGGATATCGAGACTTCTATTTCCAATGAGTTATATAAAGAAGATATTGAAAGTGTTTTTGTAGATTATGTGGAATCAGTTATAAATAATGCTTTTAAAGATTTAATAATTGATACATCTACTATTTTTTCTTTACAAATCGATGTTAGTGGTATTAATTCATATGAAGACTATAAGGTTTCAAAAGATAAGTTATTAAAATTAATAAGGGTATCCAATCTAGAGATTCTTAGCTTTAAAAATAATACAATTCGATACAAAGCAACTATTATGGGTGACATGACTGCTCTTGAGAAAGATATTATAAATAATAGTTTTTTTAATATTAATAATCTTAAACAGTCTGAGCAACTAAATTTAACATATATCAAATGAGTAAATATTTTATTTTTATACCAAATCTGTTATCAATAGTAAGGATAGGGCTGATTTATCCAATTTTAAATAATATTTTCTTAAGTAACTTTTTAATTAGTCTGGGGTATTTTTTAATTGCCTCTTTGACTGATGCGCTTGACGGATTTCTTGCAAGAAAGATGAATTGGCAAACATATCTAGGTACTATATTAGATCCAGTAGCAGATAAGATTCTCTTATCAGGAACTATACTTTTTTTATGGTTTAATTCTTATATTCCTTTATATATATTTGTAATATTTATCGGAAGAGATGTAGCAATTCTTCTAGGAGCTGCAGTTCATATGACATTAATCGAATCCGAGACACCTTTACCAAATATTTTAGGAAAGCTTACTACAGGACTTCAGATTGCATACATTGTTATTGTTTTTATTTTTGAGATATTTAATATTACTATCTCTTTATTGCTGCTTGATATTTTTATCATCATGGTGACTTTACTTAGTCTTTTTGTATATGCTAAAAATTGGTTCTCGAGTCTTAATAAATATCATAATGAATAATCCAAAACAACTTACCTTTCCATGGAATAAAGATAACAAATCTTCATTTGATAATTTTTATATAAGTAAATCAAATAAACATCTATTACTGCTTCTTCGGGATGAGGCTTTCAACGATGATTTATTAATTTTTGGTACAAAAGATTCAGGTAAGACATTTTTGCTACAAGCATTATGCAATCTTTATCATAGTAGAAGAAAATCAGCCTTCTTTTTACCCATGAAGCAGACAACAGAATTTAGTGTTGATATCCTTGATTCATTAGAAAATGTAGATTTAGTTTGTATAGATGGCATTGAAAATGCAGTTGGGAATAAGATTTGGGAGACAGCAATATTCAATCTTATTAATAGGTCGTTAAATTCAGATAACAGATTAATTTTCACATCTTCTAAGAATATTGATGATATGAATTTAGGGCTTAAAGATTTAGATTCACGACTAAGAAAACTTCAAAGTCACGAGCTTCGCTCTCTAGCTGATGATGAGTTATTGTTAGCTCTAAAGCATATCGCTAGTTTAAGATCGATCGAACTGGGTGATAAGGAAGCTCAATATTTGCTTACTTATGCCAATAGAAATATTTCAGATTTAGTTCAGATCCTTGAGAGCCTTGATCAGCTCTCAATGGAAATGAAAAGAAGGATTACAATTCCTTTAATTAAAGAAGTTATCTAACTTCGCACTCAAAACAATATAACAATACATTGCTTTTTTCTGGATCAATTAATTTAAGATGCTTTTCTAATTTTGAATTAATAAACTTCAATCTTGGATCAAGGTTAATTTCTATATTGATGTTTTCAAGCAATTCATTAATGAATACATCAAATGGATCCATTGGTTTTTTATAGCTCTTGATTTCATAATCGTCAACTTCCGCTCTTGCAGCAGCTGATTCAATGGCCTCATCAAGTCCACCAATCTTATCAACCAAGCCAAGCTCTAAAGCTTTATATCCGGCCCAAATTCTTCCACCAGCTATTGGGAGGACTTCGTTGTAGTCCATATTTCTATTTTCAGCAACTTTTGACACAAATTTATCATAAGTATTTTCAATACTGGCCTGTATAGCATTTTTAACATAGCCAGGCATTGCTTGTCTTTCATCCCATTCTCCAGCTTTAGTAGAGCTTGTACCATCTACTTTTATACCAGCCCAGTCATATATTCCATCTAATGTTGGGACAATACCATAAACTCCAATTGAACCAGTTAAAGTATCTTTCTCTGCAAATATTTCATCGGAACTAGTGGTAACCCAAACCCCACCAGATGCAGCTATGTCTCCCATTGAAGAAACAATAGGCCTACCAGTTTCTTTAAATTCATTTAAAGCATTAGTAATATACTCACTGGCCAAAACACCTCCACCTGGACTATTAACCCTAAGAACAAGCGCTTTTACTGAATCATCTTGTGTAGCAGCTTGTATGTTATCAACGATAGTATCTGAACCCGCAACACCAAATGCTACTTCACCGGTTGTTATTGCACCTTCAATATTAATCACTGCGATCTTATTGTTACTATTAACTCCATCATTCTTATCATCAATTGTCGAAAGATAATCGTATATTGATACACTGTCAGGATACGCATATTTATCCTCATCTTCATTCGGAAATTGTTCATATAGCCAAGATCTAATTTCTTCTGAAGTAACAATCATATCAACTAGACCTAGCTCTAAAGCAACTTCCGCACCCTCAGGATTTTCAGTAAACATTAGCCATGCATTATCTCCATAATTTTGCAAAGTGCCTTCTGTAAGATTTCTAGCTGTTTCCATCATCCCTGTCATTTTTTCCCACATAGGGTTTGCAAATTCATTCCAGGCAAGTTTGTCGTTTTCAGACATTGAATCTCTTGTATATGGTTCAGGACCAGATTTAAAATCCCCAGCAGTAAAGACGTTATAATTAATTTTTAAGTTTTTATATAAATCTTTGTAGTATTCTCTTTTTCTTGAAAAACCAAAAGCAGAAACCTGCCCATACTCACTTATAAGGACTTCATTTGCTTGAGAGCTTATCAGATAAGAGTTATTTGAATAATTTTCAGCATACGCAATAACTCGCTTTTCATTATCTCTAATATTTTTTACAGCTTCAGCAATCTTAAAAGCTGACGACCAATACATACCAAGCTCTGAAACATTTACATAAACTGCCGCAAGACTTTCGTCTGTTGCTGCATGATTAAGAACATCAAGTAAATCTTGTAACTCATGTTGCTCAATCTGATCTCCACCACTTGCAATAATACTTTCTATATCAAAACTGCCGGAGCCAGGAACTTTTGAGTCGACAACGACACCAATAGGCTTAAACCATAGAACTTTATCCTCAGTATCTATCTCATCTGAGCTGGTAAACATTGATCCAACACCGCCCAAAATTGAAAAGGTTATAACTATTAAAATTAATGCAGTAACTGAATTTACAATTATTTTTCTAGTTTTAGTTAGAAAGTTATCAGCTGTGCTCCATATTGATTTTTTGTCCGACATAATATTTACTCCAAATAAGTTTTGAGATGATAAATGAGTATCTTGTTTATGTAAAGTAAGCTTTACATATTTTTACGTATATTTTTTGGTGCAAAGATACAAAGAATAAAAAAAACAACTATCAAAAGTAATTCTAATAAATCAAATTTGTATGGCGAAATACCAAATACTCTTAAAGAAGATGACATAAAATAAATTAAGAGAATAAAGGCAAAGCTTTGATAAGACTTTATCGAAAGCTTGTTAGCAAAAGGTGCAAAAATTAAAAAGGGTAATGACCAAAAAATAAAAAAATATAACTCAGTTCTCCCTGCCACAACAGTCAAAAATTTAGTAAAAATTAATAAAATTATCAAAGTATTAGTATATACCTTTGGATTTTTATTCAGCATTAATCTTAGCTATAAATTTTGCAATTCTAGATCCGGTTAATTTTGCAATTTCGTATTCATGCGGAGTTAATTTATTTGAATTGTTATAACTTTCAACATGAGAGGGACCATATGGAGTTCCTCCAGACTTAGTTTCATTTAGTTGAGTTATGGAGTAAGGAGATCCAAGAACAATCATCCCATGGTGAAGCATATATGTTAATAAATTAAACTGAGTTATCTCTTGACCACCATGCATTGAACCTGTTGATGTAAAAACAATACCTGGGATATTCTCAAGAGTATTTGATGCCCATAAATCCCCAGTAGAGTCCAGGAAATATTTCAAAGGCGAAGCCATTGAACCAAATCTTGTAGGAGAGCCTAAAGCAAGTCCGCTACAGTTTATTAAATCATCTTTTGTGCAGTATATTTCATCCTTTTCTGGTATTTCAGGTTCAACCTGTTCAGAAACCGATGAAACCTTAGGAACAGTTCTTATTTTTACATTTAAGTTATATTCTTCTGCTCCGTCAGCGATAGCATGAGCAATATTTCTTACAGAACCACCCGCAGAATAAAAAAGAATTAATAAATATTTATTTTCCATATTAATTTTTTAGCCTATTATGTTGTCAATGAAAGCTAAAATTATACCCTTGTTATGTATATTCATTTTATTTGGTTGCCAAAAAAATGATATTGAGGTCTATAACGGCAAAAATACGTCTATAGAAAAATTAAAAGGGCAGTGGATTGTTGTTAATTATTGGGCAGACTGGTGCGCTCCTTGTATTAAAGAGCTACCTGAATTATTTGAATTTGCTCAAGAGAATAAAGATACACTCGTTTATGTTTTTAATTTTGACGAGCTTGATTCTGAGGATTTAGCTCCGGTAGCAAAAAAATTTAAAATTTCCTTACCCTCATTAATTTCACACCCACGAGAAATATGGGGAATTGAAACACCTCCAGCTGTTCCAGCAACGTTCTTTATAAATCCAAAAGGTGAAGTGGTTAAATCTTTATTTAGACCTCAAACAAAAGATAGCCTAAATTCCATCCTAGAATCCATTAAATAAAGACTCTAAATAATTTTCTCTAATCAAGGACTCAGGATTGATTCTTTTTTTTGAAAGATATACCGACCAGTGAAGGTGAGGGCCTGTTACTCTTCCTGTAGACCCAACCTCTCCTATAATATGACCCTGCTCAACAATTTCATCTTTATCTACATAAACTTTAGACATATGGCTATAGGATGACAATAAACCATTGCCATGGTCAAGAATAAGATAGTTCCCAGAGTAAAAAAAATCTCCAATTAAGATAACTCTTCCAGAAGAAGGAGCAATAATTGGAGTACCTTCTGTTGCTGCAATATCTAAAGCAAGATGGGGCGATCTAGGTTTTTCATTTATATATCTCTGCTTACCATAGCGGCTTGAAATTACACCATTTACTGGAGATATAAAATTTAGAGATGGCTGCAAATCTTTTGAGTATGTATCTAAAGATTGTCTTATTAATTGTGATTCTTTAAATACTCTTTCTGAATCACTCTTATTTAAATCAACCATCGATGTATTTTCAATAGTAATTCTTGATTCACCAAAATTTTTTTTATTAACTTTAATCGGAAGACAATAATTATTAATTATCAATTCATCTTTTGAAAAAGGGGCTGGAAGAATTACATACTTATTTCCTTCGAAAGCAACAAAAAGCTCTCTTTGTGTTTTTATATTTGGACAATCATCTACTTTGATAGCAAATATTTCACCTGGATCTATAACAATTTCACCAAATAAACCATAAGAGTATAAAAACAAAGAAAAAAGAAATAGATTCTTATGCATCCTTTATGTTTTTAACCTCAATATCAAGAAAACCTTTATTGAGTCTTGCTGTTAGAATATCTCCAGATTCAACTTCAGATATAGACTTTATTGAACTTCCTGATTTATTTTGAATTATTGAATACCCCCTCTCAAGAATAGATAGCGGATTTAAAATATCCAGATTCTTTTCAAATTCTTTAAGTGCTGAAATACTTTTAGATACCTTTAATTTGATAGCCCTTTTTATAAGTTCTTTAATGTTGTTTATTTTAGAATAATTTTCTTGTATTAAAGCTGCTGGACTTTTTTCTCTAAACTTTGAAACAGCTAGGTTGAATCTTTGCTTATTATTAGAATAATTTAATTTCATATTTTGTTTAAGCTTTAACTCATAATTATCAATTTTTTGACTTTGCTCTCTTAAAATAAGTAAGGGATTTTTAATATTGCCTTTTAAAAATTTAATTTTTTGCAATTTATCTTTTAAAGATATTCTTATAAATCTATGAAGATTATTCTGAATCTCAGATAACTTATCAAATACTTGAAAGCTAAACTCTGTAACTATCTCGGCTGATGCTGTTGGGGTTGGGGCTCGCATATCTGATACAAAATCACAGATTGTAAAGTCAATTTCGTGGCCAACTCCTGAAATAGTTGGTATTGGAAATAAAGCAATTTGCCTTGCAAGATCTTCATTATTAAAACACCATAAATCCTCTATTGATCCGCCACCTCTGGCAATAATAGCAACATCGATGGAGTTCTCTGGGTTGTTTTCATTGAATTTTATAATTCTATCTAAGGCTTTGATTAAACTTCCAGCAGCTGCATCTCCTTGAACAACAGCAGGACTAAGAGATATCCTTGAAGAGGGCGCCCTTCTTTTTATAGTACTCAAAATATCTTGAAAAGCAGCAGTAGAGGCTGAAGTTATTACACCAATATGCTTAGGAGATTTAGGTAGCGATAGTTTTTTTGATAAATCAAATAAGCCTTCAGAATCTAATTTCTTTTTTAGTTGCTCAAATTGATGCATTAAATTTCCTGAGCCAGCCTGTTCAATTGATTTAACCATTAATTGATAGCGACCAGTTGCAGGATAAAGACTTACTTGACCCTTTAAAATACATTTATCGCCATCTTCGGGTTTAAAATTTAGCTTAGTTGCTTGCGACCTCCACATTGCGCATCCAATAGCACCATCTTCATCTTTTAGAGTGAAATAAATATGACCAGAACTAGGTCTAGATATATTAGATATTTCACCAATTACAGCAATATTTGTAAAAGCATCCTCTAGTAAGTATTTAGCAGATCGGTTTAACTCACCAACTGTGATAATTTCTTTATTCTGCTCTACAATATCTTTTTGCATCATCAAATTATAACTTCATGATTAAGAATTTACAGGAAACAAATCATTTTCTCATGCTTGCAGCTGGGGGAATGTTAATTGGTTTTGCTCCAATATTTGTTAAATGGAGTTATCTTTCACCTTCAGCAATTTCATTTTGGAGAATGTTTCTTGCTATACCCTTACTAGTTGCTTTCAATTTTTTGATAAATAAAAAAATATTATTTAGAGTTAAAAATAAAAAAACAATTTTTTTTACAGCAATTGCTTCATTAGCATTTACAACTGATTTATCTTTGTGGCACTTCAGTATGAATATTACCTCAGTATCAAATGCAACCATAATTGTTAACTCAGCACCAATTTTTGTAGCACTGTTAGCTTATTTGTTTTTCAAAGAAAAACCTCAGAAGGGATTTATCCTATCTTTTTTTATAACTTTTATTGGAATTCTTGGTTTAATAATTTTCTCTAATAATTATGCTAATGGAAAAATATTAGGAGATATTTTATGTATGGTTGCAGCATCATGTTACGCAATATATTTATTGATAATATCTAGATTGGGCAAAGAAACCTCATTAAATATTATTTTTTATACAACTTTCTTTTGTTGTTTATTTTCAATAATACCAATGAGTTTTGAGTCTGGTATGTCTTGGCCTCAAACACATTTTGAGTGGATAAATTTAATCCTTTTGGCATTCTTGTGTCAGTTTGGAGGACAATTTCTAATAACTTTTGGCATTGGAAAAATATCTGCTTCTAGTGGATCCATTGGCCTATTAATGCAACCTCTAACTGCTACAATTTTAGCAGCTTTAATTTTTTTAGAGGTTTTAAATTTAATACAGGTAATATTTGTATTTATTACTCTCATTGGAATATACCTGGCTCGGCTTAGCATAGTAAAATAATTGAAAAATACCGATTAAATATGTCAAAAATTTTAAAAGAAGTGCTATTTTTAAATAAAACCTATGCTAAAAACTTTGATCATAAAAGAAATCTACAGGCTCCACCAATTAAAAAGTTTGCAATATTAACCTGCATGGATGCAAGGCTAGATCCTGCAAAATTTGCAGGTTTATCTGA
>Ga0209666_1003341_pt1 | contig 11712 bp, 19 predicted proteins | sample SaaInlV_125m_DNA_FD_184679 | JGI IMG/M metagenome (GOLD analysis project Ga0209666, IMG submission 184679) | Marine microbial communities from expanding oxygen minimum zones in the Saanich Inlet - Saanich Inlet SI037_S3LV_10m_DNA (SPAdes)... | ecosystem: Environmental > Aquatic > Marine >...
CAGATGGAACCCAAGGCGCACGAGTACAAGGAATACAAAGCGGCGTTGGAGACGACCCGTAAGGTGTACGACGAAGGGAACGAGCGGGTCAGCGCGTTGACGAATGAGCTCGCGCGGATCGGCGAGCGGTTAGAGTTTGCGAAAGGGGAGATGGCGAGTAAGGGTGACGAGGTCTCAGACGCCACTCCGTTGACAAAGTTGCGGGATGTTGTTGAGCGGATGCGAGAGGATATGCGGACGATGGAGGTTAAGATCGCGATCGCACGGAACGCGCTGGGGCACGCGAGTGTCAAGAAGGCGGCGGGCGGTGGGGCGGGAGGCGGGGGTAGAGCGGCGCCGGCTGTGTTCTGACATGACCTCATCATTAGGAGAGTTTCGGAGTGAAAATGGAATGGTCGTGTCCTCTTACAAAACACTTACACTCGCGGCTAAGAGCACTAAGAGTACACGCTGTTGGCGTTCGTCGGCGCCGCCGTCGCCGGCTCCGTGTTGAGCAGCTGCAAGATGGCCTCCACCACCGGCCCGCCGCTCGCCGTCACGTCCTCATCCGGCATCTCAATCTTATCCCTTAACACGCCGTCGAGCCGTCCTCGAATCTCCTTCAGCAACACCCCCACCCGCGCCGGCGCTTTAAACGTGGCCCACCGGTCAAGCGATAACGTCCCATTCGCGTGCTGGACCTCAATCTTACCACCGAACAGCAGGAGTTGATAGGGCGTCACCGTGGAGCAGTCACGGACGTACACCCCCGTCGTTTGGACGCGTTCGTGGTACACCAGCCACTTGGTTCCGTACTGTACACATGAAACAAAACACGACGTCAGTCGAATTGCCCGTGTGCAAATAACCAAAAATAACCAAAAATAACCAAAAATAACCAAAAGTAACCAAAAGTAACCAAAAATAAACTCACCTTTTTAGTTCCGTGGTTCACCGAACTGGGATGCACCTGCAGCGACTCCTCCCGTCCCTCGTCGGAGAGGTACGCCAATTTGGGCGGCGCCGTGGGCTTGTGCCCAGGGGCGACTTTGACCAGGTTCGGGTACAGACCCGCGACTAAAACCGCTTTGACAAGTCTGGTGTTTGACGAGTTGCGGTTAGCCTCGCGCCACACCGGGTCGTCCGGCGGCGGACCCCCTCTGCGACTCAGCATTCGAGGGTTAAAGGGTTGTCTGTTGGATGATGATTCGGGTTTATTGGTGGATGACGAACCGGCGTCGGAAGATGAACCGCCGCGCGGCGCGGGGATGTTCTTTTTACCCCCCCGCCCGGAAGATGAACCGCCGCCTTTCCCCCCTCCGGGACCTCGTGAACCGCCTTTACCGGCGCGGGCGCCGAGGAACCCGGCTTCGTGCAGCAACTGCGCGAACTGCGTGCGTAGATCCGCGATACCCTCCAGCGTTCGAAAGCTGAGGAAGTTGTCCCTGGTGAACGCCATCTCGGCTCCGCGGCCGAGGGATTTGGCGTCGATCCACGCTGTGAACAAACACGGCGTCATTCTAGTTGCCTAAGTTATACGAGAATGAAAATAAACTCACCGTTGAACGCGTTTAGGTTGGTGAGGTGGTCGCTCTGATCCTCGGAGAACATGCGCTTGGCGGCGTCCGCTTCGTCGCGTTTATCCAACGGCGCGACGAACGGGGACCGGCCTCCCAACACCGCGGCGATCGTCAGTACCTATTATTAGGGGGGGGAGGGCGTGGATTGGTCGGTGATTGGTGTTAATCGGGTGGTAATTGGGTATTTGATTCGGGTCGCGTATGGGTCGTCACTCACCGGACCGAGGCACCCCAAAACCGCGCCGTACAGGAGCATCTTCCCCACCCTCACGTCCACCGGCAACGACGCCAAGTGCTGGCCTAAACTCGTCAGGTTCTCCTTCTCGTCCAAAGCGCCAATCTGCCGTAAGGTTCTGATGGCCGATTTGATCGAATCCTGTTCGGGTGGTTCCAGGGCTTTGCCCAGGAAACCCGCGATGCCGCCCGACATTCGCTGGAGCTGAATCTGTAAACACAAACCTTCCAGAGGCACGCGCTTGATCTCCGGCATGGTGTGCTCGTCGAACACGTCGTCGTGCATCTGCCTGGTGTACATACGGAAACATCGGCCGGGGCGGACTCGGCCGGCTCGGCCTGTGAACAAAACACACGGGACGTCATTCTAATTGCCCGTACGAAAGTAAAAATAAACGTACCTCGTCGTTGCTTCGCGCTGGCCCGGGAGACCCACCGTTCTAACAACAGCTGCATCCGCGTGTTCGGGTCGTACCCGTTCTCTTTACACTTCCCGGCGTCGATGACGTAGACCTAGTAGGGTGAGTGAGTGTGTGGGGTGATGGTTATTAGTAATTGGGTGGTATTTAGGTATTTGAGTACGGAACGGGATACTGTTTGCGCATACACTCACCACGTCGTCGATGGTGATGGACGTCTCCGCGATGTTCGTGGCGATGACGATCTTACGTGTACCCGCGGGAGGGTGCTCGAATATCACCTTCTGCTCCGCGGTGCTCAGGGTGCTGTGCAGCGCGATGAGATACTGCGAATTCAACGTCGCGGCTCGAACCGTGGGGTTGTTACCCAAAGATTCGTGCAACTTGCTGATCTCGGCTAGGCCCGGCATGAAGATTAAGATGGCGCCGGGTTCCATGTCAGCGCACACGTGCGTCACCAGCTTCGTCGCGAGCTCGTAGTTGATCACGTTCTGGTCCAACACACGCAGGGTGTCGCACACGGGTTGGAGGTACCCTCGCTGCGACAACGCGGAGATGAACTTGGCCTTTGTTAAAAAAACATGACGTCGGTTCAGTCGTTCTAATTGCCCGTGCGAGGATTGAAATGAACGTACCTCCTTTGCCGGCTCGGGGCCGGTGTTGTTGCCGTTGCCGTCCCTGTCCCTGCCGCCGCCTCTTCTGCAGTATTCCGACCCAGGGTTCGGTACGTAACCGGTCACCTGGAGTATGTCCTCCAAATAGTGTTCCTGCACCGGGTCTGTAAACAAAAGAAACACGGCGTCAGTCGTCTAATTGTGCATACGGAAATAGAAATAAACTCACGCGTGAAGCCTGGAATTTGCGCGACGGCTGCACCCTTGAAATAGGCGCTGAAAGCCGCCGCGTTCAACGTCGCCGACATCAGCACCACACGCAACGACGGCCTGTGCGGCAGGACGTCCCGTAGGAGCACCAACAGAAAGTCAGAGTCCAGCGAACGCTCGTGCACTTCGTCGACGACGACGTGCGAAACCTGTGAGTGTTGAACAGAGTTGAACAGGAATTGAACAGGAATTGAACAGGAATTGAACAAAACACAAGACGTGATGATTTCAATTGCCCGTACGAGATGAAATAGAAACAAAGAAACGTACCCCAGCGAGGAGCGGATCTTCCGCGAGGCGTCTGAGCAGCACGCCGGTGGTGACGAATAGAATCTTGGTGGAGGACGAATGCACGGACTCTAGCCGGATCTTATACCCCACACTGGTACCGATCTTCTCCCCGCGTTCCTGAGCGACGCGCGTCGCCACGGAAGTCGCCGATATTCGCCTCGGCTGCGTACAAATCAGATTGCACCCTGTAATAAACAAAACACAGGACTCAGTCATCAATCGAATTGCCTATACTTCTATACGAGAATCAAACTTGATAGAGACGTACCGCCACCTTGGCCTCTTTGAATGGCGTCGTCTAAGATGAACTGCGGGAGCTGCGTCGTCTTACCGCACCCCGTCTCACCCGCCACGATCACAACCTGGTGCCGCGAGATTGCGTCCAATAGTTCGTGCCTTTTAGCCCACGCCGGGAGTTTCGTTCGTTGCGCGTACGCCGGGTTAGTCTCCGCTGTAATAAGAGTTGAGAAATAACACGACGTCAGTTATCATTCTAATTGCCCGTGCGGAGATGAACAAGGCTTAAAGGTAAACGTACCGAATCGAGCGTCTGTTCGCCTGTCCAGTTCGCGTCGAAGCCGTTGGTTTTCCGCGACTGTCTTTGGATCCTGTAAATAAAACACGACGTCATACAAATTGCCCGGACAGGGAACTAAAATAAACTTACCGCCGCTGTTTTCAACTCGAGCTCCGCGACGCGTTTCGCCGCCAAAGCGGTCCGTTCCGCCGATTCTTTAGCCTCTTTGACTGCGTCGGAGGCGTCTTTCTCGGCGGTGCGCTTGGCGTGTTCCTGTACACAAAACACACGTGTCATTCCAATTGCCTAAATAAGAGTTTTATACGTGAATTAGGCTTAAAATAGACTCGTACCTGCGCCGTTTTTTTCCTTCGCTCCGTCGCGGCGGCTCTCTCCTCCGCGGAGAGCGGGTTGACCATCGACGGCCTCAGCGCGTCCAGATCCTCCTCCGTCTCGGTATCGATCCCGTGACCCTTCTTTGTGCTCATGTCGCCTTTACCGCTGAGCTCGAGGGCGTTCATCTCGGAGTCTATGAGCTCATACGGGTCGTCGCCGAGGGTTCGGATTCGTTCCCTGGCTGCTTCGATGGCCACGGACGCGTCGCCGCCCTCGCACCACTCCAGGAGGTCGGACAGAAACGGCCTGCCCACGAGCGTTTCGGACGCGTACCGGTGCACCGCCGCGTTCACCGCCGCGATCTCCTCGAACCGAAGCGCGGGGTGAGTGAACTCGATCGACGGGAGCTCGAAGGGGTAACTCGCTTTTCCTGTAAGAGTTACACAAAACACGTCTTCATCAGCACAATTGCCCATACGCATACGAAAATAAAGAAATAAACTCACCTTGAAGATCCAGAGCGAGAGTCCCGAGGTACTCCTTCGTCCCGAGTTGCACGATGCCGCCGACGTCGAAGGACAGCACACATCGCAGCTGCGCCGGGGTGTACCCACGCGGCGCGTGCTTCGCGCGTGGTAACGACGAGAGCTCATCGCGCTGCGCCGTTCGAAGTATCTCCGCTATTGATTCGACGGAAAGATTGTCGCCGGCGCCCGCTTCCGCCAGGGCGTCTCGAGCGGATGCCAACGCTTCATCAGCGCTCGGCCCGATCGCGGCGCACAGGTCGCGGAGCGCGCGTTCGCCGTCGCCGCGCGTGGCTCGCGCGGCGGCGATGGACGCGGCGGCGCTGAAGCCGGCGAAGCGTAAGTCCGCGGCGAGTCGCCTGATTGAATCATCTCCGTCGAATGGATCCGTCGCCGACACAGCTGTGTTGTTCCCGCCAGCTGTGTCCTTCCCGCCGCCCTTCTTCTTACCCCCCCGCTTCTTCCGCTGGAGCTGCGCCTCTTCCCGGAACTGCGGCGGTAGGTCGTCTTCTTCGCAGTTTAAGATGAGCCAGTCCAGGCCTCGGTTCGTCCGTCGCCGTTTCTGTTCGTTGAATCCTTCGGCTCGATCGCCCTCGGCGTCGACCGCCGGTTTCGTCGCCGCCATGGCTGCTGCGACGGCTTTGACCCCGAAGCCTTTCTTCTCGAGCGCCTGCCACGTCTTGCGCTCGACGTCCTCCGGGTCGACGTCCGCGCGGATATCGACGACGACGGCGCCGGATGTACCCGAGCCGCCCGTGGGCAACTTAGATCCTGGAGGTATCGTCGAGGGGTGGGCACCTCCGCTGGGTCCCCGCGCGAGGAGACCTTGCACGAGCTCCTGGTTGGACGCGGTCATGGCGACGACCTCGTGGTTATCCACGCCGCCGCCGCCGCCGCGCCCCCCGCCGCCGCGCCCGCCCCCTCGCCCGCCTCGCCCGCCGCGCCCGCCGTCCTTCCCGCCGCCTCTGCCCCCCGAACCCTCCGTGTTCCGGCTCGCGGCTCTGGCTTTGTCTTTCTCCGCGCGGAGCTTGGCGTTCTTGAGCTTGACGGCTGCGACGTCGCCTTGGCCGCGCTGGTGCCCGCCGCCGCCCGTGCGACGGCCGCCGCCGCTGTTGGGACCCGAACCCGAACCCATGGATGTCCGAGACCACGCGCACGCGCACACCACACGCGTCGCGGCGCTGCTGCGAGTGATAAATCGTGATTTATTCTTCGAGTTGATCGATCTCGCACACGTTTCCAGTCCTCGAGGTAATAATTTCGGAAACAAATACGCCTCCCGCGCTTGTTTCTCATACTGCTACTCGTATGTCATCGAACGGTAACAGCGGTTAACGAAATCCCAGACGAAATTTGTTCGACGCTCCGTTGCCTCTGACGACCCCTTTTTTTGACCACGAAAAGTGCCGATTCGGGCAAAATGTCGTCACGTCTCTTTGCGCATTATTGAAGACTGAATGCCGCATCAAATCTTTTCGTGATTGAAAAATCGCCCCTCTCGAAGCGTCCACGGCTTTCGGTTGCCCCGACCCATCGCGACTCGCCCACAACACGGCGCGCGGACGTGGGTGACAAGGTCTAACACATCGTCGTTAAGGCTTCGTCGGCGTGTCTGCGATCGGTGTGGACGTGGCATCAGGACCGATACGTCCCGCGTGAGCCTGTGCCGCGCGCTTGCCGGCCCGAAAAGCCCCCGCGTTTGATTTCTCCCCCATTCCCGCATAAGCGAACCCGAATAACCGCGGTCGAACCATGGACCCGATGGCGCTGTTACAGTACCAATTCTTGATGGCCAGGGCTGCCGAGTACCGGGCCATCGCCACGAGGCAGGCGATGATCGCCAACGCGCGCATGGGCGGCTTTACAGCCGTCGGCGATGCCGCGACGGCGCACGCGCCGGAGCTCGACAAGGTTAGATTTACTCCCATGTTTTCGGCCCGCCCGCAGGAGTGCGAACTTTCATGCGCGCCTCGACCTCCGCCGGCGACGCGCCGTCGCTGACGATACGCCCCTCGAATCACCCCCGCAGATCCATCTCCTGCAGCAGATGCAGGCGCAGCAGCAGCAGTTCATGGCGGCGCAGGCGATGGCGCCCGAGGACGCTCGCATCGCGCTCGTTCAACAAGGGTTCGACGCGCGCGCGGGTTCCTTCGACGACTCCACCGTCGCCAGGGTGCTCCAAAATCTGAAAGAGGACTCCCCGACGCACTCGGGACAGGCGCGCGGAGGTCCGCGCGATGGCAACGACGATTCCCCGGAAGCGTCGAGGGCGATGAGGGACAAGCAGAGAGGTACGCGCCCGTCGCTTCATCGCTCGATTCATCCCTCCCGATACACCCGCGCAGACGCGTGTTCCATATCGGGCCGAGCGAGCCCCCGCGCGGGTTGAACGTCCCTCGGTTGCCAGCCTCGGCAAACAGGCGGTCGTTTTTTTTTTCCCGATTCGGAGCAGGAGTCTCATCAGCAACTGACCCACGTTCCTATGACCACACAGCCGCGGTATCACCCGTCCCGCCCGGCCCCGGAACCGGCACACAAGTGATCCAACCGAGGAGCTACGTTAAGCGGCACGAGTTCTGGCGCAGGCAGGTTGACCTGGCGGAGGTCGGCGGGCGCGCCGATCTGAGCGTTCGGCCGGGCGCTCCCTCGGTGGATAACCCCGGCGGCGACCACGATAAGGTCGTCGGTTCAAATCCCGGCGACGTCGTGTTGGACACCGTCGTGACCGATCGTATCGGAGACGGAGACGGGACCCTGGGTAAGCGACGCAGGGGCGAATTCGACGAAGACGAGAGTCACGACGTCGAGTTGGTAAGTTTATTTTAAGTCCCGTATTGGCAATTAGAGTGCTGACGTCGTGTTTTTTTTACAGAATTCAGACGCTGAGATCGGTTCGGGTTCGGATCTGGACAGGGAGAACGAGAACCACCGATCGACGGGTCAGGACGCTGACCAGGACGCCAAGGATGAGCTCACGAAGGAGTGGGCGGCGCTCACGACGTGGATCCGCATGAACCTGCACCAGCCGCGGACGAACAAGCGCAAGGTGAGTTTCTTTTCATTTCCATATGGGCAATTTGTATGACGTCGTGCTTTATTTGTTTACAGGTTCTCTTCGTGGGTCACCACCCAAAACACAGCCCGGTTCCGGGCGCCGCCGCTCGAACCGGACCCAACGTATCCAACGCATCCGACGCCGAATCCGTCCCGTTCGATGCGGATCGATGGCGCGGCAGGCTCGGGCCCATGGGCGAGCGCATCGGGGTCGACGGCGCCGCGATCAACTCCGTCAATGGAGCGGCTTCCGGCTCGAAGCGGAAAGGCAATTCGACCGGCGCTGCTAACGGCGGTAAGAAGAGCTCCACGCGAGTCGGCGACGGGGATGATTTCGTGTTCGTGCTGAACCCTGAACTCGACTGGGACGACGTCAACGTCGACACGCGGGTCCGAATGAAAACCTTGGTCGCGGAGACCATGGACATCTTCGAGCGCAAGTACTCCAAGCGGAAAGTTCACGAGTGGGAGAAGAAGGTTCAAAAGTACAGGCCGCCCAACAGCGTGGACGGCCGGACGTACAACGTCCCGCTCGGAAACGTGGTTCGCGGGATCCAGGAGACGTTTTATCGGCAAGAGGCTGGCGCGAGGCGAGCCGCGCTGGAGCACGACAAGTCCGTCGGTGTCGGGACCGGTGGAAAGCGCGTGAAGCAAAACGTGCCGACGACGCCGTCGCCGCCGCGCGAGCTGAGCTGAGTGTGATTACTCTGCCGTGTATACCACACCCATCATCATGTACGTCCATAGATATAGAGCGATTCATTCATCCTTTGTATGCAACAGTAAAAGGTAAACGACGACGTTCGATTCTTTCCTATATATATCTTCACAGCCCTAACCCCCATCGGCCGCTCTTGGACGGCGTCACCTTGACGTTCGGCGACGACGGATCAGCACCGAGGTCGTCGTCGTTCAGTGCCGGCCTCGACGACGCCGGGAGCGACTCTTCATCCGCGCACATCTTCTCACCCCCGGGCGTATCCATGACCCCGCCGCCGCTACTTGAATTATTTCCCCCTCCGTAATAATCCGCCGCCGAGATGCCTTCGAACGTCTCCCCTACACGTACGTTCACCTTGGGAAGCGCGCTGCCGGGCTCCATCCCGCACAGCCGCTCGCTCTCGTCCCACAGCGCCCTCGCCAGCCTCGGATCACGAGCGGGCAACGAACACTTCCTCGCGCCGCAGTCCGCGTAATAGCACCCCCTAATAGTAAATAAAACACGGCGTCATTCCAATTGCCCACTATACGGAAATAAAAATAAAATAAACGTACCGCTGATTCAACCCCGCCGCTGTGAACCCAAACCCAGAGCCTAAACACGCGCAGTACAGCACCGTCGCCGCCGCCTGCGTCGGTGTCTTGCAGAACATCCCACGCGCGACGTCGAACAGGAAGGATCCGCCCAGGTATCCACCCAGGTTTTGTCGTAGTTCTTTACCAAAAGTTCCGGGATGCACCGCGAACGCGGCGACTGGCCGCACAGCTGTGTTTTCGTTTTCATCGTCATTTCGATTCACGGATGCGCCGTTCGAGCCTGTGCCTCGGTGTCTGAACCGTTCGTTGAGCTGCCACGCGTGGAGTATGTTCGCGAGTTTGGATTGCGCGTACGAGTTGGTGACGTCGTATCCCCGCGGGTCGTCCAGTTGCGTAAAGTCGATCCCTCGGCTCGGCCCCTGTGAATAAAACACGATGTCATTCTAATTGCCTATACGGAAATAAAAATAAACTTACCGTCTTGCCTCTGCGTATTCTGTACGTGAAGTGGTGCATGTTGCTCGTGACGTTGACGACGCGGCCTTGTATTCCACTCGCCGACGCGGTGGCGACGAGCTCGGACATCAGCTCGTTGACGAGGAGGAAGTGCCCGAGGTGGTTCACCGCGAAATGGACTTCGCGTTTCTCCGCGGTTAGTTCGTACGGCTGTGCACAAAACGTGGTGCCGTCAGTCGAATTGCCCGTGCTGTACGAAAATAAAAGGAGAAACTCTCACCTGTAGGATGACCCCCGCGCAGCAGAGCACGCCGTGGAGGGGTAAGGCTTTGCGCCGGAAGGATTGCGCGAAGGCGCGGACGCTGTCCTGGGATGCGAGGTCGCAGAGCATGACGGTGGCGTCGCCCGCAGACGCGAGCGTCGCATCGTTCGTCGTCACCGGGCTGGCTGAAGCGTGAGGCGAGGTCGAGTCAGGCGAGGGTGCCGATGATGAAGAAGATGGCGCCGCGTCCGTGTGGTCACCGCCTCCCTTCGCCACTTCCAAACGTTTGAGCTCCTCGGCGAGCGCGGATCCCCTCGCCATGCTCCGCGCCGCGATGACCACGTGCGCGCCCTTGCGCACCAGCGCGCGCGCCACCTCCCGCCCCAACTGCCCGGTCCCGCCCGTCATCACGTAGCATCGCCCGCGCAGATCGAGACCTCTCGTGACGTCCGCGGCGGTGGAGGACCCGTCGAAGGTGCCGGACGCGGGGTTGCGCAGCGGGTCGTCGCCGCCGCCGAAGCCGCCCCATCCGAGCGATTGCCCGAGGACCGTGCGGCACGTCACCGGGACCTCGCACGACATCCCGCCCGATAGGGGTGAGTGAGGTGAGCGCGCGACACAGATTAATGAATGACTGGAAAAAAAAAGCTTGCCGATGCTTCACCGCCAGTATTTCCCGCGCTGACGTTGCCATCGATGACGACCCGGCGACGGTACACGGCTCTCGCGGCGGCGCTCGCGTTGCTCTCGATCATCGCGTCGTCGTCGTCGTTCGTCGCGGCGCAGGATGCATCGACGGAGGAGGAGTTCACCACCGCCGAGTTCATCGCCCCGGCGCCCGGATCGCTGATGAACTTCGACCCGTCCACCCTCTTCGGCGCGCTCGTCAATCACACCGTCGTCGTCGCCTTCACCGTGGAATGGTGCGCGCTGTGCAAGGGGTACGTCCCGGAGTTCGAGCGCGTCGCGGCCGCGTTCGCCAACGCCACCGCCGTGCACACGGTCGACGGCACCGGCACCGGCATCGACGACGAAGGCGGCACATCATCCATCTCGACCGAACGTAGATCGCAAATCATCTTCGGTACCGTGGACGCCGACGCGCACAAGCGCCTCGCCGCAACCTTCGGCGTCACCAACGCCCCGTACGTCGCCCTACTCCGGCATAACGAGTGGTACGACAAACCCACGGGGATACCGCACGCACCCGCGCCGAGATACGCCGGATTTCTCGGCGCGTCACCCACCGTCCAGTGGCTCAACTCGCAACTCGGCACGGTACGCTTATTTTAATGTTAATCATCGTACGTACGGGCAATTAGAGTGACTGACGTCGTGGTTTGTGTTTAGGATGTCGAGTCCGAGCCCATCGTGAAGGACCTGGTCGACGACGACATCGAAGCGTACGTCACGGATCGCGACGCGGACGTGCTCGTGGAGTTTTACGCGCCGTGGTGCGGCCACTGCAAGAAGTTCGCGCCGTTCTATCACGAAGTGGGCCAGCACTTCAACGCGGATCCCTCGGTCAAGGTGAGTTTATTTCCATTTCCATATTTTTATCTCCACATCATGGCAACAATTCGACGACTGACGGCGTGTTTTATATGTACAGGTGGCCAGACTAAACGTCGACGACAACAGGGAAGCCGCGGCAAAGTACCAAGTCACCGGCCTTCCCTCGCTCCAGCTCTTCCCGCGCGGGTACAAAAAAAGGGGCTTGCACTTCAGAGGCACCGAACTCACTCCCGCGAATGTGATTTCATTCGTCAAGTCGCCGCAGGTGTACTTGGTGGAAGCGGCGGTGACGGACATGCGCGAGTGGGACTGCGTTTTGTGGCTGGTGCGTTTATTTGGTTATTTGGTTATTTGGTTATTTGGTTATTTGGTTATTTGGTTATTTGGTTATTTCGGTATGTGTA
>Ga0209666_1003342_pt1 | contig 11706 bp, 6 predicted proteins | sample SaaInlV_125m_DNA_FD_184679 | JGI IMG/M metagenome (GOLD analysis project Ga0209666, IMG submission 184679) | Marine microbial communities from expanding oxygen minimum zones in the Saanich Inlet - Saanich Inlet SI037_S3LV_10m_DNA (SPAdes)... | ecosystem: Environmental > Aquatic > Marine >...
GCGCTGCGTGAGCACGGCGAAGGTGTTCGTGGCGGGCTGGTGCGCGATTCTTCGCGGCTGCTCGCCCAGCGGCACGGCGCGCACGTGCAGCTTCTGGATGTCGTCGACGCCGCCGATCACGAGGTCGGCGTCCGAGCACAGCGCGAGCGAATCCGGAAACGCCGCGCAGTCAAACGGCGAGGCGTGCGCGACGTCGGGCACGTTCACGTTGGAGAAAACGAGCTTACCGTTGTTGCCGTAGATCACGGTCGGTCTATCGGAGCCCGCGAAGACGTGCCGGGCGTTTTTGTTTTTGAACGCGCGAAGCGTTACTGGACGGGCGCCGAGCGAAACCGTCTTGGGCGACTCGGAGAGGTCCAGCGTCCCGCCGACCGCGCCTTTTGTCGTGTCCAACGCGAACGCGCTCAAACCGCCGTCGCCCGTGCCGACCAGCAGGTACGAAACGCCCTCGAATTTGCACAGCAGCACCGCACGCGGGATCACGCCGCTCGCGGAAGCGCCACTGTTCAAAAGACCGCCGGAACCGCCCGAGGCGGTTCCGGTTTCGTCCGGAGACGCCGCGTCTCTGGCGTCCGCCCTTGTAAGCGCCGCGCGCGACAGGAGAGCCAGCCCCGGCGCGGAGAAGGTTTTCACCTCGGCGCTCCAGAGGCCCACCGCGCACGCCTCCGCGGGCTTGCCTTCCTCCAGCGGCGAGCAGTCCAGGCATGCCACCTCGCCTCCCGGGTCAACAGTCGCGACGACGGCGATCAGAGACGATGACGCGTCTAAAGGCTCCGTCCCGACGCCGTCGACGTCCATGGACGTCGTCGAGTTCTTGGGAGACGAGACGCCGACGCGCAGCGAGACGAGTTTACCGCCGGATGTGGCGACGACGACGACGTTCGCGTTCCCGGACGCGACGCCGATGGTTTCCGGTTCGCCGTGTTCGTTTTTGGGCGACCAGCTGGCTTTTAGCGCGCCCGTGGCTGCGTCCACGAGCCGCACCCCGGACGACGTGACTTGGCACGCCATCCCCCCCAAAACGTTCCCGGTCCACAGCGTCTGCTCGGTTGCGACGAAGCCCTCAAACTCGCACTCGCCGATTTCGTCCGAGGCGTCGTCGACAGCCAACACGCGCGTCTCGCGCATGAAGGTCACCACCAGGAACGTGTCGTGCGGCGCGTCGTCGCCGTTCTTCAAGCTCCAGCAGCCCTTGATCCCGGGGAGCTCCGCGGCGGCGCGCTCTTGGATGCCGACGCCGTTGCGCACCACGCGCAGCGAGCCGTCTTTGGCGACGCCCGAGCACGTCACGACTTGCCCCTGGCCGTGCCGATCCAGGTCCACCACCGCCATGTCCACGATGGGACCGAGGTTGGGGAAGGTCTCCAAAATCTCCACAAACGTCGTCGAGTTCTGGTCAACGCTCGAAAGGTCAGGAGGGTCTTCCGAAACAAGCACGGGCTGCGCGTGCAGACGCACGAGCTGCGAGTCGCCGTACGCCGAGCCGACGTACGCGACGCCGTTGTCCAGGTACGAAATCGCCGACGCGATGGACGTCGAACCGAGCGGCTCCAGTTTCAACGAGACGACGCGTTCGCCGTCGTTCTGAAGCACCAGCAGGTGTAACACTCCGGCGGCGTCCGAGAGCAAAAAACGCGAGCCGTCCGCGTCCACGGCGCCGTGCGCCATGAACGGCGCCGCGCGCGTCGCGACGGCGACGGCGCGCGTCGTCGTCGTCGTCCCGACGTCAACTGACTTCGAAGACGTTCCGCTCACGGGAGCCTTCCCTCTTGTTTCCGCGTCAACGCTCATATGCGGCGCGTTCGCGTTCGCTCCGTTGACGTAGACGATCACCGTCTCGCCGAGCAGGATGGCGCCCCCTAACGGCGCCGGGACGGGGATGACGCGGCTGGTGCCGCCCTCGAGGTCGGATTGCGCCCACGGCCCTATAACCAAATCCTTCGTCTTCAGGTCAATCTCGTACGTCTTCACGTGCCGGGCCTCCTTCGTGTCCTGGTGCAGGACCGCGATGGTGGGTTTAGAGCACCCGTGCAGGAACGCGACGTCCACGACTTGCAGCTCGTCCAGCCGCACGTTGAACGCCTCGCGCATCTGCCCGGTGCGGTCCAGAGGAAGGCACTTAAACAAGCCGTCGTACAGGTGCGCGCCGGCGACGCGGCACTCGGGGTCCACGATGCCGATCTGCCCGCACTCCGCGGGGCGCCCTATTCTGTCCGTCAGATCCCCCATCGCCTCGGTCACAAGCTCGCCCTTGGACGAGTCGTACGCCAAGACGCAAAACGCGCCGCGCTCGGTGGCGAGGAAAATCAAATGCTTCTTTTTCAGCGGAGGCTTGAAGAGCGCGAGAGTCGCGACGCGCCCGTGGATGGGCGCGTCCACCACGGCGCGCAGACCCTCGGGCGTGAGCAAGTAAATCTCCAGGCGCGTGCATTTCCTGTGTGTCGTTTTGGAGCGAAACAGAGAAGTGTCAGACGAGTGCGCGGACGCGTCGCCGCGAACGTCCGCGCGCAAAGAAAGTCCACCGAGAAAGCTCGACCGGACGGAGCGCTGCGCTTTTCGAACGAGGCGGTGGAGGCGTCGTGGAAGCGTCGGAGGGGGGTGGGTTCGAGACGCGGCGGGGACGTACGCCACGATCAGGTTGAGCTCATCATCGTGCGTGAAGTTGCCGACGACGCTGTGCGTCACGCTCGTGGGTTTGTGTGCCTGCTCGTGTCGACGCGTGGGCGGAGACGTCAGATCGCGGGGATGGCGGTGCGCGAACAAACAACGAAATCCGCGCGGTGACGCGGAGGAGACGCGGGGGGGGGCGTACCGTGACCACGTAGTTGTACGCGCCGGGCGTCGGCCCCATGTTCGATGGGCACGCTCGGTCCTGCGCGCGGCGATCGATCGGCCGGCGGGCGCCACGTGAACTGACAGGAGGAGGGCGCCCCTAAAGTTAAAAAAGTTAGCGCTCGCCACCGGCAGCGCGGAGTCGAGCAAGTGTCTGCTGGCTGCAGTGTTGACTGTCGTGCCCAATTTGGAACCCGTGAAAATCACACCCCGCCGCGCGCTCGGCCTCGCCACGTCTTGTCGCACGCCGAGGAGCAGGACCCGGACGTGCAGAGAGTGCACGGGAAGCGTGGAGTGACAGCCGCCATGGCACCCAAGAAGGTGCGTGTTCGTCGCGGTGGCGGTTTTCCGGCGTCGCCCGCATCACTTTTTCTCGCGCGAGCGCCCGCGATGGCCGGTGCCGCGTCCGTCCGCGACGTCGAACGACCCGCATCTCGGCCGGTGACCGAGTCTACGGCCGCGGGAACGCGACGAGAGACGGACCGGTTATGAAATCGGGCGTTCGCGTCGATCAGAACACCTCGAGGCGGCTCGCATCGCTCGCGGCGCGCGCGAAGCGGCGACTTCGCCGCGCGGAAGCACGGCACGAACGGCAACAAACAATCGAGCGCGCTTCGGTGACCGAGTCGAATCACGCGCCGAGCGCGCGTCCGCGTCTCACCGACTGACCGTCTCCCCTCCCCCCTTCTCCGCGTGACGTCACGCGCGCGTCCGCTCGGTCGTTCTCGCGCTCGCGATGACCCCGCCGCGCCTTCGCACGCCGATCCCCCGCTCGCTCGCGAAAATCAGGATGGCGCGGAGAAGAAGAAGAAGAAGGGCGGTTTGAAAAAGAGCGAGCCCGCGATGGACGCGTTCGACGAGCCCGAGCACGTCATCGTGCGGCCGGATAACCAGCTCGTGCTGACGGAGAAGGAGCTGGACGAGGAGATCACGAAGCAGCTCACCGCGAACAACCCGAACGCGCCCGCGAACCTGGCGAGGTACAACGAAAAGGAGCGCGCGTTCAAGTTTGAGCCGACGGTGGACCAGCTCGTCGTCCACTACGCCGTCGACGGTTTCCTGCTGCACAACGAGTCCGACGAGGCCGCCAGGCAGGTGGCGCTGGAGGAGCTGGAGGCCAAGACCATGGCCGAGTGGGTCGCCTCCATCGACCCGGCCGCCGCCAAGAAGGCCAAGGAGGCGGAGGAGGGCGCCGAAGCCGGCGCCGAGGGCGCCGACGCCGGCGCGGATGGCGGCGACGCCGCCAAGGAGGGCGACGCCGACGCCGACGCGAACGCCGGGGAGGACGCGGACGTTCCCACCGGGGACGACTCGAAGCAGCTCCGTAACCAGTTCAACTTCGCGGACCGCGCGTCTCAGACGGTGAACAACCCCATGCGCGACCGCGAGAGCGAGACGGAGCCTCCCGCGACGAGCGCGTTTTCCGAGAGCGCCACGCAGTGGGCCATCTACGACGCGTACATGGAGGACCAGGAGCGCATGGCTTTGCAACGCGAGATACAGAAGAAAAACAAGCTCGCGGCGAAAGAGGGCGGGAAGAAAGACAAAACGAACGAGTCGCTTCCCGTGAAACAGAAGAAGCCCGAGCTCATGGCGGGCGCGCCGATGACGAAGGCGGTTCGGGTGATGGAGCGCATGGTGAATCAAAACTCGTACGACGACATCGCGCAGGATTTCAAGTACTGGGAGGACCAGAGCGATCAGTTCCGGGAGGGCGAAGGCACGTTGTTGCCTTTGTGGAAGTTCTACAACGAGAAGGCGAAACGAAGGCACGTCACCGCGATCTGCTGGAACCCGGAGTACACCGATTTGTTCGCCGTCGGGTACGGTTCGTTCGACTTCGTGAAGCAGATGAGCGGTTTGATTTGCTGTTACTCGCTCAAGAACCCTTCCCACCCCGAGTACGCGTTCACCACCGAGAGCGGCGTGATGTGCCTGGACTTCCACCCTTCGCACTCTTCGTTGTTAGCGGTCGGTCTGTACGACGGGTCCGTGTTGGTGTACGACGTGAGGAACAAGATGAACCGCCCCATCCGCCAGTGCGACGTGAAGACGGGGAAGCACACCGACCCGGTGTGGCAGGTGAAGTGGCAGCCGCGCGACGTCAGCGAGAAGGATCTGGTTTTCACGTCGGTTTCGTCGGACGGGCGCGTGACGCGCTGGACCATGTCCAAGTCCGAGCTTGTTTACCAGGACGTGATGGAGCTCAAGCTGGTGGCGGATGCAGAGGTGGGGGACGATTCGAGCGACGCGCGTCCTCCCGATGTCGGGGACGGTGCGGATGACGACGCGGCGCTCGGATCGCTCGCCGGCGGGTGCTGCATCGACTTCAACAAGGAGTTCGATCATCTGTTCGTGGTGGGCACCGAGGAGGGTCGCGTGCACAAGTGCTCGACGGCGTACAACTCGCAGTACCTGGAGACGTACGCGGGCCACCACATGGCTGTGTACACGGTGAAGTGGAACGAGCACCACCCGCGCGCGTTTCTCAGCGCCTCGGCGGATTGGACCGTCAAGCTCTGGGACCACGGTTTCGCGAAACCGGCGATGAGTTTCGACCTGAACAGCGCCGTCGGCGACGTCGCGTGGTCGCCGCTGAGCACGACGACGTTCGCGGCGGTGACGAGCGACGGGAAGGTGCACGTGTACGACCTACACGAGAACAAGCACGAGCCGATGTGCGAGCAGAAGATCGTGCGCAAGGCGAAGCTCACGAAGATCGCGTTCAACCCCGTGCACCCGGTGATTTTGGTCGGCGACGATCGCGGATGCGTCACGTCGCTGAAGCTCTCGCCCAACTTGCGAAAAGGGGATAACGACCCGGCGCGACTCGAGGCGCTCGTCGAGGTGGCGCTCAAGGGCGAGGAGTGAGCGACGCGCATGAGTCGTGGCGAACGTATCCATAGCGTGGTGTTGTAGTCATACGAACGAACCGTGTAGAGACGTCGACGCGCGACGCGACGCGCGATCCATCAGACGACGCGTCCCGCTCACGAGACTTTTCGACGCGAATGAGTTACAGTAAAAAATGAACAGGCTGGTGTAAAAATCTCGCGCGCCTCGCCATCACCGCGTCGGCGCGGGCTCTCTCTTTTCGCTCTCCTTCCCGCTCTCGTGGCCCGCGCCCCGGCCCGCGTCCCCGCCGTGCTCCGCGAGCGCGTCGCGCAGGCGGTGCACCTTGCTCACGCTCGCGCTGAAGGACGCCACCTTCCCATCCTTACCCCGGTACATGTGGAAGAAGGGCAGAACCTTGACCCCCATCGAGCGGCACATGTCTTTGTTATCGTCAAACTCCACCTTCAGGAACACGGCGTCCGGGTTTTCCGCCGCGAGCTTGCACAGCTTCGGGTACAGCGCGCGGCACGCGCCGCACCACCGCGCGTAGAAGTCCACCACCACCAGCGCGTCGCCCGCGCGCTGCAACTCGCCCAAAAACGCATCCATCCCGTCGCAGTCCTTGACGTTTTCGGGGGCCTCCTTCTCCCACCACGCATCCTTGGGGTCCACGCGGCCGCCCATGCGCGCGCGGACGTCGCGCGACACACCGCGGCTCGCGCCGAACGAGGGGACGAAACCTGAGTGCGACATCGCACCCCTCCCGAGGCGCTCGTCGCCTCCGGCGGACGCCAGCGCGACGGCGTCGCGAGATCCCCGGCGTGCAAACCGAGGCGACGCGTTTCGGGCGAACGCATCCCTACCCGCGCGGGACCCGCGGTCGCGGCGCCCGAGCGCGGGCGCGACCGCCGCGGCGGACGCGAAGAGAGCCGTGGTGGCCATGCGGGCGCGCGCGGAACTCGACGGACGCCTCGGGACGTGGAGGGCGTACAGACGCGTGCGCGCGTGCGTGTTTGAAAACCCACCTCGAAGCGTCGGCGGCGGGTTGACAACGGAGCAGACCACCGGAAACTCGTCGTGCGCCACGAGACGACACGCGACCTTTCAGTTCGTGGCTCAAAGGTTGGCTCACCGAATCGGAATCGTTTTTGAGACGCGATCAACGGGAGAGCGCGAGCTTTCAGACGAGCATCGAAAATTCTCTTCGTTTTCTCCTCGGTCGGCGGCACAGCGAAAAAGCCGCCGCCCGGGGTCCCAGTCCGCGACCGCGCCCGGCTCCCGACGAGCGCCATGGGTCGAGGCGAGGACGGCGCCGAGCTCGCTTCGTCCAGCTATGCGTCCACCCTTCCCCCGACCCGGTGGGACGGCGGGTCAACCGGCGTGGACTCGCACAAGCTCAGCGTCGCGCCCATGCTGGACTGCACGGATTCGCACTTCCGGCGCTTGGTCCGGCTCGTGTCGCGCCGCGTGCACCTGTGGACGGAGATGGTGCACCAGGACGCGGTGATTCACGCGCACGAGACGCGGCCGAGCCTGCTGTCGCACGGGGACGAGGAGCACCCCCTGACCGTGCAGCTGGGCGGCGCGTCCCCCGAGCGGCTCGCGCGCGCGGCTTCCATCTGCGTCGACGAGTACGGCTACGACGAGGTGAATCTGAACTGCGGGTGCCCCAGCGCCAAGGTTGTGGCGAAGCCCGAGCTGGACAAGCGCTTCGGCGCCGCGCTCATGCTCGACACGGACTTGGTGGGCGAGTGCCTCCGCCGCATGAAGGAGGCGGTGGACGTCCCGGTGACGCTCAAGCACAGGCTCGGCGTGCGGAGATCGTACGGAAAGCAGTCGTTTACTCCCGACCCCGACGCGCTCGACTCGTACGACTTCGTGTCGTCGTTCGTGGACGACGTGCACGCGGCGTCCGGCGTTGAGCACTTCGTGGTGCACGCGCGGTGCGCGGTGCTCGGCGGGCTCAGCACGACCGCCAACCGCAACGTCCCGCCGCTGCGGTACGACGAGGTGCACAGGCTGGCGGAGGATTTCCCGAACCTAGGCTTCTCCCTCAACGGCGGCGTCGAGACGGTGGACGAAGCCGTCGCGCATTTGAAAAGCGGAGCGTTGCGCGGCGTCATGATGGGACGCGCGGTGTACCGCAACCCGGCGATCCTCGCGGATGTCGATCGCAGGATCTACGGCGTGACGGATGTCGCGGTGCGTGGTAAGGTCGCGGATGTGCGTGCCGCGGATGTCAAAACTCTTTGGCGCGACGACGGCTGGGTCGCGACGGCGACGCGAAAGAGTCCGACTTCGCGAAAAACGTATCGCCGCCGCGAGACGTTTTTCGCGCTCGACTCGGATCAGCAGTCTATGTGCGTGACGCGGCGCGACGTCCTGCGTCGGTTCGCCGTGTACGGCGACGCCGTACTCGCCAAGAAGCTGGATGAGTTGGAAAAACACCCGAAGGCGCTGGGGGAAGCGCGAGCGCTCGCGAAAGCCGTCGGCGGCGTGACGTACGGCGTGCGTTCAGGGGCGTCGTTCAAACGAAACCTGGAGAGCGGATTGGGGCGGTGGACCGAGCGTCTGCTGTCCGGCGAGCGCGCGGAGTCGCTGTCGTTCGCGGACCTGGTGGATGACTGCGTCGAGGGGCTCGGCGCGGAGGGCGCGGAGGACATGGAGACGCCCATGCGCGAGCCTTTGTTTTCGGAGCGGCGGCGTCGGGGTGAAGCGCGCGGCGACTTGAAAGCCGTCGACGCGTCGTGCGCGGGAGAGACGCGGGAGTCGACCGACTCGGGATCGTGAAGCGCGGAAAAACGCGTTCACTATAGGCACTCCAAACGTGCGGTAGTCCACTGGAACGTCGTATTAACATACGGTATCATGAAAGAATATCCACTATGCGCGCGCGTTTTTCTCTACACGGCTCGTTCGTCTGTTTGTCGCAATCGCCGCAAAAGAATCGCCTTCGCGTCCGGTTGGTCAGTCGCTGTCGCTCTTACGCCTCGATAATGGCGTCGATGGCGTGGAGGATGGCGTTGTCCACCTTGATGTCGTTCTTCTTGAACTTGGCGCCGTTCACGGCGCCGCCGGAGATGGTGATGGTGGTGCCCGCGATGGTCTGGAGCTGCGTGCCGTCGGGCATGTTCTCGAGCCTGTGCGCGCCCTGCACAATGTGCGACTTGATCATGTTGGGCAGGTTGGGGTGCTCCATGATCTCCATCTTGGTCTTGCCGATCTTCTGGATGAACGCGGTGAAGGCGTCGTCGTTGGGCGCGAACACGGTGATGGGGCCGGGGGAGGTCATGATCTCCTGGCAGCCGGTCTGCGGTCGAGCGGAGCGTTTCCAGAACGGAGGGGACGCGTCAGAAAAACATTTTTTGTCAGCACTCGTTCGAAGACTGCAGCGCGCTCGACATCCACTTTGGATCGAGCCATCGAGTTGCGTGAGAAAAAAGACGTCGCATCGCGCGGTCGGTCGAGCGCACGAGTCCGCGTGCGGCGGTGACGCCGCGTCTCGCGACGCCGCCGCGACTCGAGGGATCGGGAGACGGCCCGTCTGACGACCGCGCGCCGAGTCGATCGTCGTCGCCGCGCCCGGCGCGCCCTCCCGAGCGGGACGCGTTTACGGGAAAAACGGACGTCGCGGGAACCACAGATTTCCCGGGATTCCACGTGTGATGTTGATGATGGCGGGTCGTCGGAACGTGCGCCGGGGCGACGCGCGCGAGTTTCGCGCGCGGGATCGATCGCGTCGTGGATCGCCGTCGGGATCATGGGACGCACCTTGGTCACGGCGGTGGCGAAGAGCATGTAGTTGGCGTTCTTGGCGACCATGCCGAACGCGTCGTTGTTGAAGGTAGCACCGCCTTCCTCGCCACCCTTGCCGTGGGACACCTTCTCGGCGCGCACGACGACGGGGCCGCGGCGCGCGGTGGAGCGGCCGAGCTTGGGGGCCGCGAAGGCCTTCGCGGAGGTCATGGTGAAAGCAGACATGATGAAAGCGGTGTGGACGTGGACGTGTAGACGTAGAGTGCCGGCGAGGCCGGAGAGGAAAGCTTCACGCGTTTCTATCGGAGCGGTGACGGTTCATGCGTGAAAAGTCTACCACTGGCGTGAGCTGGCAGTTGGTCTCGTGGATCGACGACGTCGCCTGAACACGCCGTTTTCGACATTTCGGGTCGCGACGTTGAAAACAGTTTTGTTACCGGAGGGCTCGCGCGCGCGCTTTTTTCGAAAGCGCCCTCAGATCTCCCCGCGGTGTGCGGCGCGCTCGGCCAGCGCATACGCCGGGCCTGCCGCGGCGCGGGAACCGAGCGGCGTGACGAGCGCCGCGCGCGCGATGCGGTTCAAGACTCAGTTCAACGGGTACTCGCTCGCCTTCTCGCCTTTTTTCGAGGGGAGGTTGGCGGTCACCACGTCCCAGAATTTCGGCATCATCGGCAATGGCCAGCAGTACGTGCTGGAGATGGCGCCGAACGGCGCGCTCGTGGAGGTGGCGCGGTTCGAGACCGCGGACGGGCTGTATGACTGCTGCTGGAGCGAGGCGAACGAGAACGTCCTGGTGTCCGCGTCGGGGGACGGGTCCGTCAAGGTGTGGGACGTGAACGCCCCTCCGATGGCTAACCCGCTTCGGTCGTTCGAGGAGCACACGCACGAGGTGTACGCGGTGCACTGGAACCAGGTGCGGAGGGACGTGTTTCTGTCCGCCTCCTGGGACGATACCGTCAAGTTATGGTCCCTGGATCAAGCCCCGCCGTCGGCGACGAAACCCAACAAACCGGGGTCAACGCGCACGTTCGCCGAGCACGCGTATTGCGTATACGCCGCGGTGTGGTCTCCGCAGCACGCGGACGTGTTCGCCACGGCGTCCGGGGACTGCACTTTGAAGATCTGGGACGTGCGGCACCCGCACTCGACGCTCACGATTCCCGCGCACGAGTACGAGATTTTAACCTGCGACTGGAACAAGTACAACGACTGCGTCATCGCCACCGGCGGCGTGGACAAGACGGTGAAGATGTGGGACGTGCGCAATCCCAGCCGGCCGCTCGCGACCGTGCGCGGGCACCAGTACGCGGTGCGCCGCGTGAAGTGCTCGCCGCACGCGGAGAACATCGTGTACACGGCGTCGTACGACATGACAATCGGGATGTTCGACTGGAAGGTGGCGGCGTCCGGCGCGGCGACGGACCCGGCGGTGCGCCGATGGGGACACCACACCGAGTTCGCCGTCGGGCTGGACTGCTCGTGCCTGCGCGAGGGGCTGCTGGGGAGCTGCGGGTGGGACGAGATGGCGTACGTGTGGCCGGCGAGCGGGGAGCCCATGGCGGGAGGGCCGATGGGCATGGGCCCCGGCCCCGGGGGAGGGCCGCCGCCTCCGCGCTGACGAGACTTTCCCGTCTCGTCGCGGATCTCCGTAAAAAATGTAAACCTTACACGACTTTCGCGGGGTTGTCTTCGCGCCGCTCTGCTCTCGACTCGCTCTCGACACGCTCGGTGGTCTCCTTACGACTCAGCACCACTGGAACTTGGGCACGCCGGGGCACTTGCACCCGGACTGCTGGATGATGGCGTTGGCGCCGTAGTTGCCGCCGCGCACGCACTCGGCGATGTCCTTGCCGGTGACGAGCTGCGAGAGGAAACCGCCCACGAAAGCGTCGCCGGCGCCGTTGGTGTCGACGAGGTCCTCCTTGGCGAGCGCGATCACCGGGTAGCGGTAGATCTTGCCCTCCTTGGCGACGATGGTGTCGTCCATGCCCTGCGTGAACACCACAGTGCGCGCGCGGTGTCCGGACGCCTTGGGCATCTTGGAGATCTTCATGGCGATCTCAGCCACGTCGCGCGTCTCCCAGCCCTCGCTCTCGGCGAAGGTCACAGCCTCGGACTCGTTGCCAAACAGGATGTCGACGTACGGGAGCACCTCCATCATCGCGGTCTTGAACGGGGGCACCTGCATCAGGAAGGGCGCGGACAGGTTGAACATGTAGCACTTGCCCTGCTCCGCGGAGTGCTTCGCCACCTTGAGCATGGAGTCGGGCGAGACGGTGAGGA
>Ga0209666_1003353_pt1 | contig 11687 bp, 9 predicted proteins | sample SaaInlV_125m_DNA_FD_184679 | JGI IMG/M metagenome (GOLD analysis project Ga0209666, IMG submission 184679) | Marine microbial communities from expanding oxygen minimum zones in the Saanich Inlet - Saanich Inlet SI037_S3LV_10m_DNA (SPAdes)... | ecosystem: Environmental > Aquatic > Marine >...
TGGCGAAGGCGGTAGGAAAACGCCGTGCGTCCTGTCCATCGTCTACACGTTCGAACGAAAAGAAGCGCACTGGTTCTCGTACAGCTACCCGTTCGGATATACCATGCAGCAACACCTCCTGGACGCGCTGGAGCGCAAAAAACTGCCGTACGTCAAACGCGAGCTGCTCTGCCGAACGCTGCAGAACAGGCGGTGCGACGTTCTGACGATAGGCGAGGACGTCAACGTTAATGTCAACGACGGTGACAACGCGAGGGACGAGACTGAAGCCGGCGGACCGGCCCAAGGCGACGCGCCGCACTCTCCCTCAGAGAAGCCCGCCGAGAGCCCGCCCACGCGCCGCTCCGTCGTGATGATCACGTGCAGGGTTCACCCGGGTGAGACGCCGTGCTCGCACACCCTCCGCGGGTTCATCGATTTCGTAACCGGCGACTCCGCTTTGGCCGTGAAGCTTCGCAAGCGGGTCACGTTCGTGCTCGTACCGATGCTGAACCCGGACGGATGCGCGCTCGGAAACTACCGGACGGACTCCACGGGCGTCGACTTGAACCGCGCGTGGCGAAACGCGGATAATGGGACAAAGGGTGAGTGGGTGGGGACCGGGACATTCGCGGAGCACAAGGCGGCGGAGCAAAAAACGGCTCGGTTTCCCACGCTGCGACACGCGATGGCGCTGGCACGTAAATACGCCAGCAGTGCCACGCATTCACTGGAGTTTTACATCGACATCCACGCGCACAGCACCAGCAAGAGCTCCTTCTTCTTCGTGAACGACCCGCACGATGACGAGGACGTCGGGGCGTGGGAGCGGGTGGCGGCGCTGCCAAAGTTGATGGATCACAACTGCGCTCAGCTGGACGCGCCGGGGTTCAGCCTGAGCGCGTGTAGGTTCTGCTCGAACCCCGACAAGGCGGGGACGGGCCGGCGCACGGTCGGGGACATGGCCCGCGCGGCGCACATAAAGCGCATGGGGGATAAATCGAGGCCCGCGGGTCAAGACTCGGACGAAAGGCTCGCCGCAGATAAGTCAACCCCGGAGACCATGTGCTACACCCTGGAGATGAGCTTCTACAACGCGCCGTCTCGCGCCAGGCAGTGGTCCCCAGCCACCAGCAACGAGGACTCGTACGAGCGACACGGCGTCGGCTTGGCGCACGCGTTCGTGGACTACTACCGCCTGAGACCGCCCACGGAGCAACGCGTGGAGGGGATCTTGCGGCGGATGGACAACGCCGCCAAAGTAGCGGCGGGTTCGGATCAGGCGGCGGCGTGGACGAAAGGCGACCTGATGTTCGGGTTCGGGACGCAAATATTCGCCGACGGGGGCGCGTCGAATAAGGTATGGAACAAAAACGGCGCGAGGGAGGCGAGGGCGGCGCTCAACGCGCGTGAACCGTCGTTCACCAGGTGGCTATCGGTGCGATCGCAGACTCTGGCGCCGAAAAACGTCTCGGCTCCGCCCGTTTCGCCGACCCCATCCACCGCGAATAAGACCTCGAAGAAGACCCTAGGGTCCGCCGAGAAGACGTCGCCACGCGGGGGTGGTAAGAAGGCGACGTCCGTGGGGAAGCACAGGCGGAACGGCTCACCCGCGGCGGCTTCGGGCAAGAAAGAGACGCCGGGGAGTGAAAAGGCCGGAAAGGAAAGTAAGTCTTCGCCGGGGATCGCACCCACGGCGTTTGAATTCGTCGCCATACCCACCGCGCCTTCCCCAACGTGCGACGCCAACCTGGCGGGTAAGAAAGGGGTAGGACGGGCGAAGCTTCGGTCGAGAATGAGGCACGTGTCGTCGCCTACTCCGCCGGAGGACACGGGCGAAGCTTCCCTCGCGAACGAAGAAGACTTTCCGGTTGAACGCGAAGAGGCACAGCCCGGGATCGCGGCGGCGGACCCGGCGTTTTGGATACCCACCGGGGTACCTTCGAGGCCACACTCCTCGGACGTGATGGCGACGGGTGGGTCCGAGGGTCTGTACGGTCTCGCCGCGGACATGGCTCGCGCGAGGGTCGACGCGGGAGCGTTCGGGCTGGCGACTTTTGCAGAGTCAACCGGTCCACTCTTCGGTGCGAGTTTTTCAGAGCAGAACGGTTCAGTGGGGGGATCCCACACGGGTGAGGGTGCGGCGCGTCGGTCGCGTCCGCCGCCGAGACCCGCGCCGCCGCCGCTCTATCCGTGGGAGGAGGACGATGACGGCTTCGGCGACGCTTTGGTCGCCGCGAGGCGGCTCCGCAGCGCTTGAAGCGGGGAAAGGGACCGTGATGACGACACCTTCGTAAAAGTTAACAATGACGAAAATCTAAATCTTAGACCCTACACGTTCTTCACCCTGGGCACGACTTCGGGCCCTTTCGCGCCCCACAGCAGAACGTGCCGCCCCCACCTGATCGCCGGCTTGCGTTTTGTGCTCCGGAGCTCCTCGAACGCGGCGAACGTGAGCCACGACAGCGGTCCCGCCGACGATGTTACGTGGAAGAAAGCGTGCAGCGGAAGGGGTAGGTCCTGCAGCGGCGAATGATGATGCGTCTGCAGCCTGTTACCGCAGAACACCTGCTCGGGGACCCACAGGCACAGGAATCCGCCCACGTATATACCTGCGATGAATGATGACGACATGGTGTGATGTGAGTGGTCGGCGTACGTACGGTACTCTAGGGGGCATTTGAATGGATGGATGGCGTCGCTGTTGTTGAATCGGGAAACATTGAAACACGAATCGATGCAGCGTAGTCGACGCACCGAACGCCCAGTAGCAGTACTTCTTCGCCACCGCGGGTTCCAGGGATGCCCGCGCGGCCTTCACGGACGTCACCGCCACCGCCGCGACGGTGCCGGCGTACGCGATGAAGAACAGCTCAAACCCACCGTTCAGATACGCCGCGGTGATCACCACGCACCACAGGGTGAGCCCCGCGCCGAGTAGATCGCTCCGTCTTGTGGCTGCCGCGTCTCGTCCCCTGGCGTCCAGGGACCCGGCGATCCACAGGAAGACGCTGGACGAGTACAGCATCGGGACCTCGTCCAGGATCTGCCCCCACCGCGTCAGGGTCCCGTGGAACGCCGCGCTGCCCAACCCGACGATCGCGAGCATGGCCCCAGCCACCTCGAAGCGATAGCCGTACGCATGCCTCCTCGCCTTGAGCAGGAAGTACAGCCCCACGGTGAGCGTGGGTAACGAGCTCAGCGCGTTCCAAAACTCGGCGACGTACGGGGTGAGGACGTAGTTGTCCTCGCACCAGTCGTAATTCGCGGTGGGCTTACCCCAGTATCCGTCAACCATCGCGCCCGTCGAGTGTGTGACGATTCGGGGCTCACAAAAGACACACTTTTACTTTAGGTTTGTGAACATGTTTCGACTGTCGGGTGATATGGTAATACATGCGATGATATAACTCTTAGTGGGCGAACAAACAACACGCCCCCCCCCTCCTCCTCTCCTCACGGAGGGACGTAGAACGACTCGACGATGTTCCGCAGGTTAGCCTCCCCAGCCGCCCACTGCCGCTCGTTACCCGCGCTCGCGTTGATGACGTAGAGCTGCCCGTCAGTGACGGCGGCGCTGATGAGGTTGCGGGGCTTGTCCAGCTCGTACTGATAGTACACCACGCCGTCCTTGGTGACCACCGTGGTGTTCTTCACGCTGCCGGCGTTGCCGCCCGGAACCCCGAAGCCGTTATCGTCCCAGAACGCTCCGATGAGCTCGACGAATCGATCCAGCGCCACCGCCGGGGTCCCGACTTCTTTGAGCGAATCTTTGTCCACGAATGGGAGCACGTGCGTGCACATTTTACCCTCCACCGGGGATGAGAATCGTAGGTCCACGCCGTAGAGCTTACCGTCGTTGAGTGAGACGATGTCGGGTTTCCACGTTTCCTTTGGGTACTTGAAGCTGTAGTCGTGCGTGCCGGACGAGATGGACGTCTCGAAGCGTTCGCGGAAGGATCGCTTGTAGAGTGAGAGCTCGGTGGACGCGCGCGCCGGGCCGGCGTCGACGTCGCCGAGGGTCGCGCCGCCGTACGCCGCGTTTGCATCTCGCGGCTTCGATGCCGCGAGCGCGGCGAGCGACGCGAGCGTGAGGCTCTCGCGGCGACCCATCGACGCCGGCCTCTCATCGTCGTTGTTGGATTTCTTACTCGAAGCGGCGACTAGGGTAGCCGGGTCGCGCCCCGCCGGGTTGCGCCGACCTCTACTGCCGCTACGGCGTGTTTCGAGCGCGCGACGCGTCGATGGGAGCGTCGACGGTATCGACGTGAGCGCGTGCATCGTCACCACCGTCGGTGTATCCGTGAGCGCGGTGCCAAGTGCGCCCCGCGTTATCCGCGAGTTTTAATCATCCTCGTCATCAGCTCGAGCAGCAGCACGGAAAGTGCGCCACTCTCGACGCGGACCGGACCCACCGATGGCGTCGATGCGAGCCTCCGGGACCTGCCTCCGGGTCGCCGCCGTGCGTCGGCGAGTACCCGTGAATGCGTTCCGTGCATCGCGCGCGTCGAAGGTTCCGTCGCGGGTAGTCACCCGCGCCAACGCCACCACTCGCCGCCGCCGCCGCTTCGGTGCGCTCGCGGCCGATGATGATGACGGGGCGGTCGCCGAGGAGGAGGAGGAGGAGGAGGAGGAGGAGGAGGAGGAGGTGACGCCGCTGGACAACGTGTGCTTCGTCCTCTGCCGGCCCCAGGGTCCCCAGAATATCGGCGGCATCGCGCGCGTCATGCAAAACTTCGGCGTCACCGACCTGCGCATCGTCACACCCGAACCCACCGCGCTCGCCCCGCCGTTCGACGCCGCCGACGAGTACGACAGGGCCATCCACTCAGCCGAAGTTCGAGCCACCGCGCCGCTGAGCGACGAGGCGCACAAGTTCGCGGTCCACGCGGACTGGCTCCTACGCGACGCGAAGCGATGCGCCAACGCCGACGAGGCACTCGCGGACGTCACCTACGTCGCGGCGACGACCGCGCGACCACGCGAGAATCTACAAATTGTCGACGTGAAAGCAGCGGCGGCGGCGCTGAGGGAACACGCGGCGAAAGGGGAGAAGGTCGCCGTCGTCTTCGGTAACGAGGCGACGGGCTTGACGAACGACGAGCTGAGCCGCGCGAACCTCGGGGTGATGATCGCCACCGCCGGGAGTAAGGCGTCGGTTAAGGCGGCGAATAGGCGGAGGCGGTACACGGGCGCGAAAGGTCCGACTTCGCTCAACCTGTCCATGGCGGTCGGCGTGCTGGCGTACGAGCTGTTCGAGGCGATGGGAGAGGGTGAGGTCGGCGGGTTCGGGTCGAGGATGATGACCGTGGACGAGCGCGCGAGGCTCGGGGATGAGCTCGCGGGTGCCAGGCGGAGCCTCGACGTCATGCGGGAGGGGGAGGAGTCGTCGGGGGAGGAGTCATCTTCGGAGGAGGATAGGCTTCTGGACGAGAAGGAGGCGAGGGCCATCGCGCGGGTGCTCAACGCGGGACCGATCGCGACGAAGGACGCCGCGGTGCTCTTCCAGCTCGCGCGTCGGACGAAGAGCGTTAAACAGTTCAGCGGCGTGGACGAAGCGGCGGTGGATGCCGTCGTCGAGCTCCTCGCGAATTCTCCAAACCCGGACAAACCTCCCGGGAACAAGGCTGTTTTGAACCACGTGCGAACGACGTTGGGTCTGAGCCTGACGACCAGGGAGCTGGAGAGGGTGGTCAAGGCTGCGGGGAAGATCGACATGGCGGACGAGCGGCTCAACCGGCGTAGCGAGGGCGATTACCTCTGAGCACGCGGACGTCACTAATCTACAATTTTTTAAAATGAATCTAGTCTTTGGTCACGGCGGCTTCAATCTTACGCAGGCGACGCTCCTGCGCCTGCAGCGTCGCCTCGATCCTGTCCATGCGCATGTCCACGCCGCGACTCAGCGCGTTCATGCCCGTCATCAGCGCGGCGAGCGACGCCTTGATGCCGTCCATGCCCACGTCGTGTCCGTCGTTCAATTTGGACCTCGCCGCCGCGGTGGCTCGCTTCGCGGCGCCGGCTGTCGCGACTTCCGCCTCCGCCTCGGGCTCCGCCTTCCGCTCCGTCTTTGCGCGCGGTTCGAACGCGGGGTACGGCCGCGGCGGCGCGCGCGCGGGCGACTCAACTGCGGGCGTCGCGTCGGCGTCGTTCACGTCCACGGATGCCAGTGCTTCTAGAAGGTTTCCGGGTGTCGCTCCCGCCGCGACGAGCGCTCGAATCGCGTCCGGACTCAACGGCTTCACCGCCTCGGTACCGTTCGGCGCGTGGCTGGCCTTCTTGGCGCTTCTCGGTGCGTCGTCCACTGGTGTCGGTGCCAGAGTCGTCGGTGCCGTGGGGAAGTGCGTGGATTCCACCCTGAACGTGGACACCGCGACAGCCGCATTGGTCGACGTGAAGGTCGACGAAACGAACGAACCGACTGACTTGTCCGCCGCGATATGAAGCGCCGCGCCGCCGAACCCGCACCCGTCCCAACCGTAACACGCCCCGCGGAGCCTCACGACGTGTCCGCCGTCCGCGTCACCACCGAGTGCGAGCTCGCATTCGTCGGCGACGTCGAACGTCTTCGCGTCGATCGCCGCGAACCTCGGCGCGCCCGCCGTGCTTCCCACCAGCACCGCGCTTTTCCCATTTTTATTTCCAACCCGCGGCGGTACCAGCACGTCCGGTCGGCCAAATCCGCGAGGTAGATCCACACACCGCGCGACGAACCCGTTGGTGTGTCGCGCGCCGAACTCGATCGCGCACACCGTCGCGGTCGCCGGCTCGGCCATCGAAGGCGACGACCCATAAGCCGCGTCGAGCCCCGACGGCACCGGAGATCGATTGTGCAACTCTGCAAACACCAGCGACTTTGGAAACGCGTTCTCTCGTTCGTTCCCACTCGGCGCGCGTATGTGCACCATGCCGTCGTCCTCGCGGCCACCGCGTCCACTGACAGACACGGATATATCCGCCGGACCATGCCTGGACGCAACATCGGCGAACGCGGCGTTGACGACGGAGCCGGACGATAGCGACGGCATGGCTGCATCAGCCGTGACGTATAAAACGTCGCGGCCGCTCGACGCCAACGCTCGAATCTCCCCCGCTTGCCTCCCTTTCCCGGTCCTCCCGAGTGGCACTCGTATCGTCCGTTGCGCGTCCAGGGTCCGGGATAGGTCCGGGGGTAGCGTCCGACGCACGGTCTCCTCGTGCCACGCGTACACGTCCACGCGCGCGAAGGTACCGGAGTCGTCGGTTGTTGACGAAGCCGACGCATCTGATGCACACGTGGCCACCGCGTACATCGGACCGGCGTATTCGTCGGACGTCGGCGTCATCGTGAGCCACGCGAGTTGCCTGTGCGCCCCGCACACGTCCCTTTGTTCGTGTCGCACCGTCGCGAATGGCTCGAGGCGCATCCGATCGTGGCCTTTCCTTCGCAGTCGAAGGTCGAGCACGACGATCTCCGTGGGCGTCGACGTCGCGAGCAGCGGGTAAGGCGACGGGCACACCGCCACGGCGCTGTGGGGCATCTGCACGTGGGTCAGACCCGCGATGGCGATGCCGTCGTCGTCGTTCGAGCCGAGCGCGATGATGTCCACGACGTGCACGTTGCCGGCGGCGCACGTCGCGACCAACACGGCGACGTTCGGCTCATCGATGCCGTGCGCGCACCATCCGAGATGGGCGCCGGAGAAATCTGGCGACTGATCGTCATCGCCGTCGTCGTCGTCCGCGTCATCGAACGCGCTGGAGAGCCTCAGACGTGCGGCATCGGACGGCGCTCCGTCGGTGCCGCGGATGCGTGTCACCTCCACGTCGCCGCCGACGACGTACGCCAGGAGGCCGACGCCGTCGGGCGTCGACGTCGCGGCCACCTGCGATGGGGTCCTGGTGGCGTGCCCGTTTCCCCGGGCGCGTTCGAAGTGGCGGGTTCTGAACGCGGCCGGGACGTCGGTCGCCACGACTCGCGCGTCTCCGAGTGTCACCGAGAAGGAGGTGGCGCCGGGGGCATCGGCGTCGTCTCGAGCCATCCCTGTGCGCGTGTGCGGCGCCCCTTCGCACTGGCGCTGGTGAAGGATTCTATTCTTTCCGCTCACGTCTCGGTTGTTGGTTTTCATCGTCGACCCATAAGCGAAGAACACCTGCAGACTGAAAAACACGTACATAGCTGACCAAATACCGCTACGACCCTCCAGAGTTGATTCTTTATCATTTATCTTGCGCAGGTGAAAGACCCTGCATTCCAGCCATTATTACCATTAACCTCACGACCAGCCTCAAACTACCAACGCATACATAAATAAAATAAAACTCGACACCTGTCATGTCAAAAATATCGTGACGAAACGCCCTTCCGTCGTCACAAAACACGTGGTGGCCATTGTTATCCCGAGACCCGCACGGATCTCGACACCCGCACGTACATCCGACGAGTAACAAGATGGCCAAGAAGATCGGCATCATCTGCACATCCGCCTGCACCATGGGCGACCACGAGACGGGCGCGTGGTTCGAGGAGATCGCCACCCCGTACTACCTCATGAAGGCTGCGGGCATGACGATCGTGGTGGTGTCACCAAAGGGTGGCGAGATCCCGATCGACCAGGGCTCCATGCAGGGCGACTTCTACACCGAGGACTGCAAGAAATTCAGCGACGACGCCGAGGCCATGGCGTTGATCAAGTCCAGCGTCAAGCTCGAGGAGTCCCACGCCGATTCCCTCGACGGCATCTACCTCACCGGCGGCCACGGCACCATGGATGATTTTTACGCGAATCCCATGTTGCACTCCGTCATTGAGAAGATGTACGCCGCCGGCAAGCCCATCGGCGCGGATTGCCACGGACCCGCCGCGCTCGTCAAGTGCAAGAAGCCCGACGGCACCCCGCTCATGGCCGGTAAGAAGATGACCTGCTTCGCGGACTCCGAAGAGATCGCCGTCGGTCTCGCAGAGAAGGTGCCCGAGATGATCGAAGCAGCTTTCCGAGCGCAGGGATGCGAGTTCAGCAAAGCCGACGACTGGCACCCCCACGCGGTGACCGACGGTAAGATCGTCACCGGGCAGAACCCCGCGTCCTCCAAGCCGTGCGCCGAGCAGTTCATCGCCATCTGCGTCTAAGAGAGGGAGATTGAGAGAGAGAATCGTATCGTGTCTGCGTTGGATTGTAACGTCGATCCTACGCAACTAAAAATGTAAGCGCCAAGTCGTTGACGAGCCCCGTGCCCAGCCCCGCGTTGAGTCGCCTTAAATCCTCCGGCGTCTTCACCCCCGGCACGAACGAGTCCTCCACGACATCAACCTTGACCCTGTGCCCCGCGAACACCACCCTGTTCTGCTCCGGCTCGTCCGGATCCACGATGACCTTGCCGTTCTTCCACCGCGGCGGCGACGCGTTCTCCTTGTCGTACTCTCGTGACGACTTTGACTTTCCTTTCAGAGTCGCGTATTTTTCCAAAAAGTCGCACCTGCACGCCTGTATTCCCACCCGAATCTTGTACCCAACCTCCGCGTCGTACGAGTTCATCGGGCACCGCTTCGGGACGGGCTCGCGCGAGAAGAGGAGCGCGTAGTCGTGCTCGTCCGTCACCACCTTCACGGTGTCCGCGCTCGTCACGTCCTGCGTCGTTTGAAAAGCGTCTCGTCAGGTGAAAAGTTTTTGGCAAAAGTTTTGGTTTTGGCGACGGCGCGGGTGTTTGTACGTACCTCTTCGTTCGCGCCCGGTCGCACCAGGGTCCCCACGACGGCGTCGGAGTTGATGACCAGGTCCGCCGCGGTCTCTATGTGGTGCGGCTGGACGAACGGTTCGTCCGCGTCGATGCAGACGACGACGTCAAAGTCGCCAGACGCTTTGGTTGTTTTATTTTCAGCTGATGACGAGTCGCCTCTCTTTTTCTTCGCATTCCACTTGTTCGCCCTTCGCCGAAGCCTGTTGACAACCTCGAGGCAGCGCTCGAGGCTCGTCTCGCACGCGCCGTCCGTCATGATGACCTCGCCGCCGTGGTCCCTCACCGCCTTGGCGATGCGCTCGTCGTCCGTCGCCACGACGCACGCGTCCAGGCACTTCGCCTTGCACGCGTTGTGGTAGACGTGCATCACCAGCGGCTTTCCCCGCAGCAGCGCCAGGGGCTTGCCGGCGAATCTTCTGCTCGAGTAACGCGCGGGAACGACGCCGAGGACGCGCGGCTGCGTTCGATCAGGACGGGACGTGACGGTCAGGATCAGCTGAATGTACACGCGCGATCTTCGGAGCGGGGTCGTGAGGGACGATACGCGCGTCGGCATCGAGCGGCGGCGCCGCTGGGCACCCCCGGCGCTCAGAAAGCGCGTGGCCAAAAAAAAGTGCACAAGATGACGCGACGGGTGCCGAGCGCGCATCAGCGGGCGCGACGGGGACGTACCTTGGGTCTCGCGAGCATGGTGCGGCTATCCGCGCCGAAATCGGCGGGACCCCGCTCGCTCGAGACGACGCATCCCATCTCGTGGGCGCGTGTGCCGCGCCGCGGGTTGTGGAGTTAACAGCGCTGACATCAGTTTGCGACACGGGACGCGAGCGCCAAAATTTTCGCGGTCCGTTGGCGCCAACTCGGCTGCCACGCGGGCACACCCACAGCGTCTCACACACCCACGCGTCTCGCTCACGACCGTCGGCGCCGCGCCCTGATCGCGGCTCGTTCGGAGTGCTCGAGTGAACTGACGCCCTCGGCGACCATTCACGGGGCGAGACGGCGGCGACACCGGTGGACCCGCGCGGCGCCAAACGCGTCGTCAGAGATATTTTAAGTGTTAGACTACGATGATGCTCGCGACGCGTGTGGGCCCCGTCGGGACGTGCGCGACGCTCCACGCGTCTCTCTCCTCGCGCCGTGCACACGCGATCCCTTCGCGGCGACCGAAGCGCCGCTCGTCGCGTAGGTCGCCGGTGCCACTCCGCGTCCACGCCTTGAGCGACGACGACGGTTGGGACACCGACTGGGACACCGACCGCGACTCCTACGGCGAATCCTCACGGTCCGACGACACGGGCACGGGCATGGGCGCGCTGGATAACCCGATTTTCAACGACAACTTCAAGAAGGCGTTCATGGAGGCGCAGGAGCGAATCGCCGACGATCAGGGCCCGATGAAGGCGCAGATCAGAGCAGAGGTGGACGAGATCATGAAGCAGGTTCAAAACGAGAGACAAGTCGACGCGCTGGAGAGCGCGCTGCCGCTCGAGGAAGAAGAGGAGGTGGCGCAGGAGGTGGCGCAGGTGCAGAAGGAGTTGGTGGAGAAGGAGATCGCGTCGACCTACGCGGACGCCCTCGATAACCCGCTCTTCACCGACAACTTCAAACAGGCGTTCATCGAGGCGCAGGCGCGGCTCAAGGAGGAGCAGGCTCCGATGCGGGAGAAAATCGACGAGGAAGTCGCGGCGATCATGCGGCAGGTACACGCGGAGCGGGAGGCGGAGGCGCGCGGGGAGACGTACACGCAGACGGCGGACGATCCACTCGGCGCGCTCGACGCGTTCGCGGGGGCGATGAGCGGAGCGATCCAGCCGGGGGCTGACACATTTGACGGGCGCCCGGATGCGAATGCCAATGCGAACGCTAATCAATCGTTCAAGTCGCCGCCGCCGCGAATCGAATCGACTCAGACGGAGAGCCTTCCGTTGGACGCTGATATCCTCGGCGAGATGCTCAGCGCGAGCGACGCGCAGCTGGGTTCGCTGAGGAGC
>Ga0209666_1003359_pt1 | contig 11676 bp, 11 predicted proteins | sample SaaInlV_125m_DNA_FD_184679 | JGI IMG/M metagenome (GOLD analysis project Ga0209666, IMG submission 184679) | Marine microbial communities from expanding oxygen minimum zones in the Saanich Inlet - Saanich Inlet SI037_S3LV_10m_DNA (SPAdes)... | ecosystem: Environmental > Aquatic > Marine >...
GTTGGTTTTGGAAACATAGATCTAGAAGCTGCAAAAAAAAGAGGTATTGCTGTAACAAATACTCCTGAAGTCTTATCAGATGCAACAGCTGAAATTGGTATTCTTTTAATTTTAGGAGCTTGCAGAAGAGCTGCTGAAGGAATTGAGGCAGCAAAAGAAAGTAATTGGAAATGGTCTGCTGATTATTTAATTGGAAAACAACTAACTGGTTCTAAACTTGGTATTTTAGGAATGGGAAGAATTGGGCAAAAAATCGCAAAAATTGCAAAATCACTTGGAATGATAATTCATTATCATAATCGTTCCAAATTAAGTGAAGAAAAAGAACAGGGTGCTATTTATCATGATAGTTTAAAAAGTCTTTTTTCAGTTTCTGACGTTTTGTCAATTTGCTGTCCTGCTACCAAAGAAACAATAAATTTAATTAATAAAGAAACTGTTGAATATTTTCCAAAAGGGGCAGTGATTACAAATGTTGCTCGTGGTGATATAGTGGATGATGACGCTTTAATTGATGCATTAAATAGAAGAAAAATTTATGCAGCTGGATTAGATGTTTATAAAAATGAACCAAATTTAAATCCTGGCTATTTAAAAATTAAAAGTGCTTTTATTTTACCTCACCTTGGGAGCGCCACTAAAGACACCAGAACTGCAATGGCTGATTTAGCAATAGATAATATTGATGAATTTTTTAATACAGGCAATTGTAAAAATAAAGTTAATTAAATTTCATTAATGGATAAACCTGTTTTAGCTAAATCAAAAGCTATCATAATATTTTTGGTATTTGCTTTAGGTTATTTTATTTCAAATCTTTTAAGAGCAATTACAGCAACTATTGCTCCAGAATTAGTTTCAGAATTTAATCTTACTTCTGGAGAACTTGGACTTTTAGGAGGTGCCTATTTTCTTGGATTTGCTAGTATACAAATTCCATTAGGATATTTATTAGACTCTAAAGGGCCAAGAAAAATAGTTTCTTATTTTTTAATATTAACAATTATTGGATTAGTTTTATTTTCATTAGCTCAAAACTTAATGATGCTTCTAATTTCAAGAATATTAATTGGAATGGGTGTTGGTGCTTGTTTAATGGGTCCTTTAACTGCTTATAGAATATGGTTCCAAGACGAAACTCAACAGCGTGCAAATTCATGGATGTTAATGGTTGGAGCAATAGGAATGTTATCTTCCAGCTTACCTGTTCAATATTTTTTACCTGTAATAGGCTGGAGAGCTATATTTTTATCCTTAGCTGTATTAACTCTCCTTTGCATAATATTGATAATCATTTTTATTCCTGCGTGGCACTTAAAAAATATTACAAATGAAAAATTGAATGAAAGTGAACTAAACACTGTTTGGAAAAATCCTTTATTTTTAAGTTTAGTTCCAATGGGGCTTTTTACCTATGGTGGGTTTTTTGCAATACAAACCCTGTGGGCGGGTCCATGGATGATAAGAGTTGCAGGTTATACTCCTGAGGAAAGTGCTCAAGGACTTTTTCTTATTTATTTTGCTATGCTAGTTTCATTTTTTTTTTGGGGTTACTTTGTTCCAAAATTTTCAAAAAACATACAAGATGCCATTAGATTATTAAAATTTGGTGCGCCAATAAGCTTAATTGTTTTGACAATAATTATTTATTTAGGTCCTAAGGCAGGAGCAATTCATTGGGCAGTTTTTATTGTAAGTTCTGTATTTTTATCTTTAACACAGCCAGCTGTTGGTATGGCATTTTCATTTTCTAATGCAGGAAAAGCACTTACTTCTTTTAACTTATTACTTTTTATAGGTGCATTTTTTATGCAATGGATTATTGGATTAATTATTGATGTTGGAATGAGTTTAAATTTCTCCGAAGTTAATTCATTTAAATTAGCAATGTCATTTGTACTTTTAACATCTTTATTTTCTTATCTATTTTTTATTAAAAAAAATAAAATAAGTAGTGTTTATGAAAATGAAAAATTAATATAGTTAAATTGTTCTACTTAGAATTAAATGGGGTCCATTTGCTATTATTATTACTTGACTCTAATACCGTTTCAATAAATTCCATCCCTTCAATGCCATCATAAATATTTGGATAACAATCATTTGACTGATCATAGTTTTGATTATTTGTTTGAGCAAATAATCTTTTATAAACATCACTATAAATATTAGCAAATCCCTCTAAATATCCCTCAGGATGCCCTGGAGGAATTCGCGTGACATTGTTTGCTTCCTCACTTGCACTACTACTTCCTCGAGTAATTTTTTGAGTTGGGTGTCCAAACTTCGTGTGGTAAAGATAGTTAGGATCTTCTTGTCTCCATTCTAATCCTCCATTTTCACCAAAAATTCTAATCTTAAGATTATTTTCATTTCCTACAGCAACTTGACTGGACCATATTGTACCTTTAGCACCCCCTTTAAATCGAAGCATTATTTGTGCATTATCATCAACCAATCTTCCTTTTACAAAAGTATGAATATCTGCAGATAATTCATCTACTTCTAATCCAGTAATAAATCTAATGAGATTAAAAGCATGAGTTCCAATATCTCCAATACAACCACCCCCCCCAGATCTTTTTGGATCAGTCCTCCATTCTGCTTGTTTTAATCCACTATCCTCAACTTTTGTAGTTAACCAATCTTGAGGATACTCTGCTTGAATTACTCTTAAAGAACCAAGTTCATTTTTTTTAATTAAAGATCTTGCATGACGTACCATAGGATAACCGGTATAATTATGTGTTAAAGCAAAAATTATTTCATTATTTTCTACAATATTCTTAAGTTCAATTGCTTCTTCACTGGATAAGGCAAGAGGTTTATCACAAATAATGTGTATACCTTTTTCAGCAAAAATTTTTGCTATAGGTACATGTAGATGATTTGGGGTGACTATAGCTACAACGTGTATGCCATCTGAACGAGCAGATTCTTTTTCAGCCATTTCCTGGTAAGTTTCATAGATTCGATCCTCAGCTAAACCAAGATCTTTTCCAGTCTCCTTTGAATTATTAAAGTTTGAGGAAAACGATCCTGCTACCAACTCATAATTTCCATCAAGCCTTAATGCTATCCGATGCACTCCACCAATGAATGCATCTTTTCCTCCACCGACCATTCCGATACGTATTCTTCTGTTAACCATTAATTATATGCCCAATATTTTTTTATTAGAATCAATATCAGCCCCACTACCTGCAAAATCATCAAATGCTTTTTCTGTAGTATTAATGATGTGATTTTTTATAAATTCTGCACCTTCTTTTGCACCATCTTCTGGATGTTTAAGACAACATTCCCATTCAAGAACTGCCCAACCATCATAACCATGTGAAGTAAGTTTTGAGAAAATTGATTTGAAATCAACTTGTCCATCACCAAGAGATCTAAATCTACCAGCTCTATTTACCCAAGACTGATATCCGCCATAGACACCTTGTTTTCCTGAAGGATTTAACTCAGCATCTTTAACATGAAACATTTTTATTTTTTCATGATAGATATCAATATGTGTAAGATAATCTAAATGTTGTAAAACGTAATGACTAGGATCATAAAGCATATTACATCTTTTATGGTTTCCAACTTTTTCTAAAAACATTTCAAATGTTATACCGTCATGAAGATCTTCACCTGGATGTATTTCGTAACACAGATCAACTCCATTTTCATCAAAATGATCAAGTATTGGTCTCCATCTTTTTGATAATTCATCGAATGCATTTTCAATTAATCCTTCTGGTCTTTGTGGCCAAGGATAAACATATGGCCAGGCAAGAGCTCCAGAAAAAGTTACATGTCTATCTATACCAAAATTATTTGACGCTTTAGCTGCCATCATTAATTGATTAACAGCCCATTTTTGTCTTGCTTTTGGATTGCCTCTAACCTCAGGTGCAGCAAAACCATCAAATGCAGTATCATAAGCAGGATGTACAGCAATTAACTGTCCTTGAAGATGTGTAGATAGTTCAGTGATCTCTATATTATATTTTTTTGTAACACCTTTTATTTCATCACAATAATCTTTACTTTCAGATGCTTTCTTTAGGTCAATTAACCTACTATCCCAACTAGGTATTTGTACACCCTTATATCCTAAAGAAGATGCCCACTTACAAATGTTATCTAAAGAATTAAATGGTTCATCTTCACCTACAAATTGTGCTAAAAAAATAGCAGGACCTTTAATATTGTTCATAATACTCCCTTCGCGTTAAATATATCAACAATCAGTTTTGTATAAAAAAAATACTAGCAGGCACAGTGCTTCTTGGATAGACTAATATTCATAATAATAACAACAAGAGGGGAAAAAAATGAAAAAAATAATGATTTTATTATTTGTATCTCTATTTTCTTTTTCTGTTAATTCTAATGCTAAGTCAATCACATTAGGTTGGGCCGCGTGGGACCCTGCTAATGCTTTACAAGAGTTGACTAAAGAATTTACAGCAGAAACAGGAATAGAAGTTAACTTTGAGTTTGTGCCTTGGCCAAATTTTGCTGACCGTATGTTAAATGAACTTAACAACAAAGGTAAAACGTTTGACCTGTTAATTGGTGACTCGCAATGGATTGGTTCTGGAGCTGTATACGGACATTATGTAAAATTGAATGACTTCTTTGATAAAGAAGGGATTTCAATGGGTGATTTTTCACCTGCTACAGTTCATGCTTATTCAACATGGCCTAAAGGTAGTAAAAACTATTATGCATTACCAGCAATGGGCGATGCTCTAGCTTGGGCTTACAGAAAAGATTGGTTTGATAGACCAGAACTTAAATCTGAATTTAAAAAAAAACATGGATATGATTTAGGTGTGCCTGCAAGTTGGAATCAATTGCATGATATGTGTTCTTTTTTTCAAGGAAGAGAAATTGATGGTCAAAAAAGGTATGGCGCTGCGATTAATACTGAGCGTGGATCTGAAGGTATCACAATGGGTGTTACAGCTGCAATGTATGCATGGGGTATGGAATATGAAAATCCTAATAAGCCATACGATATGGAAGGATTTTTCAATTCTCCACAAGCTGTAGAAGCAGTCGAATTTTATAGAAAGTTATATGAAGACTGTGCACCTCCAGGACACTCTGATGCTTACATGGTTGCAAATCTAGATGCTTATAAATCAGGACAAGTTGCATTCCAAATGAACTGGTATGCTTTCTGGCCTGGTGTTTCAAAAGAAGACAAAGATGGAAGAGTTTCTGGCTTCTTTGCAAACCCAAAACAAAATGTTGCTGCTGCAACATTAGGTGGACAAGGTATATCTGTAGTTAAATACTCAGACAAACAAGACCTTGCTCTTGAGTATATCAAGTGGTTTGCTAGACCTGATGTACAGCAAAAGTGGTGGGATTTAGGAGGATATTCATGTCACAATGATGTACTGGATTCACCTTCATTTCCAACATCTACTGTTTATGCACAAGGTTTCTTAGACTCAATGGGAATTGTTAAAGATTTTTGGCAAGAACCTACATTTGTTGAGTTAATGCTTCCTATGCAAGAAGCAATTCATGACTATGTTGTTAATGGAAAAGGAACTGCCAAAGGTGCTCTAGATAAAATCATCGAAGAGTGGGTTGAAGTATTCGAAGCAGACGGAAAACTTTAACACTAATACTTTAAGAAATTAAAAATTAAGGGGGGGCACCATCCCCCCTTTTTTTATTAAAAAAAATTCATATGAGCGTAAAAAAAAAATTTAAAGGACTTTCTGATAAAGCTGTAGGCTGGCTTTTTATTGGACCAACTGTACTTCTTTTATTGGCTATAAACATATATCCATTGATCTATGCCATTAAAATGTCTTTTACAAATTTTTATGCAAATAAAATTGGAAGAGTTCCTGAGTTTGTTGGTTTAAAAAATTATATTAAAATTCTTAATAAAGAAGCCATATGGGAAAAAATGCAAGTTACAGCAAGCTTTATGTTTTGGACGCTGTTGTTACAGGCAGCAATAGGTTTGGGTTTGGCTCTATTACTAAACAGGAAATTTAAAGGCAATGAATTGTTAACAACGTTAATTGTTTTACCAATGATGTTATCACCTGCAGTTGTGGGAGTTTTTTGGACTTATCTTTATAATCCTCAAGTAGGTTTATTTAATTATGTGGTTAATTTTTTCTATGATTTTGGAAGTTTCGATATGATAGGTTCAAGTATGCTTGCTCCTTGGTCAATAGTAATTGTTGATACTTGGATGTGGACACCTTTTACAATGTTAATTTGTCTAGCTGGCCTAAGATCTGTTCCAAATTATTTGTATGAAGCAGCAGAGGTTGATAGAGCAAGTAAATGGCAGCAATTTATATACATTACTCTACCTTCAGTTTTACCATTTTTATTATTAGCCCTACTATTTAGGGGAATTGAGAATTTTAAAATGTTTGACATGGTAGTTGAGCTTACATCTGGTGGACCTGGTTCAGCAACAGAACTCGCCTCAATTAATTTGAAAAGAGAAGCATTTGAAAAATGGAAAACTGGTTACAGTTCAGCATTTGCTGTAATTCTTTTTGTGACCATATTTGGTTTTGGAAATGTTTACGTAAAAGTAATGAACAAGATAAAGGAACGCTAATGGATACATCTAGATCATATTTAGAGCCATCATCTTTTTCAAAAAAAATTGCAGCTACAATTATCATTGTTTACACAGTTATTACTTTAATTCCTATATCTTGGATGGTAATGACCAGTTTCAAAAATGTAGACAGCGCAATTTCATATCCACCAGAAGTATTGTTTGAGCCATCTTTAGAAGGGTACGTTAATTTGTTTACCAATAGATCAAGACAATCAGTTGAATATCTTGATTCATTGCCTGCACCCGAAACTTGGTATGAAGAGCTTGTTCGAAGTAGAGAAATGGTAATTACTGGGCCCTCAAAATTTTTAGGAAGATACTCAAATTCTATGATAATTGGATTTGGATCAACATTTGCATCTGTTTTTTTGGGAGCTCTAGCTGCCTACGCATTTTCACGATTTAGAGTTCCTTTAAAGGATGATTTATTATTTTTTATACTCTCAACTAGGATGTTTCCTCCCATAGCAGTGGCTGTTCCAATATTTATTATGTATAGAAAAATTGGACTGGGGGATACTCATCTTGGAATGATTATATTGTATACAGTTGTAAATTTAAGTTTAGCAGTTTGGCTATTAAAGGGTTTTATGGATGAAATTCCAAAAGAATATGAAGAAGCAGCAATGATAGACGGATATTCTAGGCTTCAAGCTTTCTTTAAAGTTGTTCTTCCTCAAGCAATGACTGGCATAGCTGCAACTGCAATATTTTGTATGATATTTTCTTGGAATGAATATGCTTTTGCTGTTTTGCTAACTCAATTCAACGCGCAAACAGCCCCACCATTTATTCCTACAATCATTGGTGAAGGCGGTCTTGATTGGCCAGCAATTGGTGCGGGCACAACTTTATTTTTATTACCAGTGATGATTTTTACAATTGTTTTAAGAAAACATCTTTTGAGAGGCATTACGTTTGGAGCAGTGAGAAAATAATGCAAGAAGAAAAGTCATTAATGAAAAAAATTTTTCGAAGAGTTTATTGGGAAAATTTATCAACGATTTTAATTTTGATTGGTGTTTTTATGTTGTTGCAGCCATTCGCGATGTGGATGTTTACTTATTCATTTATTGTAATTTTAGTTGGAACTATAGGTTTTATTATCACAAGTCATTTTCCAGATTAATATGTCTAAAATTAAAATAGTCAATTTACAAAAATCTTTTGGTGATTTCACTGCAGTGAAAAATTCAAATTTAACAATTAACGACAAAGAGTTCTTTGTTCTACTTGGACCATCTGGTTGTGGAAAAACAACTACTCTTAGGATGATTGCTGGACTAGAATTACCAACTTCTGGAAAAATTTATTTAGGTGAAGAAGAGGTTGGAATGTTAAGAGCTTCTGAAAGAGATATTGCTTTTGTTTTTCAATTATTTGCACTTTATCCTCATATGAATGTTAGAAATAATTTATCATTTCCACTTAAAATGCAGGGATATAAGAAAAGTGATATAAAGACTAGAGTTAGAGAGGCCGCTGAGCTTTTAAGGATTGATCACTTCTTAGACTCTAATATTTCATCATTATCTAGTGGCGACAGACAAAGAGTAGCTTTGGGCAGGGCATTGGTTAGAAGGCCAAAAGCTTTTTTAATGGATGAGCCATTAGGTACTTTAGATGCTGAGTTTAGAGAGTTAATGTGTCTAGAATTGAAGAAACTGCATATCGATATTGGTGCAACTACAGTATATGTTACTCACGACCAATTAGAGGCCATGTCTTTAGCTGATCGTATTGCGGTAATGGACGGAGGTCAGATTTTACAAGCTGATGAACCTAACGTTATATATAATAAGCCTAAAACTAAATTTGTAGCTTCTTTTATAGGGTCTCCTGGGATGAATTTTATTGATATTAATGAGGGAATATCAAATGAACAATCAACCATTAATATCGAAGATGCTAATTTTAATATTCCAAAGCAATTTGAAACATCCAAAAGCAATAAAAATTTTTTTGGAATTCGTCCAGAAAATCTTTCATTAACTAACGAAGGAGGTCTTAAGGGATCAGTTTTTGGGGTAGAATATTTGGGTTCTAGAAAAATTATTACTGTTAAAACAAACATTGGTGAGATTAAAGTTAAAGCTGATATTTCTATTAATATTAAGTTAAATGAAAATGTTCAAATCAAACCAGCAAATGACAGCATAATTATTTTTGATGGTGAAACAGATAAATCTTTAAAAAGTGAGTTTATGAAATAATGGCAAAAGTTGAATTAAAAAATTTATCCAAAACTTATGATAAAAAGATATTAGCTTTGGAGGATATAAATCTTACAATTGAAGACGGTCAATTTTTTGTTTTACTTGGTCCGTCTGGTGCTGGAAAAACTACAACATTAAGATGCATTGCAGGTTTGGAAAAAATTGACTCAGGAAGCGTTTTATTTGATAACGAGTCTGTAACTGAAGATCAACCAGCTTCAAGAGATGTGTCTTTTGTCTTTCAGCAATTTTCTCTATACCCTCATTATACTGTTTATGAAAATTTAGCTTTCCCCCTTCGGTCTCCAATGAGAAAATTACCCGAGGATGAAATAAAAATTAAAATTGAAAATATAGCCAAAATGCTTAAAATTTCCAATAAATTAAAAAATAAAGCAACAGAATTATCTGGTGGAGAAATGCAGAGAGTTGCAATCGGTCGGGCTCTTGTTCGTAAACCAAACATATACTTAATGGATGAACCCCTTTCTTCGTTAGATGCTAAATTGAGAGAAAGTCTTAGAATTGAATTAAAAAACATACAAACGAATCTAAATGCAACCATTCTTTATGTTACACATGACCAGGCTGAAGCAACTACTCTAGCAGATAAAATTGGGGTTCTTAAAGAAGGAAAAATAGTTCAAATAGGAACACCAGAAGAAATATATGAAAATCCAAATTCAATTTATGTCTCTCAAAGATTAGGTTCACCAAAGATTAATGTTTTACCTGGATCACTATTTAATATAAACGATAACATCCCAACTTTTGGCATTAGACCAGAGAATATATTATTAGGTGTTGGCAAGTACTCTGGAAAAACTATTTCAATAGAAAACCTAGGTTCCGAAACTGTTGTTGCTATTAATTTTGAAGGACATGAAGTGCTTTCGTCAATTCAAGGTATTTACAAATCATCTATAAATGAAACAATAAATTTTGATATTAATCTGAATAAAGTTTTAAAATTTGATAAAAAAGGAAATAGAATTAATGAGCGTTAACTTTTTAATTTCTCAGGCAAAAAATATTCAAAAAGTAATCGATGAAAATGCATCTGAAATAGAGGCACTTGACCAAAATATTGGGGATGGTGATCACGTATTTAATGTACAAAGAGGACTTAAATTAGTAGTTGAGCTTGAAAATACAATTAAAGATATACCTATAGATAAAGCATTAAATATGATTGCAATGAAAGTTTTATCAGGAATTGGTGGTTCATCAGGTGCTTTATTTGGGACTTTCTTTATGTCTATGGCAAAAACTACTGACCTCGATAAAAATATTAATTTCAACAAAGCATGTGAGATGATTATTAATGGTATTCAAGCAATGAAAGAAAGAGGTAAGGCTGGAGTTGGAGAAAAAACAATGATGGATGTATTAATTCCAGTTTCTGACAAATTAAAAGATATAAAAAGCAATAATGAAATAGACCAAGGGTTGAATGAGATAATTAAAATTGCGAAAGATAGAATGTTATCAACAAAAGATATGCTGTGTACAAAAGGTAGAGCATCATTTTTAGGTGAAAGAGCCAAAGGACATATTGATCCTGGGGCTCGCTCATCACAACTTATTATCGAAACAATTTGTAAATCAGTTATTAATCAATAGGAGGAAAAAATGAAAAAATTTATAAATAAAACTGATGATTTTTTAAAAGAGAGTCTTGGAGGTTTTAGCAAAGCTCACAGTGATATTATTGAGGTTAAATTTGATCCAAATTTTATTTCTCGAAAAAACAAAACTAAAGAAGGTAAGGTATCCTTAATATCAGGAGGAGGTAGTGGCCATGAACCCATGCATGGGGGTTTCGTTGGCCATGGAATGTTGGATGCAGCGTGTCCAGGTTTTGTTTTTTCAGCACCATCTCCTGATCAAATGTTAGCAGCTGCAGAATATGTTGATAGTGGAGCAGGTGTTTTATTTATTGTTAAAAATTATTCAGGTGACATAATGAACTTTCAGATGGGAGCAGAAATGTACTCTCAAAAAAGTGATAGTATTATAACTAATGATGATGTTGCTGTTGAAGACTCTACGTTTACAACCGGAAGACGCGGAGTAGCTGCAACAGTTTTAGTAGAAAAAATAGTTGGATCTTTAGCTGAAGATGGTGGATCATTAGAGGACTGTAAAAAACTTGGAGAGAAAGTTAATAAAAATGCTGGCACCATGGGTGTTGCGTTTACGAGCTGTACAACTCCAGAAGCAGGAAAACCAACTTTTGATATTGGTCCAGATGAAATGGAATTTGGAGTAGGAATCCATGGAGAACCAGGAAGAAAAAGAGAGAAAATACAATCATCAAAAAAAATAGTAGGAAATATTTTAGATGCTATTCTTGATGATTTAAAACCAGAAAACAGTGAAAAAACATTACTTTTTGTTAACGGTATGGGAGGAACTCCACTTACAGAATTATATTTAGTTTATGATGATGCATGCCAAATTTTACAATCTAAGGGAGTTAAAGTTGTAAAAAGTTTAGTTGGTAATTATTGTACTTCACTTGAAATGCAGGGAGCCTCTATCACTCTTCTCAAATGTGATGAAGAGATTTTAAAAAATTGGGATGCTCCAGTTCATACTGCAGCTATGCGCTGGGGAATGTAAATTATTAAATAATAAAATAAAAATCTTATTTTTCTATCATAGATTGTATAATAATATTTAAGCGTCATTTTGGGTATAGACTCTCATCTTCAATTATAATTAACTCAAGAGGTTAATTAACAACTATAGGAGTAATAATGATTAAAGAAAAGAAATCATTGAAGGCTAACAAAACACCTTCAAGACGTAAGTTCTTCAAAGCAGCAGCAGCAACAGGTGCAGCAGCAG
>Ga0209666_1003361_pt1 | contig 11672 bp, 8 predicted proteins | sample SaaInlV_125m_DNA_FD_184679 | JGI IMG/M metagenome (GOLD analysis project Ga0209666, IMG submission 184679) | Marine microbial communities from expanding oxygen minimum zones in the Saanich Inlet - Saanich Inlet SI037_S3LV_10m_DNA (SPAdes)... | ecosystem: Environmental > Aquatic > Marine >...
GTGGATATTTGACCCGAGTGCTTCTGGATAAGAGCATATCCCTTGATCCTTTCATCGATACGAGGACAGAGGAGGACAATATATTACTCTTGAAATAATAACAATAAATAAATAAGTATGACAACGGAAATGAAAGTACATGTTGTAACTTTACAAGTATGTTTACAAGTATATATGTTTCCAAGTACGAAGGTATATGTTTTCAAGTATGTTTTCAAGTATGTTTACTCGTGATCGAGGGTTTATATTCATCCGTACAAGTATGATACAAGTATGTTTCCAAAAAAATGGAAGTGAAAGGTGTACGTTTTTGGTCAAGCTCACACGCCACCAAGTCTAGCTAGCCAGTAGCCTCCGCTTCATTTCGGGCGCGCGCAGATATGTCCATCGCCTGCCGTGGGGTGGTCGCCTGGGTCGTCGCTTGGCGTCGCTTGGTCATAGGATCTAAGTCCCGAACCAGCCGACCGCGTCGACCCAAAACCCCGAGTCCATATCGTCATTTCTTAGTCATAAATCGTGTGTCATTCATCAGGGAGGCACTTATTAAGATCTTACGCAATTATTTGTTCTGATGATGAGTATTATTTCAGATGTATTATTTCACATATATATATCTTCTGCGTGTGGCATATTTTAATAAAGTGTTATCCTGGGATATTATTATTTTGAACGCCGAGTGAGGGTTCCCGATCAGGTGACTCTGTGCCTCCTTCCCCGCGCGGGCTGAACTATTTTTGCAAGCGCGAGAACCCAATACTCACATTATCAGAGAAGTCTGCGGTGCGAAAAACTTGCGTGTTGAAGAAATCGAGAAAGCGAGCAGAGGTCTTTTTACCGCATATTCGATTTTGGCGCCGAAAGCAGTCCGTTGAGCCAACAGAACATGGTTGATATCATGACCTATAAGAAGATGAAAGTCCAGGCAAGTGGTAACTTCGCGTGTCAACGAGAACAGTTGCAAGTCGTCGCGTGTAACCTGTATCTGCGAACTGCACGTTTGCGCTCATCAGCTGGAAAGCCTTGCCTGCCTCACCAAAATAACTCCTTTGGTTTTAAACGAGCTGCACCCGGTTATCTACTGCTCCGCCCAGATGCTCACCACCGTTTACTTGTTCTCATCAGGAACTCCGCGATGCGTGCGAAGAGAATGGTCTCGATAGTACCGGCATCAAGGCCGTGCTCCTTGAGCGTCTCGAGAAAGCGCTCGAAATTGCAGAAACTGTCCAGCCCGTAGAGGACGAAGAGCTCGAAGATATTCCCGACGAAGACAATACCACACCAGACGCAGGCCACCTGGTCGACCTGGACACAGATAATGACCCCGCGTGCACCGCCCCAGATGACTCTAACGGTCTCGATGATCTTCAAGCTGTTGATTTATCCAAAGCCTTAAAACCTCACAGTGGCACAACAAGCGTGGTAGATGTCAATTCCACTAAGATTGACACTGAGTTTGATGTCCGGCGCACTGCTCTCGTTGCCGCCATCGAAGCTGACCTGGAAAAGCGCAAAGCACGTGCAGATAGATTCGGAATCGCTTGGGAGCTGAGTGCAATCGATATCGAACGTCTCGAATGTGCGAAGAGAGGTTTGCCCCTTCCCGGTTCAAAAGGTACTGACTCTGACGGAAGAAAGCCGGTAATTCCCAAGAAACAGCATGGCAATAGCCAAACTCAATCTGAGAAGGGTGGACGCGCAGCTCGATTTGGTGTCGATTTGAAGCTGAGAGGTACACTTGGCCAAAAGACCGACGTGTGCCGCAATTGTGGCAAGAAAGGGCACTGGGCAAGAGATTGCTGGGCACCAGGGGGCGGCGCCGAAGCGAAAAACAAGCGCCCGAGTATGGATGTCGGGAGGCAAAATCAACATCAGAAGGAGAAGCGTAAGCCCGAAGCCAGAGCCGATGTAGAAGATATGAAGCGAAGCAGAGGTGATCGTTTTGGTTTCGGTATCGGGGTCCTGACAAAAGACCCAGAATTCGAGGCAAAACTTGCAGCAAGAGCCGCGAGGTTTGCTGAAAAGTAGACCATGTGATCTGCTCCTGCTCACGCTCAGCATCGCCCAGCGAACGTAATGCATAACACGTCTCGACACATCGCGTGGCCGGGAAAAGTCAACCAACTCAAAACTGATGTCAACAGAAGTGGCAGGTAGAGTTCACAACAAGTCATTTGCCGGAAGGAGTCAGTCAATTCCAACACTTTTTAAAAAATGTCAGGTAAAATGTGCCCCAACACTTTTTAAAATGTTGTTCCCTCGTGTCACGAATCATTACCTCCATGCGCCCCATCACGAGCCGGCATGCGCGTGTGTGCATTCCTTTCACGGAAAAGCAACGAATGCTCGCCCTGACAAGACCACATCTAGCAGCGATACCCCCGTGTAAACGCAAAGGCCCTCACCTATTTTCCTCCGCCGTCTCGACCACGTTGTGGTTTCCCCCGTCGATGGAGCCCGTGACTTCTGCGTATCTCCATCTCCCGTTTTGCCGCCGTAGATGTCATTACTGCGACTTTGCCATCTCTTTGGTTGGAGATGACGTAGAATCCGATGTAGCCCTGCAAGGCATGCGGCGATACGTCGATTTCCTCATTCGAGAAATAGCCCTCACGCCGAGTACTGGGGATTTCGACCAGGCACCCCTGCGCACAGTTTTCTTCGGTGGCGGTACCCCTTCATTATTGCCTCCCGAGCTACTCGGCCGCGTGATCGACGCTTTAAGCGAGAGATTCGGCATCGATACTGACGCTGAGATTAGCATGGAAATGGATCCAGGGACATTCGATGCTGAAAAGTTGGCCCACTATGTAGACCTTGGGGTAAATCGTGTTAGTCTTGGCTTACAGTCGTTCGATGCCGAGGTGCTGAGGTGGGCAGGAAGAGGACACACCCTCGAACAGTCGCGGGCGGCGATAAAAGCAGTACGATCTAATCGAGGTGTAAAGCGTTGGAGTCTTGACCTGATCTCAGGCATGCCGGGACTGACTACGAAGGTGTGGTCAGATTCCCTGAAGGAGGCAATCGACGTAACACCGCATCATATCTCGATCTATGACCTGCAAGTGGAAGAAGGAACGTTATTTGGAACGTGGTATAACGCCTCGCCTCGTGGAAAAGTAGGTAATAATAGGACGTTATCGTCAAACTTAGACCTACGCACTCCCCGTTTAGAGCTACCAAGTGAGGAAGATAGTGCTGAAATGTTCCACATGGCAAGTGAAACGCTTCAAGATGCCGGTTACGAGCACTACGAGGTATCGTCTTACGCGAAAGTTGGCTCTAGATGCACGCACAATCAAGTCTACTGGAATGGTAGACAAGGATGGTATGGTTTCGGCATGTCCGCGACATCGTTTACGGCGCACGGTAGGCGGTTGGCACGACCTCGTAAAATGCGCGATTACGAAGCCTATGTTGAAGCCATGCTGCCGTTCAAAGGTGAAACGATGACATGCGCAAACGCAACAAAGTTGTCGTCGGAAACGAGAGCTGACGCATTATTGGAGCGTCTGATGCTTGGACTTAGAAAAAGAGATGGTGTGGACCTCATGCACTTGCAGGAAGACTTTGGCGCCGCAGTGCTTGCAGAGATTATCACTGCTGTTTGTGCCAGCTGGCCCGAGGAGCTAGTAGAGATGGATGATAAACGGCTCACACTCTCTGATCCCGATGGGATGTTGGTGAGCACTGAGCTTATTTCAACTTTGTTGGCTCGTGTATCGTCGCTTCATATCCCTTGAGAATTTGCGAAAACTCTCAAGGGATTCTCATGCCATCCCGCACGCAGTGATTTTATCTTCATTTATTCTTTGAAACACCGCGACTTTTTACATTAACTGTGTAGCAATCTAGAGCTAGCTAGCTTATCCTGCTCTTGTATATTCACCCGAGCAAGACTTCAGTCTGCGTATTCGTGACAAAGATTACTCTTTGCCGCTTGAAGCCTGTGGCGTTTGTGGAATTCAGCTCAAGCTCGTGCCATGGCGGGTACATCCGCAACCTTGCACCTGGAAGAAGGTTAAACTTTCCAGCGTGTCTCGTTGTGAATGCGACTGTGTCAGATGAACTCAACATATGACCAATGTCCACGTGTTCCCCGATAGGTCTGGAACATGTCCGATCACCACTCGTCGCACTAAACTCGTATGATTTCCCTTGAGAGTCGTCTTGCTGTAATTCACCATGACAAGAAATAGTAGACTTCCACAGGCACAGTCCTGTTTCGATTCGTGGTTCACCTCGTAGTTTTACCTCAATGAAGCTAACCGAAGAACGTTCCATGTAAGTTTGACTGTCGCTATGAAAAACAGTCGACTGGAGGCCTCGTTGGTTTGGCAAAACCTGAGCAGGCTTTGCCACAAGTTGTGAACGTTGCGCTTTAGCAATGACCCATCGTAATCGCGCATCAAGTGAGCCGCGAATGTGTCTACAAGACGAGCCGGTTCTGTTTGGCTCTGAAAGAGCAGATGTGGTCGGTCCAGCCATGCTTGTCATATTTACGCGAGGGACCGTGAAAGCATGCAAGCGTGTAAATGCTGACATCAAACCCAATCCTCCGAGACGTTTATCCATCACACCGGGACTTTTTCTCCCATCCGATTTGTATCTACTGGTATCTGCATCAGAATCTGACCCCGAACTAAGTATTTCGTCAAGGGATTCGCTGTTGAGTTGATCTACATCATTTTCAGTCCCTTTGCTGACAACCCTGTCGACTTGAGTTTGTATCATGACACTTGCATCGTTCCTGTGCTTTTGAGTTGGATACCCGAAGGAAGTTGACATTCTCCGCGGTTGGCGGCTCGTTGAGACTGCGTGTTTGGAGCTACTTCTTCCTCTACGCGTCCCGTCTAACACACCCCCTGCATTGCTTCGCGTAGCTGACGCCGCATCACTGCCGATCTCCGCCAAGTTACAGGGTGTATTGGCGGTATCTGAAAATAGCGCCGTCTTCGCTGACTTCAAGGCGAAGTCTTTCTGACGTGACCTCAAGAGATCATTACCCCTTTCGGGACCCAACCCCGCCGTGCAGGGCTCACGGGCGGGCGAGGGCGTTTCTCCCTTGGGTTCCTCGCATTCACGCATCGGGGCAGTCAACTCTTCATGGGTCCAAAACGTGCCAAGTGGCGGCAGCAATGTTCCGTTTGTGTATCCAATCCCTCCAGACGTACTCGCAATGTCGCTAACCTTTCGCGACGAGCAAGGACCCGTGTGTGCCTGTGTTTGGAACCCTTCATTCCCGGGTGTCCTATGTGCGGCTGCTGCATATCGCGCCAACCGCCCGTCCCGTTCGCGGTCGATGTAGTCCACACGCGGGACGCAGTCATCGTCATACTCTATATCGTATTGGTCGTTATCCATCGCGAGTATTTGCCAAGACCCTTCAGCTGCGACTTGTTCGAGTTTGCGGCGGACAGTGCAGCAAGTATGATCACTAAAGCCGATGATGACTTACCTTATTTATTACTTCTCGCTTCGGAAGCGTGATAAACACTTAAGTACACTTAAGAGTTAACACTTGTTGTGTGAACAAATGGAATCCGTTGTAGGTGCCTCCCTGGTGATTGAGAAACGATAGAATGGATCCTAGCTAAAATTGGAGTTCGCGGGAGCCTTGTTTGGGACTAGTCTGGACGTGCTCGAGATTGTAATTGGGGTTAATTGCAATGATCGATGAAGCTTCGGTGAAACGAGGTCTTTTGGAACGGTTTGAAACTGAAGTTTCACCGATACATCGGTCAACTTCGACCGTCCACTACCGCGTCTTCAGAAGACGGTTTGGTGTCGTTTCATCGTTCACAGGTGTCGTACGTGTATGAACGACGACTACGTGCACGCCAAGCGCAACGGTAAGGCCGTCCCGCTGAACAGCAGTCGTCCAAAGAACGGAAATGCGTCGCACATAGTTGTTAGTCAGAGATAAAGTATCACTCAACGACCGTACGGTGATTTAGTCAACGACCTTTGAAAATGATCGAGCTCTCGACTAATCAGAAGACGAATAAACCCGGACAAGATTGAAAAAAACCGGGGTCGGAATGTGGGACTAAATGTGACTTCGTCAGTGAACTGACCAGTCCCAAACCGGGGGAAATGATCGAACCGTTGAACGTGAAATTTCCTCATCCGGAAATCTTTTGGAAAGCCACGAAATTCCCCTAAAGAACTATCACGATTTCGTTGGCAACTTCCCCGATCTCAGTGCAACTATTGACACGGGGAGGCAAAAAAGCCGGCCACGGGCGTACCGGATCGCATTGTAAGCCGCACGAAGTCGCGACTTCCCCTGTTCAAAAACTCTCTAATCATGCGGTGCGTATACTTAACGCTACGTCTACATAATCACGCGTCGCGCATTTGTTGACTTTGGACGACGCGTGTGCTTCACTCACCTCTACCAATTCTTCCCGTTGGTGTTCCAAATTGGGATCTCGGTTTCCCGCGTCCAAATACTGACGTTCATTCGACTCCCAACGTTCAGCGAGATCGTCCACATTCAAGGTGGTCAATGCGGCAACCAGATCGGCGCGAAGTTCTGGGAGGTATGTTCGCTCACTCACCCGCGGACACCACGTTTCCTCGTTGTCGCGGAATTCCAAAAAAGGGTTTAGTTGACCGTCTTTTCAAAAAAAATCGTGCTCTGACAGGTAATTTGCGACGAGCATGGTATCGATCCGACCGGCACGTATTGCGGCGACTCTGATCTCCAGCTCGAACGTATCAACGTGTACTTCAATGAAGCCTCCGGTGGTGAGAACACTGTTTTTACCGATATTTTGCCTCCGCCTTTCGTTTGCCTCCACCCTAAGGATTTTTTTTTCAAACGCAGGCCGTTACGTACCCCGCGCTGTGCTCATGGATCTTGAGCCCGGCACGATGGACTCTGTGCGATCTGGTCCTTTCGGGCAAATTTTCCGCCCCGACAACTTTGTCTTCGGCCAAACTGGCGCAGGTAACAACTGGGCGAAGGGCCACTACACTGAGGGAGCCGAGCTGATTGACTCGGTCCTTGATGTGGTGCGTAAGGAGTCTGAGTCCTGCGACTGCCTCCAGGGATTCCAGGTCTGCCACTCTCTTGGCGGCGGAACTGGTTCCGGCATGGGGACCCTGCTGATCTCGAAGATTCGCGAGGAATACCCGGACCGCATGATGCTCACCTTTTCGGTGGTTCCCTCCCCCAAGGTGTCTGACACTGTGGTGGAACCGTACAACGCAACCCTCTCCGTCCACCAGCTTGTCGAGAACGCAGATGAGTGCATGGTGCTCGACAACGAGGCCCTATATGATATCTGCTTCCGCACCCTCAAGCTCACCACCCCAACTTTCGGTGACCTCAACCACCTCATCTCTGCTGTGATGTCTGGAGTGACGTGCTGCCTCCGCTTCCCCGGTCAGCTCAACGCCGACCTTCGCAAGCTTGCTGTGAACCTCATCCCGTTCCCCCGCCTCCACTTCTTCATGGTTGGTTTCACGCCGCTTACCTCTCGCGGCTCCCAGCAGTATCGCGCCCTTACTGTTCCCGAGCTGACCCAGCAGATGTGGGATGCCAAGAACATGATGTGTGCCGCTGATCCCCGTCACGGACGCTACCTCACTGCATCTGCCCTCTTCCGTGGCCGCATGTCCACGAAGGAAGTGGACGAGCAGCTTCTCAATGTCCAGAACAAGAACTCCTCTTACTTCGTAGAGTGGATTCCGAACAATGTCAAGTCTTCTGTCTGCGATATCCCCCCTAAGGGGCTGAAGATGGCTGCCACCTTCATCGGCAACACCACCGCTGTCCAGGAAATGTTCAAGCGCGTCTCCGAGCAATTCACTTCTATGTTCCGACGCAAGGCTTTCCTTCACTGGTACACCGGTGAAGGCATGGATGAGATGGAGTTCACCGAAGCTGAGTCCAACATGAACGACCTCGTCTCTGAGTACCAGCAGTACCAGGATGCTTCCGCTGAGGAGGAGGGAGAGTATGATGAAGACGACGAGGCATAAATTTTTTTTGACGCATCTGCTCTGCTTCACCGTTTGCACGACGTGCATCAGGTGTTTCTCACGAAGCTCTTCCAACGCCTTCATGGAGAAGTAAACCCCATACACCTGGGGCAAGAGTCAGTTCACGAGAAGCGGTAAAATATCCATTACCCTCTTTGGTATTTAAAATTTGATATTATAAAAGCAAATCAATATCACCCTACGTCTTCGAAGCAGTAGTGTTAGAATCTTCCGAAGTGAACGCCAAAACATCCAGTTTCCAGTTTATGCCCGAAGCCTATGTATGGTTCTTCGATTCATTGCTGTCTTGTCATCTGCATTTCAACATATATACTTAAGTCGTGTCAACTTTGTTTTCTATCTTGACGGTCGCATTCATAGCCCTTCTCGGAGATTGTGGGACCGCACACGGCCACGCATCGCGGAAACGAGCACCGACACGTTCATCTAAGTTGAGAAGTCCTGCGCAGCATCCTTGAATCGATGGAGGTCGATCAGGTATTTTCCTTGAGAAACTCATTCGTACATTTACCGTGAAAACTAGGACATATGAACATGCTGTAAGGCATCCTGTCTGATCCAGTTGCAACATCGCTCAGGTTTTAATCTGATACCTATCGTAAAGGACGGAACGAATCCTGTAGAAGTCATCAGATAGATTTCCATCCAGCGTCAGCCTCTCAGTTTTGTCATCTGCTTCCTTTCGGATACAATTTGTTCCTCTTGTGCACATAAGTGAACCGAGAAAAAACTCTGCTGCAATATCGGCCGAAGCAAGTGCTAACTTGAAATCGCTTAATTTAAGATTGCCGACAAATGTAGACCCTGCTCCTCCTGTTATATTTTCAGCATGCACCAGGGCGTTTTGCGGCACGAAACCTCCATATTCAGCAGGTGACACCGCTTCAGAAGCAAAAACATTTAAATTATGGTTGTCGTGTGCTTGACACGAGTCATAGTGCATAGACAAGTCAGCGATATTCTTGTCAGGAGGTAATAGTAAAGCTAGAGCATTCGGGCCATCTGCGTGTGGAGATTTGCCAACGATGCCATCCACCCAGCCGACACGGTGTCCACATATACTTCTCACGGGTGTTTTCGATAAAATATCTTGTGAAAGATCAAGGCGGTACATGGCACTGTCGAACGTGCACTCCATAGTCTGACCTTGTTCAGGTGCTTCGATAGGTACTCCAGATAATGCGTGCTGCAAGTGTTCCCTCAATGCAGCAGTGTCTATCCGCGACCCATGCACCAGCATTACACGACGTGGCTCTAGGTGAGTAATTAAGGTCTTCATGCTACGACCATCTGCGCGCCCTTCATAATCACAAGCATACACCGCAGCTCGTAAGTGCACAGAAAATGTTTCTCTTTGAATCTTCCTATCGTGCTTTTTCGTTGCCGGGAAATCTAATGAAGCAGAAATTGCAGAATACGTGTGAACAGAAGAAAGATCAGTGAGTGGTGCTCCAGCTAACTTGGAATCGTGCCGACGACCGTCAAGGTGATTCGGTCCAGCTGCATCAATTGTATTCAGGATATCTGGAGTCAACACCTCACCATAGTCGGATATCATTGGATTCCAGTGGTCTTCGCAAAACATAGGTCTGCAAGCATTCGGAGGTTGACTGAAGCCATCATCTAAGGATTGCTGACGATGTAGTTTAAAAGTACTCCTCCGTTTACTATCGTGCTTTTGGGTACAAATTGCTTCCAAGGTTGACGAGGGTGCTCGACATCTCTCACCTTCCTTACGAAGAACATCGCAAGGACGCGATAGAGAACGTTTCCGTTCCCCTGTTTTTGCCTTCCCTTCTGAAGCACGTTCTGTCAGACCAAGCGCAACAGTTAGATTCCTTGGGGTCTCATCTCGCTGTATTGCTGTCATATCATCTCTATTCCACTCTGTTCCTTCTCGATGTTCACGACAAATAGATACTTGCAAAGGCTTTCGAGCTCCAGGTGGTAATTGCGAAAGCTTCAGGATTTCACGTGATAAAGATCCGGCTTGCATTCTGTCAGTCAAGATAATCAGGTTACGAGGGTCGGAAGCCCAGCTAACAAACAAGTGACGTGCAGGTCCAGCCTCAAGAGATCCGAATGATGCGAGGACAACTTTTGGACCAGGTCTCAAAGCGTTGAATTCGTCAAATGAATGGCACAGCGTAAGGTAGCGCATGTTGAACACATTGTGCCGATCACTATCAAAGTTCCTTCCAACATGCTCACCCATCCATTCTAAGTGACTCCGTGCAAAGTCCAGAGTGTTGTATGCCACTGTCGTTAGTAACACAAGCTGATAGGCCCCAAGTTGCATCTGGGCCCATTTCTCCTCAAGGATGAGGAGTAGCTCCAAAACGCGACCGGCCGGATCGATTGGAACCAGTGCATTGCCGTCTTGCCTAACGCAGCGCAGAATCATGTCGATAAGTGAAGCATCCTGCGATTTGAGTTGAGGACTTCCTTGAAAGTTAAATGCATCAGTAATCAGAAGCGAAGGCCTCCGCATGGACTCCAGGACGGCTCCGTTAAGGTGTTTTTCTTTACGGTGATTATAGTCAACTGCATACAATACATCGTCAGTTTCTTTGTGAATCTTCCAAAAGGCGCCACCGAGCATATGTCCTGCAGCATAGGGTGTCACCGTGACTCCGCCGAAACCATCGAGAGTAGAATGTTGTGCATATCTTACAGGGACTACTGCAGCAAAAGCGGTGTCGATATCATCAAGTGTAAAAGTGTCGAAGTCCTCATCTACCCGTGAGAGAAAATGATCATACATGTACATCAGACCCATTTTATGCACTGGAAGAGTTGTGTAGACTTTGCAGTTCATTCCAAGCTTTCCAAATGCATACGGCAACGCACCCAAATGTTCAGTATCAGAATGAGATATCAAAACAGCGTCGATATCTTTAGCGACACTTGCAAGAGGGCGCAGTAGACTCACATCAAATCGGTCGTTCCATCCGCAATCAAGAAGTATCTTACAATCATCCAACACCATGAGGTAACATAGAGGATCTTCGCCTGTGTCAGAACATGTTGTCAGCTGGATTTACGGTAAGCGAAGCCTTCAAAAAACATACCATGCACCCCGTAAAGAGGCGTCACCTTTATATTGGACCCACCGTCAGTTACGATCTTCGCGCTGCTATCGCTACAGCGAAATACTTGTTCAACAACGTCTGCACCGACCATGATCTTTCGGGAGCTCACAGTCAAAAAAAATACCCTCTGTTCGCCGACGCAGGGATTAACCAGCAGCGCTGGCTATATCGGGAGCTCTAGCTGGGCTTCGGCGACGCTGTAGTGGTACTTCCTGATGATTCCGGCGTAACAGGTGCCTCGTTGGGTGTTGATAATCTCCGCGATGAGGTGTGCCGCCAGGCGTTGCGGTCAAACAGAGTCCTTATTAGTGGGATCCCCTTAAAATTATTTGTGTATGTTATTACGAAACTTACGAAGCAATTGTTGTACGAAGCAAGGTATAGAATATTCTAATTTTCAAAGGGTGGGACATTTTTTTTATATTACGTACTAATAATAACTTATATAAGTTTCGTAATAATAAAAAACTTTACAGGATCGAACGAGGACTGTGTGTGATTCGCTCCATGTGGGTCGGCATAGCCTCAGAGGGATAGATGGTTAATTGTGGTATGCGTTGAACTAATTAC
>Ga0209666_1003362_pt1 | contig 11671 bp, 11 predicted proteins | sample SaaInlV_125m_DNA_FD_184679 | JGI IMG/M metagenome (GOLD analysis project Ga0209666, IMG submission 184679) | Marine microbial communities from expanding oxygen minimum zones in the Saanich Inlet - Saanich Inlet SI037_S3LV_10m_DNA (SPAdes)... | ecosystem: Environmental > Aquatic > Marine >...
GGGCTGCATGGCAGCTGGGCCGAATCCGTCTGATTGTTGTTCAGTCACATTCAGGCAGATTTCAATGCGCACCTCGTTGCCAATTTCATTCCGTCCAGGCTCAAGCTGTTGAGATAGATCAGTGGTGGTGATGGGTTGTGGTCGTGCTGTTTTGATGGCTGGTTTGCTGTTGGGTTTGACGGCACCGCTTTATGCCCAAGACGTGAGGTGTGACGGAACTCTGCTGGAACTCACGGTTGTGGAGCAGGGAACGAGCCGAACCGATCGCTTTCAGTTTTCCCTGCGTTTGAAAGCACAAGCCAGCTCGAAGACAGAGGCTTTGAACGAATTGAAGCGTCGGCTCGTCACCGTTCGAAGCAAGATTTCCGGCTTGTCGATGGGGCGTCTCGTTGTGTCTGCGCCACGTACTTACACGATTGGAAGCAACACCACCTCTCCTCAGCGCCACCAGGCCACTGCCAGCATCACAGGTGAGGTGGGCCGTTCCAATTACGACCCCTTGATACAGCAGGCTGGACGCTTGCCCGGTGTCAGTCTTCAGGGGATGACATCGCTGTCTTCAACCGATGGTGCACAGTCTCTTGAACAGCAATTGCTTGAGAGAGCGTTAGCGAAAGGACGCCGTCAAGCCGAGTCCACACAGCAGCTGTTGGGATTGCGCCAACTTCAGTTGATTCGGATTGATCAGCGCAGTGGGGGAGGTCATCTACGGTCGAGTGCCCTGTCTCGCTCGGAAGGGAGTTTTGATCCATCTGAAGCGCCGAAACCCCGTCAATCCATTCGTCTCAATCTCGACTATTGCTTGAACTGATCCCTGCCGCCTTGTAGTGAAGGTTGAGCAGAACTGAATTGGCTGGTGAAGACGATATTTCTAGCGTGATAATTTGATGATCACCGTTGATCCTTTGTGCACACTTCATTTGCTCTTCCGCAGATTAATAGCGATGAGCGGATGTTATGGATCCATGCTGGACCCCATAAGGCGGCCAGCAGCTATGTGACTGAACGGTTGCGTAAAAATCGTGCTGCTTTGGCGACACAACGAGTCTTGATGGATGGAGACAATAATCTCCTCGCTAATACTATCGCTGAACAAAATTATCAACCTTTAGAAGATGCTCTTTCTGGGTTGCCGAGTAATTTTCAACGCATTTTGATCAGTAGTTCATCGCTTGATACGCGAATTCTGAAGAAGAGTGTTCTAACGATCTTGCACGACTTGGCGTCTTCGTATGGATTTAAGCTTGGTATTAGCTATTTCATCAGAGATCAGCAGTCATGGCTCAATTCTGTGTACTGCCATCGTGTTCGACGCTTTCGTTCAACGCAAGAATTTTCGAAATATTGTCGCTACATTATGAAAAATCCTAGTTCTTGGGACATTAATTATCCATCAAAATTTAGCGTTCTGACAGGATATCCAGAGATTATCAAAATGTTTTTGCCTTTATCTCGGCAAGTGGCAATCACAGATCCTTTTTTAGCCCTTACTTCGGCATTGGGCTTGAGCGAACCATCTGATAACGGATGGTTAAGAGGCGAACCGTCGAAAAAGAATATTCAGCCAGGAGGGAAAGGGATTTGGATGTCTCGAATTTGCTACCAACTAATGGAGTCTTTGGGTTTTGACCCTGATGTGTTGAATCGCAAGGGAAAAGTGATTCGCGATCTTGCGATCGAGCGAGGTTGGGATCAGGACAAGTTTGATGGTTTTGATCAGCCACTTTTAGACCGCGTGACAGGTTTTTATGCATCGTCGAACGATGCATTTGCCCGTGAGCATTGGGGTGTTGCGTGGGATGAGTTGTTCCCAGCGAAGGCGGCCTCTCAATTTGTCTATTCAGGGCCGGAATCTGAATTGGAGAAACGGGAAATGCGTCGTTTGATGGTTCGTGTGATACGGGAGCTCCACTTCCCTTGGTCTCTGCGCAAAAAGTTCTTTAAGGGCTATGACGCCATGATTGATGGGCAATCATCGTGTTGAACTAAATGCTGCTATTTGGTATCGCTTGAAGTTTGATTTAATAGAGAGTTGCTTGAATTTGCGAAGCAGTTTTTACTTAGTGAATTATATTTTTGCAGGCTCAATTTTTGCGAGTATATAAAATGCCTGCGTGTCTTGATTTTATTTTTTTGCTGCCTGCTTATTGATCCTTAAGTATGGATTAATTCGGTCTACTTAGCCTTTGGGATTCTTTCCAGGCAAGGCGTGGAGCGCTCCATAGCGTGAACAGCACCAAGGGCGTTACTGGAACCGCAGTAATCACGATGAAGGCTTGCAAGGCGTCGATCGAAGTGCTGTCGCCAAGCCCGGTGCCGATGCGCAACAACACAAGGGTGAGGCTGCCGATCATCAGGGCCCAGAACAAGCGCAGGGCTGGGGGCGGCTCGTTGCGGCCACTCACCACCATGGCGGCGGCGTAGCTCATCGAATCGGCACTGGTACACATAAACAGCACCACCAGGATGAGCCCGACGGGGATTAGCAGGCCCGCAAGTGGCAAGGCGCTGAGGATCGCAAGCAAAGCAGCAGCAGCTCCGTTCTGTGCAAGGGCTTCCGTGATCCCAGCCCCAGCAAGTTCAAGATGCATGCCTGTTCCGCCGAGCAATGTGAACCAAAGGTTGGTCACGATCGGGCAGAGGATGGCCACGGCGAGTACGAGTTCTCTAAGGCTGCGGCCACGGCTCACTCCCGCCGTAAACAGACCCATGAGTGGCGCATAACCCAGGAACCAGCCCCAATAGAACACCGTCCAACCATTCACCCAATTGTTGGGGGATTCGTTCTGAGCCAGTGCCATCTGAGGGAGATGGATCAGATACGTCAGGAAACCACTGAAAAAATGTGAAATCAACCAGAGGCCAGGGCCAAGCAGTAGCAGTGCTGCCGCCATCCCGATGGTGAGCCAAACATTGATTTCCGAGAGCCACTTGATGCCCTTTTGGATGCCGCTGACGGTCGATGTCGCGAAAACAGCTGTGAGCATCAGAACTACGACAGATTGCAACCCAGCACTGTCGCTCAACCAGGGGAGCTGCCCTGCTGCATTGCTGAGCTGCAGAGAGAGGAAGCCCAGTGGGCCAACAGTCCCTGCAATGGCAGCGACGACAGACAGACCATCTGCCAAGTCGCCTAGAGGCCCATCAACGAGTTGTCTTGGAAGAATATTGACCAACAGGGTTCGAGGGCGGAGTGGTTCTCCGCGTTGTTCCAAAATTGAATAGGTAATCGTCGTGGTGGTTGCCACCAACGCCCAAGCTAAAAAGCCCCAGTGCAAGAAGCTCACAGCTAGAGCTGGATCTACCGCTGCGGCAGTTCCTCCAGCTACACCTTCAAAAGTTGGCGACGGTGTTTGGAAGTGAAATAGCGGCTCAGCTGCCGACCAAAACACACCACCACCGGCCAGGAGAGTGCAGATCAGTACTGCGCACCAGTCAAAAAACTTCAGGCTTGGCTTGGCATCTTCACCGCCAAGGCGGAGGCGTCCGACAGGACTGATCGCAATCGCGATGGCGATCAAGAACAGCAGCAAAACCATCCATTGCCAGATCCCACCAAGCGCATTGCTAACAATGGTCTTGCCTGTCTCTGTGAAGTGCTTGGCCAGCGCCAAATCGATGGCGGAGACCAGCAGAAAGATCAACAGTGGGCCGGCGCCCACCCAGAGCGGGGGCTGTTTCCACCAGGAGCGAGAGGTTGTTGGGATTTCAGACACAGGAATAGAAACGATGGACTCTTTGGTATGGACTTAGGCGCAGACAGCAGAACGTTTGTGGTTCCAGCAGGAGATATCCACAGCGGGTGCTTCCCCTCTGGCTAAGCGTGCGAGGGAGTCACCAATCAACGGTGCGAATTTGAAGGATTGCCCAGAGCCGCCGCAGAACAAACTCAACTTGGGGCTGAGGCGATCAAGAACGAAATTCACATCGCTGGTCATCGAATAAGGGCTGATGACGGTTTCGACGCGTTCCTCAATACCACTCACATTGTTGAACAGAAAGTGGTCGAGCAATTCCACAAGACGTGCTGGTGGTTCGCTGCACATGGCATTGGGTTCTTTCACCCGCAGCTCTTTGGGGGCCCAGTCGATACCAGCTTTGATTCGAGGACGACCGTCGCTGGTGGTGCTGAGTACAGGGAAGCCGTAGTACAAGCCACCGTCATCGCCCCGCTCTTTTTGAAAGCAGAACCATTGGGGATAACGATCAGCAATGGCTGGATCCACGGTGTAGTGAGCCCAAAGCATTGGCCATACCTCAAGTTTGGGTGCTAATCCCAAGGGGGTTAACAGCAACTGGCTCCACACTCCGCAGGCCACCACTACTTGGTCGGCTGCAATGTGCTGACCCGATTCCAGGAGCACGCCACCGCCATCGTCATCCAAGCTGCGCACCGGAGCATGTTCGATGAGACGGTGGCCAGCTTGCTCAGCCGTTTTTCGCCAGTGGGCAATGACTTTGTCACTGCGGACGGCACCAGCGGTGGGTTCAAACAGTCCGGTGAAGTCTGCTTTTGGTTTTAAGGGGAAACGAGCTGAGATCTCCTGAGCATTTAGAGCCTCATAGGGAATGTTTTGGTCATCCATGACGCGCCGCGCGCCAGGAATCGATCCCTCAATTGTTTCCTCATCCCAGCTTTCTCCATAAAAGAGCAAGCCGTGGGTCTCGCGCAGATGTTCTCCGGCGTGAACTTCTTCTTCACGCCACAGTCGATTGGCTTCTTGCGCCAGCTTGCAGAGAACCGGGTCGGAGTACATCTCCCGGAACATCCGGGTTTCGCCAAAGCTGCTGGCTTGGGCGTGGGCCAGAGTTTTGGCCTCTAACAGCACCACATCTGAGACGCCCTGCCGGGCCAGTGATGCGGCGCAACTTAAGCCGGCCATCCCTCCGCCGATGATCACTACAGAGGTTTGATCGGGGAGGGATGAAAGGTTGTTGCTCATGGGGTGTCTTTAAAGCTCAGGCCGATTGGATCGGTGCTGGTATCTGCTGCGACTTCGGTGAGCGCATCTCCTACTGATAGCCCTTGTTCGCGCTGCGACAAGTATTCGGTTGCTCTTCGGCGCACTTCGCTACGAACGAAGGCATACACGTCTTCAGCACCGGCACCTTTCCACGCTTGCGGTGAAAAACGCTCGATCGAATCAGCAATCACCGCTCCAGCGTTGACAAGGGGGTCGGGTAAGACGGGGATTCCACGCTGACGAAGCTCGTCGGCGAGTTGAGGGTTCTGAAAAGGAGCATTGGCAGCGGGCACCACTGCCTTTGTGCGCATTCCTTCAGCAATCTCTGAGTTGATCAACCCGGAGATTGAGCAAGGAAGCATCAGATCCACTTTCACTTCCCACCAGGGGCAGCTTGGAGGGAGAGGGGTCGCACCAGCTAGGCCAGCCCGCTCCCGGTTGAGGTCAACGGTGAAGACGGTCCAGCCTTGTTCAACCAGGGTTTTTGCCACGGTTCCACCAACGGCCCCGCAACCGTGGACGAGGGCTCGTCCGGGGGTGGCATCTTTCAAATCGTTGCTGAGCACGGCTTCAACGGCTCCGAGCGTGCCGTGGGCCGTGGCAGCACTGGCATCCACGGGGCTTCCGACGGCTGCAAGAACATGGGGCGTGAGCGACATCAGCCGCTCCATGTCTTCCAAGCTTGTGTTCAGATCACATCCTGTGATCATGGAGCCATCCAGGGACTCCAGAAGGCCTGCGGTCACGCTGATCAGTTCGTCTTTAACCGCAGCAGGCTCCTGAGCGCGAGCCACGATTTTGCCGCCAGCGAAACCAGTGCCATACAGGTCGTGCTTGTGGGTCATTAAACCCGCCAACCGTTGGCCGTCAGCGATGCAGGCTTCATCGCTGGGGTAATTAAGAAGCCTTAATCCACCATTTGCTGGTTTTTTCGAATCGGTGCTTTCTGCGACGACAAAAACCGAGAGATGCTCCGAGACGTGTTGAGCCAGAACCGACACGGTCGGCTCTGGCTTGGTTGGATTGGCCATCAAGCAACTTTCTCCATCATCTGGTGATGTTCCACGTAGTCCAGGCTCCACTCGTCTGGGGCAGCGGCGATGCGCTGTTCAAGACGCGTATAAACCTCATCCGCGATCGTGTCCCCAGCGACGGAGGCAAAGCTGTGTCGGCTCCAACTCCGGATTGTGGCCATGAGGCCCGCCGCGAAGGTTGCCGTGTCGCCGTCCTCATTCCAGCGGCGGCGATAAGGGCACTTCACATACACCGTGCGTTCATCCACCAAACGCAGGCCGTTGCGATAGGCCGCTGAATTGGTGTCCTTGAGCGGTGTCATGAATTCTTCAGGGGATTTGTAGAAATTCAGGACAGTTCCTTGTTTGTAAATCTCTTCACTAATCACCCCTTCATCGACAAGGCCACGCCAGATCTGATGGAGCTGGTCGTGCACATTGCGAGTTTCTCCGCCGTTGTGGCCGAGATAGCGGCCTTGCTCATCCCGGGAGAGGTTCACCGTGAGGAGTCGGCCGCCAACTTTGAGTTCCAAGCTGCGCAATTCCAGGATGTAGGCCCAATCCTTCAGTGCTTGGGTTGTGAATCGAGTCAGGGCTTCTGAATCCCCTGATGCCAGCACATGCGTGTGGGTCTCGAGCGGGCCAGGGGATTCGCTCAGCCAGTGCATTGCCGTGGCTGAGAAGCCAAAACTCACCGTGTTCGGTGCGACGGAGGGTTCGTAAAAGCTGCGTGCGCTCACCAAAACAGTTGGTTTTGGAGTGCGTGGGATTTGTTGGGCCAAATTTTCCGCCAGAGCCACGTTGTCGTTGCTTGGCAGGTCGTTGCCGATCAGTGTGAGATGGGCCTTGGGTTGATTGGCATGCAACCGATCCAGCACCTGACTCCAGAGACCTACTGCAGTGCCTCCATCAGCAGCGCCGTAATCGATCAGCACATAGCTGGTTTGGGCAGGAAGTTGATCTACACAAGTCAAGGCCCAGTCCGAGGCGGCATTGATGCAGAGCAGTGCGCCTTCGGTCTGTGCGCTGTAACCCGTGGTCATGGCAATGGCCATTGACCTCGTCAGCGACAGCTCGCACCGTACAGGGTTAAACCCTTGTCGTCTTGATGTGATGTGTGCTCGTTATGAATTCACGGAAATCAGGTTTTTCAGCAGTGGTTCCAGGAGAGCGAAAGCCCGGCCTCGGTGGCCGTAGCTTTTTTTTTCGGCCAAGGGCATTTCTGCAAATGTGCGCCCAGTGTTGGTGACCTCGAAAATTGGGTCGTATCCAAAGCCTTGGTCGCCGCGGGGCACCTTGGTGATTTGGCCTTCGCAACGCCCTTCCACCTCGAGCAAGACCTGGCCATCAGGAGCGGCAACACAAAGTGCTGCACTGAAGTAGGCCCCGCGCTGAGGACAATTGAGCAACGCTGCGAGCAATTTTTGAATGCGCTCAGGATCCGTTGGCGCATAACGCGCCGAATGCACTCCTGGCGCGCCGTTCAATGCTGTAACGCTCAGGCCAGAGTCGTCGGCGAGGGCCCAATGCCCCGTGGCTTTCGCCACGGCAAGAGCTTTGATTCGAGCATTCGCGGCAAATGTGGTGCCGGTTTCTTCCACCTCGAGGCCATCCGGCTGCGATTCCACGAGCAGGGGTAGTCCGCTCAGGAGCCCTTGAAATTCGCGAATTTTGCCCTGATTGCCACTGGCGATCACGAGCACCCGGTTCTCCGTCATGCAGCCTCAGCAAAGTGTTGTGCCCAGGCCAGTACGGCGTGGACGCGATCTGGATCGGGTCCCTCGCAATACAGACGAAGTAATGGCTCTGTGCCCGAGAAACGCAGCATCAGCCAGTGGCTTGGACCCATACGAAGTTTGATGCCATCGGTCCGAATGACCTCGTGCACAGCCTGCCCAGCCACTGTTTTCGGAGTGGCTTTCGCCAGGACCTGCTCCAGACGTTGGCGGGCTTCCATGTTCGCGAGTCGCAGATCCAGGCGGTCGTAATGGCTTGCTCCACCATGTTGATCTTGAAGCGCGGTTAGTCGTTCGCCAAGCGGTTGGCCACCTTCCACCAAGGCTTCCAACACAAGAACAGCTGCATAAAGCGCATCCCGCTCGGGCAGGTGCATGCCAAAGCCCACTCCTCCAGATTCTTCGCCCCCAATCAACACCTCTCCGGTCAGCATCTCCGCCGCGATGTACTTAAAGCCCACAGCCAATTCCAGTACCTCCCGACCCTGCGCCTCGGCCACCAAGCGCATGAGGTCGGAGCCGCTCACGGTTTTCACAATCGAACCGGGCAGCGCACGGGCGCGCGCTAGATGATCGATCAGTAGGGGCATCAAGAGCTGGGTGCTGCAAAACCGTCCTGTTTCATCAATGGCGGCGATGCGATCCCCATCGCCATCGAAGACGAGACCGACTGCGGGGGTCCCAGCAGCCGTGGAGGCGCGCACCGCTGCAATTAACTCCTGCAAGTAAGGCGCCAAGGGCTCCGGAGGATGCCCTCCGAAGAGAGGGTCGCGTTCACTGCGGATTTCTTCGATCCATCCAGCCCCAGCTGGTCCGAATAAATCCGAGATGCAGCCCGCCGCGGAGCCGTGCATTGGATCAACGATCACCTTGAGCTTCATCGCTTTGAGCCCCGCCATGATTGGGGCAAGATCCAGTTTTCTGCGCAGCCCGTTGAGATGCTCGTCGCGTCCTGGGAACCGTGGAACCGTGGCTTGGATCGGCATCGTGATTCCGCCTGCATCAAGCCGGCGTTCCACTGCTGCAGTGAAATCGCCTTCCACGGAGCCTCCGAAGGGGCCTTTGATCTTGAGCCCGAGCCATTCCGGGGGGTTATGGCTAGCAGTGATCACGAGCGCTCCAAGGGCCTGACGTTCGACGACGGCCCAGCTGCAGGCAGGTGTTGGAACGGGTGTATCCGTTAAGAGGGGTTCTAATTCGCAGCCACGCACGGCGGCGGCGATGGCCTCCGCCAGTTCAGGGGCGAGAAAACGGCGGTCATAGCCGATCACCACCGTGCGGCTGTCTAGGCCTTCTGGGGCGCGGTGAGCGAGTTCTTGGGCGGCGGCGGTGGCCACAGGAAGAAGACGCTCCACCGTGATGTCGACCCCCAGCACTCCGCGCCAGCCATCTGTGCCGAATTGAATTGGAGCTGGACCGAGCGGTAATGGAGCCGATGCCATGGGGACACCCTGCAGTGAAGTGGATCTAGCAGCCCATGGCCGTAAGGTCGGCGGATGGGTGCCACCCCGCTCGCCGACAACGTCCTGACGGATCGGCTGCTGCGCAGCTGGTTGCGTTGCCGCCGTAAGGCATGGCTTGATCGTCATGGAGATGCAGCTGAGCGGCGATGGACCGCGCATCGCAACTTGCTGCTTGATGATCAGCAGAGATCGTTTGTAGCACTGCTTCCCAGTAAGCCAGGCCATGGGGAAAAGGCCTGTGCTGCTGGTCAGGAAGGGGTGTTGGGGCTGCGTTTAAAAGGAGCAGGACCTTCCGGTGAGCGCGTGGAGGCCCATCCACCGCTGTTGCTTCGAGTGGCTGGTCATAGCCGCTGGGGTCCGTTTGCTTACCAACCTGTCTTGGCGCGTCAGGGAAGGCGGATCACGAGGGAGCATCAACTGCCCCTTGCCCTGATGGGACATTTGTTGGAGCTCTACCAAGCGGGGCCCGTCCCTGAGCTTTTGGTGTTGGGTGGCGGTGGACGAGGTTTACAGCGGGAACGGATCAGGCTCACGAGTGGGCTACGCAAACAACTTGCGGAAGCGCTTCGGAAACTCAAGGCAGATTTAGAACGGGCTCAACCGCCAGCCTTGGCGGCGGATCGTCGCAAGTGCACGTTGTGTAGTTGGCGTGAGAGCTGCAGCCGGGTTGCTGCGGCTGATGGGCATCTCAGTGAGGTGAGTGGCATTGGTGCGAAGCGGCGCGACATGCTTCAAGAGCTTGGGATTCATGGCCTCAATGACCTCGCGTCGGCCAATCCAGAACGCTTGGCCGTTCAAATGGAACGTTTTGGCGAGCAGCATGGGGACGTCACTGGAGCTCTTGTTGCCCAGGCCATTGCCCAGCGTGATGGCCTGGTGGAACGACTGGACAGCACCCTCGCTTTGCCTGAACTTCAGCGAGCGCCAGGAGTGCTTCTTTATGACATCGAGTCGGACCCCGATGCCCGCCATGATTTTTTACATGGTTTCCTGCGTCTTCCGCGTCAGAGCGATGGTGGTTGGGATCTTGCGGCAGCCACCTATCACCCGCTTCTTGTGCTGGCGGAGCATGGAGAACAGCGCAGTTGGCTTCGACTGCAACGTCTCTTGAGTCGGTACGAGGGATGGCCGATCTTGCATTACGGCGAAACAGAAACCCTGTCCCTTCGGCGACTGGCCCAACGGCAGGGTGCGTCCGATGCGCAGTTGCGTCGATTGAAGCGAAGCTTGATTGATGTGCACGCCAGGATTCGAAGCCACTGGCGATTGCCACTAAGCAGCTATGGGCTCAAGTCGGTTGCGGCTTGGCGCGGCTTTCGTTGGAGCCAATCTGGAGTGGATGGTGCGCGGGCCTTGCTCTGGTGGCGGCATTGGGTGGGGGAAGGTCCGAAGCGTCGAGGATCCCGTCATGGTTTGGAGTGGATTTTTAGGTACAACCAGGACGATTGCCGGGCTACTTGGGCTGTGGCGGAATGGCTTCTAAAAGAAGATGACCTGCTCAACACAGCTCAGCGTTTGGATCAACCGACCGCTGGACGTTGATCCATCGGCAGGGTGTGCAATTGCACGCTCTGGCTCTCTGAGCCGTCCAGTGTTTCTGCCGCGAGATGCTGACGGCGCACCAAAGCAAGACCGATAGAACCCTCGGGAGTGGCGAGGACGCTGGTGATTTTTCCGGCCCGTTCGCCGTTGCAGCGCAAGGTATCTCCGACAGAAAGCACTTGGTTGCAGATCCATCCCCTGAGTTCCTGCTTGGTTCCGCCAAGGTTGGCAAGCTTGGCCACGGTTTCCTGGCCGAGATAACACCCTTTGCTCAGGCTTACGTGGTCGGCCAATCCCAGCTCTAAGGGATTGGCATTGGCACTTAACTCGCCAGGGCCAATCGCCAGTCCTTGTTCGATGCGCCAGCGCTCGAATTGTTGTGGATCAGCAGGATCGCTTATCCAATCTGCTGGTATCGGGGAGTTGTGGTCGAGCCACAACGCGACGCTGTTACTGCTCAGAGGTTGAACGCGGCGCTGTTCAGTAATGGGTTGCAAGCGCACACGATCGGCCGGAAAAATCACCTGGTCGAATCCCTTTGACACGTCCGTCGCGTCGCCGGCCAGCACAAGGACATCCGCACCATCGGTTCGGAGGCGAAGTTCCAGCAGGGCCCTCAATCGACCCGTCGCGGTGAGCCAGCAGGTTTGAACCAAAGCCCCCTCAGGGGTAATGGTCACATCTGCGCTGGTTTGGCCTTGAACAAAGTTGCGGGTGCCTGCGCCGTCGAGCCTGAGCAGTGGAAAGGTCGCATCCCAGTGAAGAGTTCCATTCATGGCTTGAGTTCGGCGGCAAAGGCTGAAATCTCCGAAAGATGGAAAAGGCTAATGAGCTCGAGTCCCGCGGCTTCCATGGCTGCCGCTCCTCCTTCTTCGCGATCCACGATTGTGATCACACGGTTCACGGTGTAACCGGCCTCGCGCAATTGATTCACGGCTTTAAGGGATGAGCCC
>Ga0209666_1003366_pt1 | contig 11667 bp, 5 predicted proteins | sample SaaInlV_125m_DNA_FD_184679 | JGI IMG/M metagenome (GOLD analysis project Ga0209666, IMG submission 184679) | Marine microbial communities from expanding oxygen minimum zones in the Saanich Inlet - Saanich Inlet SI037_S3LV_10m_DNA (SPAdes)... | ecosystem: Environmental > Aquatic > Marine >...
CCCCCCCCTCGCGCTCCCCCTCGCGCGCCGCCCCCTCGCGCGCCGCCGCCTCGACCCCCCACGCCTCGACCCCCGCGACCGCGCGCGTCCCCGCGAAACCCACCGCCGCGCCCTCCCGTCCACTTCCCGTCGCGGCGCTCTCTCGCCGCGAACGCGCCGCCGTTATTAGTGGCTCTCGCGCGTTTCCCCCGAGCGTCGTCGGGAGACGACGACCGCGCCGACGACGCGTCCCGCTTTTTGTTAGTATCGTTCCGACGTCCCGTCCTCTTCTCGTCGTCGTCTCCTCTGTTGTCCTTCGCCTCCATCTGCTTCCGCAGCAGCTTGTCGATCTCCGCGCTCCGCCGCATCACCGCCTTGAACTCCTTCTCCGGCGCGCGCGAACGCAAGACGCGAATGAACACGCCGCCCGGCGTCCGCCGCCGAGGGGGACCGCCGTCGCCGGGGTCGAAATACAAACCACCACCGTCGTCGTCGTCGTCGTCGTTCGACGTCTTCGTTCGGTTTTCGTCTCCTCCGCGACGTCGCGCGCGGTCCGCCTCGAACGCGCGCTCCGTCTGGCGCAGCGCGCCCTCGGCGAGCGCCGCGCCGAATTCGCGAATCAGCAGACGCACGAGGTGTTTCTTGGGCTCGTCCACGCGCCGGCATATGCGCTCCGCCAGACGAACCTCCGAAGGCTCGAGAGGCACGAACGTGTGCTGGTCGCGCATCTCCTCGTCCATCGACGAGCCCCAGGCGGGGGGCTCGACGCGACGGTCGTCCGCGTCGTCGCCGTCGCGAGGAGAACGACGACCATGACGATGCGCCGGTGCCCCCGCGTCGCGGTCTCCGACGACGTCCGCCGGCCCGACACCGTCGGCATCCTCGCCTTCCGCGCCTTCCGCGTCCATCGCCAGCGCGTCCGGCGCCTCGTCCCGTGTCGCGCCCGGCGCGCCGAGGCTCGGCGGCGGCGCGGTCGCCGGAGACGGCGCGCCGGCGCGTCCCAGGGTGGGCACCCCGCCGATCTCGCGTTTCGCGGGCGAGGGTACGGGGGACATGTCCTCGAAATCCACCAGGTCCTGGCTCATCCCCGGCTGGCTCATGTCGATGTCCTCCAGGACGTCGTCCTCGTCCTCCATGAGGAGCGCCTCCACGTCCATGCTTCGCGGACGGGGAGGGGAGGGAGGGGAGGGCAAGCGCGACGCGCGCGGATTCGAAATGATTTATTCTTGACACGAATGGTTTCAGGCAGCAACCGAACACGTCAAAAAGCTGTCAAAAAGCTGCGTACACTACTTCCTCCGCGGACCGCGAGAAGAAGAAACTCGCGCGCACGCGAGCGAAGAAGAAGAAGAAGAAGAAGAAGAAGAAGAAGAAGAAGAAGAAGAAGAAAAACACGTGTTAACCGCGACGAGACGAGATCACCATCACAAAGAAAGAGACTACTCTTCGTTCGCGTCGCGGCGACGACGCCTTCGTCGCCGAAGGACGTCGTCATCCTAACGCGACGACTTTGCGCGTTTAGTATTCCTCGCGCGTCTTGTGCGAGATCTCCTTCTTCATGGAGAGGAAGTCGGTGAACTCCTGCGCCGGGGGCTTGGAGAACGCCGTCTCCCTCCAGAGCTCGGGCGAGAGGAAGCCGTACGTCTTTTTCAGCGCGAAGTACGTCGCCTTCACGAAGTTGCCGAGGGTTTTGGTCGAGCCGGTGGTGGAGGTGAAGACATCCTTCACGCCCGCCATCGCCAGCACCTTCTTCGCGGTGATGGCGGCGACGATGCCGGCACCCTTGGGCGCGGGCACGAGGCGCACCGAGACGGAGCCGCACTTGCCGGTGATCTTGGTGGGGATCGTGTGCGGCGCACCGATCTTACCACCCCAGTACCCGCGGCGAACGGGCACCATGTTCAGTTTCGCCAGGATCATCGAGCCCTGGATGGAGTGCGCGACTTCCTTGCACGCCTTGACGCCGAGCCCGATGTGGCCGTCCGAGTCGCCGACGACGACGAAAGCCTTGAAGCGCATGCGCTGACCCGCGCTAGTTTGCTTCTGCACGGGCATGATCTTCATCACCTCGTCCGTCAGCGCGGGGCCGATGAAGTGCTCGACGATCTGGTACTCCTTGATGGGGATGGAGAACAGGTAGATGTGCTCCAAGGACTTGATCTTGCCCTGCTGCACCAAACGACCGAGCTTGGTGCAGGGGGTCCACTTGTCCTTGTCGTCGTCGCGACCGCGACCGCGGCCGCGGCCGCGGCCGCGGCCGCGGTCACCGCGCCCGCGGTCGCCGCGCCCGCGGTCGCCGCGGTCGCCGCGGCCGAAGCCGCGGCCGAAACCGCCTCTGTCTCCTCCGCGATCAGCCATCGTGGTGTGGCGTGCGTTCTGCGAGTGGGTTATTTTTTCGCGATACGGGCGCGAACGAAAGGAGGGTCAGGACGCGGGACGCGGGAGGAGGCGCGGAGAGTCGGGACGCGCGTTCGGTCGCGGAGGGACGCGACAGACGCGCGCGTGATGATGACGCGCGCGGAGTCCGATCGACACGACGGAGGCTCCCTCTCGCGTCGCGAGGATGGAGGAAAAACCGATGCCCGACGACAGCGTCTGCGAAATGGCAAAACCCTAAACGACGCGCGACGCGCGCCGGTCCGGAGAGACGCGTTCCGCGAGGCTCGGCGGCGGCGGACGACGACGCGGGACGGTCCCGCGTCATGCCGCGTATCCGCCGAGTCGCTCGCGCGCGTCCCACAGCCCGGCGTCGCTCGAGTCGCGTCGCCCCGCGTCCATCGCGTCGCGCGATGGCGTCGGGTGTGTTAGGGTCCCGAGCGCGGCATCGCGCACCGCGAAGGCGCCGGGAGCCGCGCGACGCCGTGAATCGCGAGCCGGCGCGGCGGGACGCGCGGGTGTCGTCGGGAACCGCGACGATTGACGGTGAGGTGGGACGTACCGTCGAGGGTGGTCGACGCTCGTGCGTGAGTAAAAGGGCGAGCGGGCGGACGGGCACCGGCTGATGAGAGCGAAGACGATGATGTTCTGGTCCGTCTGTTTTGCTTTTGCCAACGCGCGAGGACGAGCGAAAAAAAACGCGGTATGTTGTGACGATTCAGTCTCGAGAAAAAGCACCCGTGACACGATCGTCATAAGGGATTTAGTCATAAAAAAATGTGTCTTTCACAAAATGTTTTGTTTTGCTTCTCCTCGAAGGTGGTCAGTCTACGAAAGGGACTTCGAAGACGCAACCAACCATCGCGCCGCGATCGCGTCACGGCGGCCTCAACAGCGGCGACCCGCGTTTTCCCGAGAACCCCGCTAGGAACATGCGCCCTATGTTGAGCGCGAGCCGCATGAAGTTGAAGTGCGCCATGGACGCCCACAACGCGGCGGCGCCGCCCGCGCCGGACGCGCCCACGATGCCCAACGAAGTCAAGACTTTCGCGGAGACGTCGCCGACGATCCCGAACGCTTTTCCGAATCCCCCGCTCGCGGCGAGGAAGTCGCCGAACGCGCCGCCCGCGTCGGCGACGCCCATCTGCGTCAGACACGCTATGAGCGTGACGTACGCGAAGAGCGAGTTGGGAAGGTACCAGAAACTCATGAACCGCACGTCGCGCGCGGCGAGCAAACACCCTTCGCTCCCCATGGACGCGGTGTGTATGGCGAGCGCGAATGACATCACGGGCGCGGCGTTGCGCATGATGTTCGCGACGACTTCGCTGTTGGTGAAGATCTGCGGCGCGGCGACCGCGATGACACAGCTCACCACCCCATTAAACACACCGAGGCACGCGGCGGAGACCAACAGCAACACGGACACTTTCACCGCTCGTTTCGTCCCTAAACTGGGTGGCAAAAACGTCTGCGCGGCTTGCGACACGCCGTCGCCCATGACGGCAAAGAAGAAGTAAACGGCGGATAGCACGCCGCTCGCCGCGGCGCATTCCGGGCCGATCGCCGTGACGCTCTGCACCAAGCCGGCGACGAAGATTATTTTAATAGCGTTCAGGTAAAACACCGGGCCCGCGATCGTGAGGAACCGGAACGTGTCCTTCCATTTCGGGACGTACAGGGGGAAAGCGTTCAAGCGCGGGGGAGCGCTTGTTTTTTTTCGCGATCCTCGCCCTTTTTCGGTTTCGGGTCTTCCTCCGCGCAGCAACAAAAACACGAGCGCGACGGACATGCTCGCCTGCGCGGCGACGGTGGCCCACGCCGCGCCGGCGATGCCCCAGCCCGCGGCGACGACCAAGAACAAATCGCCGGCGAGGTTCGCCACCGCGGCCACCGCCACCGCCAGCAAAGGCTGTTTCGGGGCTTTGCACGCTAAAAACGACGCTTGCGCGACGGCGACGACCATCGCGGCCGGTACGCCCCACAAACGCGCAATCGCGTATCGCAGCGCGGGCGGCACGACCGCCGCCGACGCGGGGCCCGCGAAGTTCGCCACCGTGTCGTTCGCGACGAACCGCAAAAACACCGCCAACAACACACCGCCGATAGTGGCTAACGCTATGCCGTCCGCGATGGTCTTCTCGGTTTTTAATTCAGCCTCGTGTTTGTTTTTGATCAAGCGATCGCGCGCGACGAGCGTCGTCGTCGCCGTCGCGAGCGACGACGCGATGAGGTACGCGGGGTAATCCACGAACACGCCCCCGGGGGTCATCGCCGCGAGCTCCAGCGTCGAGGCGGTGCCCACCACCGCGGTGTCCACCATGCTCAGAATCGGGCCGCACATCCAGATGGCCATCGTGGGGAGCGTGAACTTCACCAGCTCCTTGAACCCGTCGGACGCCGCGTCGGAGGCATCGTCGGGCGCGGCGGGCGGAGATCGTTCCTCGGACTCGGACTCCGAGGACGCGCATACGTGCGCGTCATCGGAACAACCCTCCGCGCGCGTCTCTGTCTCCGTGGGGTCCCGCACACGCGCGTCCTCGCCCTCGTCGTCCGCGGAGGACGCGGGCGCGGCGAGGCGGGCGTCCGCGGCGCTCGCGCGCGCGCTCGCGCGGCGGCGGGCCGGGCCGGTCGCCGCGAACGCGACGCAGGACGCGCCGGGCGCCGCGACGCGCCGGGTCGGCGCGGGGGTGGGCGCGGATGAGGCGTGCCGCACCCATCGCCGGAAGACGCAGTGCGCGCGCCGGCCCCGGCGCGGCGCGGGGGACGGGGCGCGCAGCCGGGAAGGCGCGAGCGTCGCGACGACGCTCGTTGCGACCGACATCTGGCGTCGCGGTCTCTCGCGCCGGTGCGCGCGGCACCAAGTGACCCAGCGGTATCCATCGAAGTCTGCCCTCGTGGCTCGAGGCGGACCACGTGCGAGACAGCGTGGCTCGTTTTTCGGGAATTTGGAGACTACAAATCGTACCGGATCGGGCTTTTTCATCGTTGCCGCCAAAACACACTGACAGACAGGTTCGATCGATCAAACGCGCGCGTCGAAAGCCAGCGTCGCGTCTCACGACACTCGGTTTCAAGCCCGGTTTCAAGCCGCCGGACGTGAAAAACGACTCGAATCATTCGTCTAAAAAGCTCGCTACGCGCACCTACTACTCACCCCCCCTTATTATCATCTCTAAACATCATCCCTCGGCGAACGCGACGTTGAGTGCCCTCGCCACCGCGTTGACCCTGGCCAAGACCTTTTCGCGGTCGTTCTCGAGTAGCCGCGGGCCGTGACGCGCGGCGAACTTGTCGGGATGCCACCGCATCATTAAACCGCGGTAGGCGACTTTGAACTCCCTACTTTCCCGCCCGGCGTTATTAGAGGAGCGGCGCAGAAGCTCCGTCATCTTCGGCGGCCAGGGCACGTCGTCGTACGCCAGCGAAGAAGACGTCTTCTGCGAGTCCTCCAGAGCCGCCCACCTGTTTTCGAAGTCGGCCCACTTCGCATCCGACGAAGACGCGCGCGGAGTACTCGCTCCCTTTTGATGAGATTCTTTCGAGGAGGACGCCTTTTGTTTGTTGTCGCGGCGGCGCTCTCGTTTGTCGTCGTCGTCGCCGCTCTGTTTAGACGCTTTCCGTTCCTTCTTCTCTCGTCTTCGTTTCTCCTCGCGCGCCTCGTCCTCGCGCTCGACGCGCGCCCAGTGCTCCGCCTCTAAACGCTCGCGCGCCGTACGCCGCAAAGTCTCCTCCGCCGACTCCGCGCCCTGGTACCCGCCGGCGCCGAACACGCCGCTCATCGGAGCTCTTTCCTCCACGACCCACCTCGAGCCGTTCCACGTCGCGCCGGGCGGGCCCGCGCGGTCGGGAAGCACGCCGTCGCTCGAAACGCGCGACCCGACGAGCCTGGCGTACCCGAATCGGTCGAGAGCGCGGTACCCGCGCGCGTGCGCCCACGACGCGCACAGCGTCAGCGACGAGCCGACCAAGGCGCCGTGCGCGACGAATGCGTAGAGGCCGATTCCCGCGACGCCGTCGGGTGCGCTGAGCCTCAGCCTGATGACCAGGACCAGCGACACCGCGGCGGTCAACCCGACCGCGGTGGTCGCGCGGCGCGACAACATCTCGCCGCGACGCATCGTCGCGGTGGGGGACCGGTGACACGCGCGCGTCCCCAATGACCCGCGTCGAGCCGCGGGCCGCGTCTCGGCAAATCTGACGTTCCGAGAAATGCCGAATGAACGCAGTTGTCAAATCTCGAAACGTCGCGGCGGCGACAAAACGCCCCCGACTGCGCGGTGGACCCCACTTCGCGCGCGTCTCCAGCCGGCGGTCCGGGCACCGGAGCGATGTTCTCCACGCGCAGGAGACGCCGCGCGCTCGTTCTGGTGGGCATAGGGTACGTCGGCGCAAAGCGGCGCGCGGCGTCTCCTCGGCGTCACGCGCGTGGATGCATTCAACGGCTCGACTCTTTTCCCCTCTCGCTCTCTTGGCACCCCGAGGGGCGTCCGGTCGTCACCGACGCGCTCGTCGGATGACTTCAGCGCGCTTACCCGAGGCGCTCACACGTCTTCTCCCCCCATCGCATCTCACGACGCACAGCGCGGGCGCGGCGCTCGCGTACGGCGCGCGCCTCGCGTACCTCGCCAGCCTCGAGGAGGATGACGAGGCGCGGGATGCCGAGCCGGAACCGGAAGCGACCTCCGCCGAGGCGACGCGTTCGGAGCGAGCGTCCGTCGCGGAGGAGCCGATCCCCCGGTCGCCGTCACCCGCGAGATCGTCGCCGCGCGCTCCGACGCCGCCGCCACCGGGCACGCCCGACGACTGGGAATCGCGCGCGCCGGAGGATTGGCGTTCGCCGCCGCGACGCATGGTCGTCCGCGGCGCCGAAGAGCCGTCGGAGGCGAAGGCGACGACGAACGACGACGAAAAGCCGTCGACCCGGGAAAAACCCGACGCGGAACAGAAACGACCAGAGACAGGGGACGTCACACGAACCCCCGTGAGAACGACGACGACGACCGATACTCGTGAGACGAGTTTCCACTCGCCGCCCCCGTTCGGCGCGGCGTACGCGTCGTCGCCGCTCCCGTCGCGGTACCGCGCCGACGCGGAAGAAAAAAAAAACGGCGACGGAGCTTTTGACGGCGTACGACGAAAAGGAACCGCGCAAGGAACCTCTTACGTACCGAACGTCTGCGCTTCCCCGGTGGGTGTCGTTCCGGGGAAACACACACGACGAGACGGAACCTTAGACGGGACTTCATCTCGCGTGTCTTTGTCCGAGTCGGACAAAAAACTCATCGAGACGTACGACGCCATGCAGACCGATTTCGAACTCCAGACGCGCGGCTTCGCGATGAGGCTCGTGGACGAAACGAGAAGGTGGTTTCATTTCGAAGATCCCCCCGGCGTGGGCGTCTGGCCTCTGCCGTACACGCAGCTTGGTTTGCCGAAGGACTGCGCGCGGCTGGTCGTGCTGTCCTTGGTGGATGCGCCCGCGGTGGCCGCCGCGGGAGCGGCGTGCGCGCGCGAGATGATGAAGCTTCTCGGGCCGTGCGGCGCCGCGTGCTTCAACGTCTCGCGAAACGCGTACCACGTCTCGGTTTTTTTCTTCTCGCTCCCCAATGATCCGATCGCGGACCCGCTCGCTTCTGACGCTTTCGAAGTTACAGGAGACGAGGCGAACGAGACGGAGACGAACGATAGCGAAAGCGAACGTAAAAGCATGAACCGCGACGGCGTCTCCGTCTCGCTCGCCACGGCGCCGCTCGCAAAAATCGGCGGTCGGTTCCAGCCGGCGCACGAAGACGAAGCGCGCGCCGCCGAGGCGGCGGCGTTTGAGATGAACTCGAACGAGATCGTGTTGGAAGTCGACCGCATCGCGCAAGCCACCAGCGGCGCTCTGCTGTTACTGTTTCGAGACCCGAACGGGGATTTGGCGCGGTTCAGAGACGCGTTATGCAGACGGTTCCCGAACGCCCCGAAAAAGCAACCGCAAATAGCGCACTGCACGTTGCTTCGCGCGTTTCCAAAAAAAAGCGACGCGTTGACATCCGGAAGCTCCGGGCGGGCTCTGGCGGATTGCCGAGCGTTGTGCGCCCGATGGACCGCGCGCGTGCGGGGCACACGAGTGCGCGTCGATCGCGCGTGGCTCGTACGCGAGGAACGCTTCTCGAGCATAGACGGCGCGAGGCGCGCGTTCAAGTTTGGTGGGGAAACAGAGCGAGGCTTAGGCGCGTAGCGGCGCGACATCTCGCGCCGTCGCTTGTGTTTTGGCCTGAAGCAAAGGACTGCTAATAATCTCAGGTTCTCAGCTGTCACTTTCGTCGAGTCGTCGCATCTTCCGACGGCGTGTGCGATGACGATCGCACGTCGTCACTGGTGCGCGCGCCCAGGCGCCGACAGAGGAAGCGTCGATGAGCGCCGAGGCGAGACGTTCGTGGCGCCCCGCGTTCGCGCGATGGGGCTGCTCGAGCGACGCGGACGCGGCGAAAGCCGCCGCGACGCGTCGGCCGACGCGGCTCGGGTTCGCGCGCATCGCCGAGTCGGTGGTGCCCGACGCGCGGGTCGAGGCGCCCGCGCCCCTGTTCGAGCTCGCGCTCAAGTACGTCCCCCGGTCGCGCGCGCGACTCGCTCCGAACGTGCGGCGACGCGCCGTCCGCGCCCCGCCAAAGGGAGCGCGCTCCGCGGGAACCCGAACCGCCGCGCCCATAGAGCGTCTCCTCCGTCCGACGACCGAACCCTAACCCTCTCACAAAAATCGCGTTTTGTTTTTTACCAAACCGAATCGTACCCCGTCGCAGGAAGACCAAGTCGGCGTCAAAGAAGGTGAAGACCGAGTTTTACAAGGTGGTGCGCGTGCGCGGCGACGGGCGGTGCATGTTCCGTTCGCTCGCGATCGGGCTCGCGCACGTCACCGGACGCAACTTGTCTTCCACCGATGAGGAGACTGAGGCGGACCAGCTTCGTTTGGCCGTCGCCGAGTCGCTGTGCCGCTCGCCCGAGAAGCGCAAAAAGTTTGACCTCGCGACGACGGCGATTTCGTTCGAGATGCCCATCGAGACGTACTGTAAGAGGATCTTGACCCCGACGTTCTGGGGAGGCGAGCCTGAACTGCTGGTGCTGGCGGAAATCTTGAAAAGACCCATCACGGTGTACATCCCGGCTCATAAGGCGCGAAACGCGTCGAGCCAATCGGGCTTCGTCCCGATTCAGACGTACGGCTCGGATTTCGCACTCACCAAAAAGGGAAACAAACGGAAACCGGTGCGGCTGCTGTACAACGGCGAGAACCACTACGACGTGCTCATTTAATGAACACTTTGCGTGTTTGTGTCGTTTTATTCACGTCTACTACAAGTACGTAACTCGTCATTAATAAAACGTCTTCTCACGCCCACCGCGTCTCCCCCGTCGCGACGTTGTAGTAATACGCGCGTCCCTCCGAGTAGTGCGTCTGCCACTCGCCCGTCTGCTGCGGCGCCGTCTGCTGCGGCGCCTGGCCCCACTCCGCGGCGGCCGCCGCCTGCGCGGCGTTTGGATCGTACGCGTGCGCCGCCTGCGTTTGCGCGCCGTACGCCGCGGCGGGCACGTTGTACTGCTGGAGCTGGTACGCGCCCGCGGCGGCGTGCGGCGCGTAGTACGCGCCCGGCGGCGCGCCCATCGGGACCGCCACCATCACCGGCGCCATGCCGCCCGGCGCTACGCCTCCCGCCATCATCCCCGGCGCGGCGTCCGCGGGGCCCGCGCCCATCCCCTGCGCGGCGTACGCGCCCGGCACGAGTCCCCCCTTGTCGCGCGTGTCCCCGTTTTCGATCACCTCCAGCACGAGGCCCTGCGCTTTGGCCACCGCGTCGGGGGTTCCCGAAACTAACACCGTCCCGACGTCGCGCTTCATGTCCAGCTTCGCGCCCGTCGCGTTCTGGATGTACTTGATCATCTCGCCGCCCTTGCCGATCACGCGGCCCTCCGACCCGCGGCAGGGAACCTCCGCCGACGTCTGACCGCCGCCGTTCGGAACGGAACCCGGGACTTGTTGGCCGTACGCGGGCGCGTATCCGCCGTAAGAACCCGCCGCGCCGTAGGAAACGCCGCCGTAGACGTGCGCCGCGTGAGACGCGGTCCCCATGGCGGTCCCCATGGCGGTCCCCACGGAGCCGCCCATGGCTCCCATGGCTCCCATGGCGCCCATGCCGCCCATCATACCTCCGCCGCCCATCATACCCCCGCCCATCATCCCGCCGCCCATCGCCGTCATGGGCTTGGGCGTCCCGCACGCGAAGCACTTGTCCTTCGAGCCGAAAACGCTCGCCGCGCACCCGGGGCAACTCCAGTCGCCGCCCTGCGCCGGCCCGGAGGTCCCCACGAAGCGGTCCACCTGCAGCGCGAGCGTGTCCAGCACCGCTCGTCGCGCGTTGATCACCACACGCTTCGGCCCTTTGATGTCACACACCCCGCTGCCTTTGACCACCTTCATGCTCGCGCCGCTCTGCCGCTCGATCTCCTTGATCGTCGCGCCCGCCTTACCGATCACGCGCCCTTCCTTGCCGGGACACGGCACCTGGATCTCCACGTGCGCGTCCAGGTCTTCGCCTTGCAGTTCGGGGGGCAGAACCTCCCCGACGTCCGGCTCGCGAATCACAGAGACGGGCATCGCCGGAATCGACAAAGGTCTCTGCGACATCTGCGCGTACCCGCCGCCCATACCGCCAAACCCTGAATGCGCCATAGGACCAACATTCACGGAGGGATTCCTGTTCGCCGGGCCGCGCGCTTCGCCCTTCTCGACGACGTCTTTAACGGCGTCGCGAGCGCTCTTCACGGCGTCGGCGTCGGCGCCCGAGACGATCGCAATCCCGCGGTCGCGTTTCATCTCGATCTTCACGCCGTGCGCGCGCTCGATAGCGCGGATGGTCTCGCCGCCCTTGCCGATAACACGCCCTTCGTTGCCCTTGACAAACACCTCCGAGGTGATCTTAATAGACCCGTCTTTGTCGTCGGAGTCGTTGTCGGAGTCTTGGGAGTCGTCTTCGCCGCCGTCTTCGCCGCCGTCTTCGCAAATCGTCTCCTCCTTCTTGGTCTTCTTCGCTTCCCTCTTCGTCGTCGTCGCGCCCTCTTCCGCCGCCTCCAAAGACCCGGCGTCCTCGGAAATGCGCTTGCGTTTGCTCTTGGCGGAGGGTGAGGCCTTCTTCGAGGGCGAGGCCTTCTGCGAGGGCGCCTCGGCGGCGGCGGCGCCGTCGTCGCCGCCGTCGTCGTCGGGCGCTTCGCGCTTCGGGGGCTCGTCCCCCTCGGGGGCGGCGGGGCGGTCGGCGGCTGCGGGGGGTTCGG
>Ga0209666_1003370_pt1 | contig 11653 bp, 6 predicted proteins | sample SaaInlV_125m_DNA_FD_184679 | JGI IMG/M metagenome (GOLD analysis project Ga0209666, IMG submission 184679) | Marine microbial communities from expanding oxygen minimum zones in the Saanich Inlet - Saanich Inlet SI037_S3LV_10m_DNA (SPAdes)... | ecosystem: Environmental > Aquatic > Marine >...
CCGACGAGATGGAAAACATTCGATGGTTTCCTCGGTGCCCCCGAGTCCAGAGGTCTTCGCGCGCGACGCGATGCGCGCGGCGGCGCGTCGCGTCGCGCGATGCGTCCGCGAAGCGACCGCGGCGACGTCGAGGCCCGCTCACCAGCTCCAGTGCCTCCTCGCGCCGGTGTCGTCGCCTCGTTCTTCCCGAGCGCCCGTTCGATGGCTCGCGTCGGCGGTGCCGCCCGACGGATTCGCGCGCCGCGGGTACGGCCGAGGCCGCGGCCGCGGCGGGGACTCGAGCCGCGCGGTCGACGCGCGCGCGAGCAACCTGCGCCTCCGCGACGTACAGCGCGCGATCGTGGACGCGCGCGATGTCCAGACGATCCTGGACCTGTGCGACGAGGAGACGGTCGCGCGCTTCTCCTCGGTGAACGTCGCCACCGCGCTCTCGAGGCTGGCGAAAAACGCGAAGCCCCGGACGAACGCGAACGCGAACGCGGCGTCTTTCCGAGCGTCGAAGACATCCGACATCCGTCTCGGCGAGCACCCTGTGTTCGCGGCGCTGTGCGATCGCGCCGTGACGCTCATCAAACGCGACGAGTTCGAACACCGACCGGTGTGCAACTCCGCGCACGCGCTCGCCGCGCTGCAGCACCGAGGCCACGCGTTTGTCACCGCCGCCGCCGGAAACGACCTCGACGCGCCGGCGAAAGCGCTGTGGCGCGCGCTGCACGACGCCATGCCCACCGCGGAGGATGATCCGCTCAGTGACTGTAGTCGATTAAAGGACGACGACGACTCGAGAGGGACGACGGTACCGTCGACGATATCTACGCCGCGGACAGACTCGAAAATGCATATATCGGACTCGGCCGCGTCGTCGTTTTCGGGAACCGTCTCGGCGCGTCAGTCGACGATGTTTCTGTACGCGTCGGCGCTGGTTCGCGACCCGCCGAGCGCGGGCGTGCTTCGCGGGATCTGGCGCGAGCTTCGTTCGGACGAGTCCCGCGTCGGCTCGCACCACGTCTCCAACCTGGTGTGGGCGCTCGGCACGCTCGGCTTGGACCCCGGGCGCGAAGGCTGGGGCATCGTGGACAGGCGCGTTCCGGCGGCGTTCGCGGAGATCGGCGCGTTCAACTCGCAGAACGTCGCAAACACGTGGTGGGGATTCGCCAAGCTTCGGCGCGCGCCGTCGGCGCGCGCCGCGGCGACGCTCTCGCGCGCGATCGTCGCCGTCGCCGAGACGTTCAAGCCGCAGGAGCTTGCGAACGCGATGTGGGCGAGGGCGCACCTCGCCGCGACGTGCGGGTTGCGCGTCGAGCGAGAGGTGCGCGTCGCGTTCGACGCCGCCGTCGCCGGGACGCTCGGGAAGAACGCGTTCGTGTCTCCGAACGACAAAAACAAAAACGCGGGAGGAACGTCTGTTTCGTTCAAGTCCAAGGAGTTGTCGCAAGTTTTCTGGCACTACGCGTCTCTGAACGTCGCGCCGGCCGACTCTCTGTGGCGCGCGCTGGACGCCGCCGCGCTCAAACAAGCGCCGTTCGCGTCGCCCATGGACGTCTCGCTCACGCTGTGGGCGTGCGCGACGCTGGGGAAGGCGCCGTCGCCCCGAACCTGGGCGGCGATGGAACGACGCCTGCAAACGTTCGTCTCGCGCGGGATGGTCGCGTCCGGGCCGGGGGGCGGGAGCCTTTGGAGTCGGCGAGAGCGGAACGGCGAGAGCGGAAAAAAAAGCGGACCGGTTCCAAACGCGTTAACCGCGCGTTTCGGCCACGCGCTCGTGGAGTGGCAGCAGGTCTCCAACCTTGTTTGGTCGTACGCCAAGCTGCGCACGATGCCGGACGAGGCGACCCTGGGTGCCATCCGCGCCGCCGCCGCGCGGCTCGCGCGGGAGAAGCCGCTCGAGATGACGCCGCAGGACGCGAGCATGCTTCTCTGGGGACACGTCACGCTGGGCACGCTGACGTTTGGAACCGTCGCGGAGGAGACGACGTTTGGTGAAGAAACAGAGACGGAAACGGAAACAAACAAAGACCCGTTTCTCGACGCGTTGTACTCGGCTCTCGATCGGCACGTCGACGCGTTCAAGCCGGACGAGCTCACGAACGCGCTGTGGTGCCTCGCGGTGGCGCGCGGCGTGGGTCCGGGTCCAAAAGGAAACCGCGACCGCGACCACAAAAACGCGCCTCTTCCCGGCGCCGCGTACGCGCGGATGTGGCGCAGGCTGGCCACCATGGAAGCAAACGACTTCGCCACCGAGGACGGCGTGCTCATCGCGCACCACGCGGCGGTGACGCACAACGCGCTGTTAGCGGAATCAAACGACGAGGAGCTCAAACGCGAGGCGGTCACTTTTTTCCCTCCCGAGGGCCGTGCGCCGACGCCGCGGCCGAGCCTCGTCGCCGCCGCGGAAAAGGCGTGGCGCGCGCAAAACGCGCAGCACGAAAACGACGACGCTTTGTCGAGCTCGCAGAGAAGAGTCGGGACTTTGCTTCGACGCGCCGGTATTCCTCACGAGTCCGAGAAAGAGCTCGCCGGCGGGTTCGGGTTTTTCCCGGCGACGCAGACGGTGGACTTTTTTTTGACGGACTCGCGCGTGGTCGTGGAGTACGACGGGCCGCACCACTACTACGAGACGGCGGCGGACCCGCGACGCGAGCGGTTCTTCCGATCCGACGACGTTCTTCCGCTCTTGACGCCGGACCAAGCTACGGCGTTTGGAGACCCGGGTTTCACCCGCAACGTGAACACGCGTCTGCGCGACGCTCTGTTGGCCAGGAAAGAGGTCGCCGCGGTGGTGACCGTCCCGTGGTGGGCGATGCGCGGCGTGAAACACGCCGACCAAGAGAAGTGGCTCGTCGAAAAAATCGAGGCGGTCGCGCCGGAGCTCTTCGCGCCGAGCGCGCCGAACAAGACTTGTCGGCGAATTCGCCAAACGCTCATCAAACGTTGGCTCGAGGCCTCGCCGGCCTCGTCGCGCGCGAAGCTCGAGCGAGACTTGTCCGTCGCCGGGAAGGACGAAGACGCGCGGTGGGCGGCGGTGGTGGCCGCCGCGAGCAAGGACGCCACGAAGGTGCGCGCGAAGCTTCGCGGGGAGATCGTCGAGGCGGTCGAGCGGAGGGCGTAGAACGCGCGGGCAGCGGGCGCGCTGGGAAAAAAAAGTCGCGTCTACGGTAGATATTGAAACAAACGCTACGTAGTGTCTACGCATGACGTCGTCTGCCACGCGCGAACCGACTTGTTTTTTCACGGAGAGCGTCGGCTTGGCCGCGCTTCGCGTCGGGAGCTCGGCTCCGGAAGTCCGACTTCGCGGAGCTCAGGTCCTCACGCGTTCGAGAGACTCGATCGTCGCGGGCGCGAGAGTTTCGTCGCGAAAAAGTTTGACGAAACGAAGCGCCGAGAGACGAATCATCAGAGCTCCTCGGTGGAGTGGATCCACAGGTCGGGGTGCACGACGTCGAACATGATCTCGTGCGAAACGAGCGCCTGCGCGGCGCAGTCCGTCGCCCAATGGGTGTAGTTTGTGACCATGCAGTGCGTGTGCCCGCCGAACGCGTGCACGTATCCGTCCGCGTCGGTGGCGGCGGCGAACCTGAAGCGCGCCGTGGGGAGCGGCGCTTTCTTGACCCAGGTGTCGTGCGCGGGGTAGTACTGCAGGGACGTGTGCGTCGCGGTCTGCGTCTCCGTGGCGTCGTTCCGGTGCGTCTCGCCGCCGATAACCACGATGGAGCCGTCGGGAAGCGCCGCCGCCGCCTTGTCGCCGACGGCAACCGGCATGGACGACTTGTTGGTCCAGGCGGCGGCGCCGCCGGCGACGTCGAGCTCGAAGACGTGTTCGGTGAACTGGTCCGCCGCGAAGTTCCCGGTGGGGTCGTAGAAGCCGCCGATGGCGTAGCCCTTGCCGCCGGCGGCGGCGCAGGTGATGTCGCCGCGCGCCTCGGGCAGCGAGGGCGCGGCCGCCCAGGCGGGAGAAGACGCGGACGTGTCCAGGACCTCCACGGAGTCGAGTGTCTCCAAAAAGTCGGTGTACCCGCCGACGGCGTATACCTTGGTGCCCACGGCGAACGCGCAGTGGTCCGAACGGCCGGTGATCAGTTGGGGCCCGACGGCCCACGTGTCAGCGACGGTGTCGTAGATGAAGGTAGTGTGCTCCATGGGAATGGGTGGGCGGATGGGTGGGACATCGCTGCCGAAGGGATCGTCGACGGCGAGTCCGCCGATGACGTAAATCTTGGTGCCGACGGCGGCGGCGCCGTAGCGCATGCGTCCGACGGACAACGCAGCCTTGGTGCTGTTGTAGTCGTCGATGACCGGATCGTACTCGCGAACAACAGTCATGCTGGCGCCGTTGACGTCCTGGCCGCCGATCAGGTAGATCTTGTCGCCGACGGTGACGGCGACGAAGTCGGAAGTCCCCGCGGGCAGATCTTCTTTGGCGGCCCACGAGCCCGTGCCCTCGAAGAACGAGCGCGCGGAGGCGTAGCCTTTGAGAGGCGTGGCCTGGCCGACGCGAATCACGATGGGCTGCGTCTTGACGGTGTCATCGTCGGTGTAGAAGCCGACGTACACCACGAGCGCGAGCGCGGCCGCTGAGAAGAGCGTGGCGAGGACCGCGGTGAAGGTGATGCTCTTGCGGAAGCACCCGCCTCCTGATTTCGAGCCCCGCGCGTCGCTGGGGAGACCGACGTCGAAGCCGGTGTGGTACGCGGACATGTTGATGTCCGGGCGAAGGTAAAAGGTGTTGTTGGTCGTTAAGGCAGCGCGTGCGCGTTACACGATCTCGCCTGCGGGTCGGGGACAGGGAGGGGCGGGTCAGCGAGGCAGACGATGCGACGGTTGGGGTAAAGCGAAAAGCGATCTGTTCGTTTCAACATGCGGCGGCGGCGAACGTGGCGGCGGTCGGAAGCCGCGCGCGCGCGACGACGCGCGCGGATCGCGCGAACGCACCGAGTTCCCAGGCTCCCGCGATGAATCCACACTCCATAAAAGGGCGGTGCGTCGAGGCAGTCGCCGGTGCGTGCGTGGTGCGAGCGTGGTTTTGACGCGACCTCAAGCCGCCGACGAACGTTCAGCGCGAAGTGACGTGTCCCGGGAAAAAATCTGCCCTCACCGCCTCACGCCGGAAAGCGCGAGTGACCGTTGCCTGACGACCACCCGAGACACTACTTCGCCCGGCACGGCGAAGCGGCGCGTCGCGGCTTCACCGTCAGCCGCCCGGACGCTGTTTCCAGCATCATGGGCGCGTGCGTGTCATCTCCCCCGGCCGCGAGCCCCGACGCGCCCGAGGGCTCGCGCGCGCCGACGAACACGCCCGAAGCCAAGAGCGGTGTCCTGCCGAAAACCTCGGACGGGCTGTCGGCCCGGACCCCCTCGACGGTCGACCGGACCCCGCCCGCCGGGACCCCGCACGCCGGGACGCTCCCCGCCCCGCCCCGCGTCGACCGCCGCTCGACCCCGGGCACCGCTCTGGCGGATCGCGTGCGCCAGCGCGCGGAGAGCCTCGAGCGCGAGGAGCAGTTCCAGTTCAGCACCCTGGAAACCGGCGATACGCCGGCGGAGGGGCGGAGGGGCGCACGACAAACGGGCACGCCGACGCCCTCGCCGACGCCCTCGCCCCTCGACCGGCTCTACTCGTGCGGTCTCGCGTCGCCCGACCCGCTGAGCCCGCACCCGCTGAGCCCCGACCCCCCGAGCGACGCCGAAAGCGTCGTCCCGCAAGACTCGCGCGCCGAGGAAGAGACGGACGAAGAGAAAAGAAACCGGGCGTCTCCGTGGACGAAAAAAAACGACGCGAAGAAAAACCGCCAACCAAAAGAGGCGTCGCCTCCCCGTACGCGCCGGACGCTCATCCGCACGGCCACCCCCGAAGGCGAGCGCATGGTGGTATCCCCGCAACTGACACGCGTGGAGTGAGCAGTGCGAGGAGTGAGGAGTGAGGAGTGAGGAGTGGGGAGTGGATCCAGAGCGCCGCTTATCACGCTACCTACTACGAGCGCTCGCCTCGAACTCCACGAGAGCGAGAGAAAAAAAGTCACTCCGCCGCCTCCCTCTCCGCCCCCCTTTCCCGCGAGGAGGGCGCTTCCTCCTCGCGCCGCGCCTCTTCCCTCCTCACCTCCTCCGCGACCGCCTCCTGCGCGCGCTCCACGTCCGCGTCGATGTGCCACCTCAGCGCGAGCAGGATCGCGCCGCACACCAGCCATCCGCTGACCGCGACGTTAAACGCGGCGACCCTTCCGTACGCGACGATGAGCCCCGCGACCACCGCCGGCCCTCCGCCTTTGCCGACGTCGTCCACCTGGCTGTACACCGCGAACATCGTGCCTCGCGTCTCCGGCGGGTTCACGTTCAGAAGCAGCGCGCGCACGTTCGGGGGGGTCACCGCGCACAAGACGCCGCCCACCAAACACGCGGCGTACAGAAAAACGTTCCCCGGGCCGTATTCGCCGACGTTGAGAAAAAAAAAACCCGGCGCGCTTCCAAGCGCCGTCGTGACCCCCATGAGCGTCGCCACCGCTTTCCTACCCCCCCCGCCTTCTCGGTTGTACACGCGCTGGCCGTAAACGCCCCCAGATACGGTGCCCACGACCGCGCCGAGGCCGAACAAACTCACGGCGAGCGTGCCCTCCTCCACTCGCAAACCCTTCTGCGCGTGCAGGTAATCCACAAAGTACGCGTTCAGCATGCCCCAGGGGATCGTCCCCGGCAGACCCTGCGCCAAGATGAGCGCGTTGCTCGGGACGCGAAGCTGGCGCTTAAGTTTCGCGAGGTCGATCTTCGCGACGTACCCGTCGTGGAGCATCGCGTCGTTCGTGGGACTCGCGTTTGGAGGAACCCGCGGCGCACGAGCCTCGCGACGAGCCTCGTCGCGCGCGTCCGGAGGAATCGGCGCCGACGAAGACTCCGTCGACCGTCCCCGGCTCGACCCCGGCTCGTCCAAACGTCCCGTCCCTTCCTTCTCTTCCTTCTCCCTCTCCCTCTCCCGCGCGCGCGTTCTTTTTTCTTGCACCGCCTTCTCCATGGCCCCTCGCTCGGGCTCGTCGACCGTCGCGTACACAAGCAGCGCGAGCGCGATGGCGGGCGCCGCCGCGAGCACGAACGGCAGCCGCCACCCGAACGCGGGCCCGACGGTTCCCGCCATGATCTGCCCGAGCGCGATGCCCGCGCCGGTGGCGACGGTGAGGAACGTCGCGACGTACGCGCGCTCGTTCGTTTGGAACAAGTCGCCGCATATGCTGAACAGCAAAGGCAAACAGCCGCCGACGGCGACGCCGGTGAGCGCGCGCGCGGCGAAGAGCTGCCAGTACGTCTCGACCCAGTACGTGCCGAGGCACGGCCCCTCGCCGATGGCGACGACTATCGCGAGCAGCCTGACTCTGTTTGTTTTGTCCGCGAGCCAACCGATCAGGAGCGACGCGGGCGCGCCGACGATGAAGAACGCGAGCTGCAGGTACCCGCCCAGGTACAGGTCCTTCTCGCGGTCGTCCAGCCCGAACTCCTCCGCCACCGCCGAGAGGTTGGGCGAGAGCAGATTCTGGTCCGCGTACAGGAACGCGCTCGTCAGGGTCAACAGCGCCACCGCGTACCATCGACGTCGGTCGGTCGGGTCCGAATCGGTCCGCGAACGCGGTAGCGCGATGAAGCGTGTCTCGAGGTCGTCCGACGTGCGCGCGTCGCGGGCCGGGGCGCCGGGGGCGGCCGCCTCGACGTCGCTCAACAGGCTCACCTGGGACGCCGAACGCGAGTGAGGCGCGGCGGGAGTCATCTCCATGAACCGTCCCCGTTCCGCTCCTATCCGAGCTGTCACTGCGCGTCGAGCGCCCACCTCGGCCCCGACGCCGCGAAGCGACACGCGTCGACCGGGTGGAAGCCCGTGACGACGCGCGCGCGCGTGTGACGCGAGGGTTCGTCGGGCCCCCGCGTCGTCACGCCATTTTCCTTTCGCCCGTCGTCGCCCCGATTTTTCGTCGTCCGAGAGACGAGCCGTTTCGGTGCGTCGCGCACTTCGTCGAGCGCGCGCGGTCGCCTCGACGATGGGGCGCGCCCCGATGTGGTGTCACACCCGCGGCGCGGCGCTCACGCTGGTCCTCGCGCTCGCGTGTCTTTCGGCGGTCCGCGCCTTGTCCAGCGACGTGCTCGCGGTCGGCGATCTCGCCGCCTCCGCGAACGGTAAGCGCTTTCCCGTCGTCGGAACGCCCCGAACGTTTCCCGGGCCGACGGTCACCGACCCGGTGCGGCTGGGAACCCTCCGGGAACGCGCGTTCCCGTCGCGCGCGGACGCCGCCGGGGCTCCCGGTGCCGGGGCGGACGCGTTTCCGGCGGACGCGGGCGGGCAGGCGGCGCGCGAGGACGCCGGCGGGAGGGCAGAGTCGGTCGTCGAGGATGTCGTGTTCGCCGAGGAGGAGACCCGGGAAGCGTCCGCCGCGGCGAACGCGGAAGACGCCGAAGACGTTTGTCTGACGCCTCGGGGGTTCGATACCGCGGCGCTCGACCCCGCGGCCGCGGCCGCCTCGGTGGTTCCCGTGCTCGTGGCGGCGGCGGCGGTTTCGGCGTCCGCGGCGCTCGCGATCCGCGAAGCCGTCGCCGGCGCCGCGCGCGCGGCGGCGGCGGCGGCGGCGTTCGCCGCGTCCGCCGCGTCTCGGTGTCTCGGCGTCGTCGCGGGCTCGCGTTTGAAAAACCGAAACGCTCGCTTCCGCTCTTCCGCCGCTCGAACCGAGACCGCGGAGCCGGTGAACGTTTCGATCGCGAACGCGCGAACGCTCAGGTCGCTCCGCGGAAGGGACTCGACGGGTTCCGCGCCGCGCCGCGCGACGCGACGCGACGCGGCGGACGCGACGGGCGCCGCGCTGCGTTTTCCGGCGAACACGCCACCTCCGCGTCGTACGTCTCCGCGGCTGCGAAAGGCGACGCGCGCGTCGCCCACCTCGCACTTCGAGGGTCCCGAAGCCAGCGCGTCGAGCGGCTCGAGCGCGGACGAGAGCCCGGCGTTCGATTCCGAGGAGGACGGCGAGGAGAGACCCGGGTGGCGTGATCAGATCGCGGAGATCCTTCGCGCGGTGGGAAAACAGACGAGTCGTGTGCGAGAGGATCTGTAGAGAGCCGTTTTTTCACGAACAGGAAACGCCGAAACGTCCCTTTCGATCTGACCGGTCGTCCCTTTCGACTTCGCGCGCGTCGCCCGGTGGAGAAATCGGTGAAATTCAACACATTTTTCTCGTTTCAAAAAGCCAGACAACAACGGACGCGAGGCGTCGCGAGCAGCGCACCCCGGGCACAGCCGTCCGCGCACGCGGAGGCGAGGTTCGCGCGTCGCCGTCCGCGCATCGCGCCGCGCGTCGAACGCGTCGAGAGGCGAATCGCGCGCGTTCCCTTCGTCTCGCGCGCAGGTGACCCCAGGCGTCCCGAGGCGACCGAGGGATTTGAACGCGACGATGGCGTCAACGACCGCGAACCGCGTGCTGTACCGCTCGCCCGATGCGCTGCAGAACCTTCGCGTGAAGGTGTCGCTGACGCGCGTCAGCGGCCCGCGCGCGGACCGCGCGGCCGAGCTCGAGGCGAAGCTCGCGCGCGAGCGAGGCGAGGCGCAGCAGCGCGCGTACGAGTCGGAGCGCCACGCCTCGACGATGGGCACCATCTTCAAGGAGGATGCGCCCGAGCGACGATCGCCCGACGATTTCGCATCCGACCGCGCCGCCGCGCAACAGGCGGCGGCCGCCGCCGCGACCGCGCTCGCGCCCGCGACGCAGACAGCGCAAGTTCCTGCGCCGTACGTCCCGCCCCCCGCCGCCGACGAGATCGTGGACGGAGGCGACGATGTCGGCGCCGCCGTCGCGGCGACGTCTTACGCGCCGCAGATGAACAGCCGACGCGCGAGGAGTTCGCTCGTTCGCGGCGACGCCGCCGCGGCGCCGGCGCCGTCGACGTCGACGTTCGACCCCTACGGCGCGCCCGCGCCTGCGCCTTTAGCCAGCGGCGCCGAGACACCCGTCTCTTCATCCGGCGCCCCCGCGGCTGGCCCGGTCACCGAGTCCACCGCCGCCGCGCCCGCGCTGCGTCCGGCGGCGCCCGAGTCGGAGTTTCCGCACTTCGAGCGCGTCGTCGCGTGGCAGGAGAAGATCTTTTCGCGCGAGGAGGCGACGGCGCGCGCGCGCGGTACCTCCCCCGCCGAGACGGAGCTGGACCGCAAGTACGACGCGATGGTTCGCGATGGCAATCTGACGGGCGAGACCATCTACACGTACGTCGCCGCGGACCGGTTCGCGGATGACCGCGACGCCGAGAAGACGGTGACCACGTCGGCGACGGAACGCGTCAACGGTTTGTTCCGCGCGATCTTCGGTTCTCCGGCGGCGCGGGTCGTGGCGGCCAACGCGCGCGGCGCGGACGCGACGGCGAAGCGCACGGAGCTCGCGCGCGGTCGCAGACGCCGAGGCGGCTCGATGCCCGTGACCTTCGTGATCTGCGCGGACTGCGGCCCGCTCGAGCTCCCGCCGGACCACCCCGCGATGGCCGGGGGCGACGACGCGTTGCGTCGCCGGAAAGAGGGCGAGGAGATTCTCATGACCATCGAGGCGTTCCCGGACGGCTCCGTCGCGCTCTCGCCCGACTTTTGCCAGGAGAGCGACGGGGAGATGTACCGCGTCGAGCGGCGGGACGGGAGCGTCTGGGAGTACAGCGTCACGAACGCCTCGACCAGGGACGAGACGCCGCTCGAGAAGCGGCAAAAAGACATCGCGCCCACGGCGGCGATGCGCGCGTTGCAGCTGGCGCGCCGCCGGCGCGCCGGGCCCGGCGCGTTCGTCCCCCCCCCGGCGGACGCCGCCGAGCGCCTGGTGTTCCTCGGCGAGATCGTCTCCGGGCGCGGCTTCGAGCACGACCGCCTGTACTGCGAGTGGGCGCTCGAGTACGACGAGGAGCTCTGGGCGCTGGAACCGCAAAATTTCGACGGACTCAACGCGTCGTCGCGCGAGAGCGTCGCGCAAATCACCGCCGGCGCGACGCAAATCTCAACGACCACCGTATACCCGAGTTCGGGTGACGGCGAGGGCGACGGTTTCTTCTCCTCCGAACGCAGGGTCGCGCACTGGTCCGCGCCGATCGAGCTGTCCCTGGTGGCGAAGCGTCCGCCGGCGCCGCGCGAGTATCCCGTCATATTCTTCCAGGTGAGCTCGTACGACGCGTGGGACCGGTACCGCCCGGAGGGCTACGGCGCGTTGAGTCTGCGCCCGCACGACCAAACCGGCTCGCGCGCGCGCGAGGTGCGGACCTGGCGCGCGGGCGGGACGATCGTGGACCGCATCGCGACGCACTACGTCGGCGGCGCGCCTGAAATAGGCAACCTGGCGTACCTCTCTTTGCCGCGCGAGAAGGAGAGCGACGGCAAAGAAAGCGGAAAAGGCGCGGAGAAGGTGCACTCGCGGCTTGGGTTCGTCGCCGACGCCAGCGGCGTCGTCGCCGTGCGCGCGCACGTGTGCACGCAGAGGCCCAAGGCGCTCTCCGCGGGCGCCAGGAGGGGCGTCAGCGCTCTGCGCGGGATGCTCGCCAAAAACAAGGGGGGGCTGTTCGGTGGGAGTGGCGCGGGCGAAGGCGGGGAGCCTCTCGACGTCGACGACGACGCCGAGAACGCCGCGCCCGGGAACGGGTCGGATCGGCGGGTCGGCGAGTCGGACCGCAC
>Ga0209666_1003374_pt1 | contig 11631 bp, 29 predicted proteins | sample SaaInlV_125m_DNA_FD_184679 | JGI IMG/M metagenome (GOLD analysis project Ga0209666, IMG submission 184679) | Marine microbial communities from expanding oxygen minimum zones in the Saanich Inlet - Saanich Inlet SI037_S3LV_10m_DNA (SPAdes)... | ecosystem: Environmental > Aquatic > Marine >...
ATTTTGCATCTTTTATCATGCGATTATTGAGTGTCAAGTCTTTCTTTAAGAAACTTTGCTATATCAATTAAATCCTTATTGTCTGCCCATTCTGTAAGAATTAATTCAAGTACCGAATAATAATGGAATACTCCTTTTTGTTCACCAATAGCTTTATTGATTGCATTGATTGCTTCTTCTGAATGTGCGTGTGATGTATCTAATTTCATTTTATTTCCTCCAATATGTCTTGTGAATCATTTTTACAAATTTTGATTGACAACTCGATTTATCCATCATCCATGATGCACAAATTCATTGCAATCTACCTGCTCCATCCATTTGCATTCTAAGAATGCTTGATTGACCCTTGCGATTAGTTGCTTGTTTAGCATTGGCAAATGCACTAGGATCGTTAAAGGTTTGCATGACCATAGTCGATTTATCAAGATAAACATTCATACCCTTGCGAGGTATAGAGTTAGTTACTTTTTCTGCATCGGTGATTGATTTAGCAATATCTGCTAAGAATGCTTGTGCGGTATCCATGATTTTCCTTTTTGTTGGTGTGATTAATAAGAAAGACAATAAATGAAGTGATTGGTATTGTCAATACTATTTTACATATTTTTTAATTTCATTGTTTTTTAGACTCAATTCACTTTCTATATTCTCTGCCACATTTTGACCGACAGATATTTCGTGATCTTTAGACAAAGTATTTAATAATTGAGCTAAATTTTTTCCTGTTTTAATTCTATAATCTTCTCCTGCAAGAAATAAATTTTCAGTAGTCATCAAAGTCAAATCATCTATTTTAATTAAGATGTGATTGATTGCATCTGAACTACCTCTTATTCCTAGTTTTATCATAATTTATTTTAAATATTTGCATGGAGAGTATCCATGACTAACTCCGATATAGTAGTAATCGAATTACTTGCTAGTCTTTTTTAGTTGATCAGACAGGGTAGTTCCGTAGGAATAGGATCAGAAAGAGGTGAACCCACTATTTAAATTAATACCAACAACTATAATAAACACGCCACTTATTGTCAAGCATTTTTCTCGCTTCTTCTACGAACATTAAGTCATTCTTCTTGTACCAATATTCGTTTTCGGGAAATGGTTCGTCATTTTCATCATGCCAAAAATAAGAATCACTACCCCAAAAGAATCCATTAGCTTCGGGAAACTCAAAATTATTGATATCATATTCAAGAGCATCTATATCTGATCTAGTCAATGGCAATTCAATAGTGTTAAATGCACTACCATGATCTAATTCTTCTTCAGAATCTTCGGGTAAATTTGGGCAACCTTTATTGTGCCATAATTGCTCCATCCAACCTTGCAAACGATTGTGTTTGCGCCACTCCGCTATTTGAATATCGTACTCACTATTTCTCTTGCGAGGTGGACGAGCATAACCATATTGATCTAATCCCATAGTATTTTCTTTCTATTATAATAATGTTATTTACATTGAGGTTTTAATTTGAATTTGTCAAGAAAGAATTTTTAAGTTCTTCAAATTCTTCAAAAAATGAAGAAGGCGGAGATGAACTCACAAGTCTTGGGTACTCATCTAAAGTTTCATATCTGTTATGAGGTTTATCACAATAATTACAATGATCAGTAATTAACTTCGGGGCGTAAAACCCATCATTGTTCAATGAAAACTTGTGAAGAAAAAGAAATTTTAAAAAAACTTGAGTTGTAGCTTTATAGAAGTAAGTATCCTTATCTTCTTCGTATTTAATATTTAATTTATTATTATTGTTTTTTACGTCCAACAAAGGAGTAAAATTATTACACAAAGTTTTAAGTGGAAAATAAGGTATCGTTTTCTCGACGTACTCATTAATATCAAAAAATATTTTTTTTGTAAAATACACATGACAAATTTTAGAGTGGAATTTTTCTAATATGTATAATTCGCTAATTGACAAAGAACCCCTTGGTTTGCTTGAGGGATGAGCGATACTAAAACTACCAACATAATCAGAAATTGTCTCTTTGGGGGCAGGGTCAATATGCCAACAAGTTACATGATCTTCAAATTCAGTAAATGCGCACGATCTCCTACCTCTTTTATCTTTGAATTTAGCAATGCGAATTTCAACTCCATCTTTTTGAGCTAACCTCTTTATTTTTGAAACATATTTGCTAGCATCACTATATTTAAAAAAACGAAGATCATTAACTCTATAAGTTAATTTTTTATGAAGATGCTTATCATTGGAATTATAAACAAAAGAATTTGACCAACTATAATACGAAGGATTTTCCACCCAAAAACCATCATCATTATAATTTGGAATATGAATGTAATCAAAACGCATCTTGCGATCATTCCAATCGGGTATCCTAGTAACAGATTGAGAGAAAAGAGAATAGCTAGAAGCTAAAAATAAAACTATTTTTATAAAATTCATTTTAAAATAAAAATTTAAAAGTTAATTTGAGTGTCCATAAAATAATATCTAAAGTATTGATAGAATTTACAAACATAAAACTACCAAACAATAATATTAACAATAATATTAAGTATTTCATTTGTCAAGCACATTTTTTACCATTTCGATAAACTACTATATCTTTTTTTTCTACAAATAAATTTTGACGACATTTTGGGCAACTATATGTTGTATTACTTCTAATTCGATGCTTCTTGTATGTAATACCACAACAACAAGTGTCGATATACTTGTAATGATTTTTAGGCTTAATTAAATTTTCTTTACTGCGAGCTTTTGGAACTGCACCAATTTGTCTGCAAATATCTTTCCATAATCTACCATGACCAATGCCTTTTGATCCATAGCGAACATAAGATAGGGCATGAGCAATCTCATGCAGAATAGTATCACGAACGGAAATTAAGTGATTTAACTCAACATACCATTTAGATAGTCTAATCTCCTTTTTTTTATAGCTACAAGTTCCTAATGAACGTTTTTTGTTTTGCCAACGAAATAACCATTCATCGGGCAAATCATGTTTTGCCATATACTTGTAAACTAAACTTTCTGCTTCTCTTGTATCCATAAGAATCACAATAAGGAAAGAATCAAGTTATGTCAAACTTTTTTTTCAATTTTTTCAAATCGAGATTGGGATAGTGTGTTTCATGGTGACAATTATGACAAAGCAATTCGCACTTTTTCGCTTCGACAAGAACTTTTTCAAAATTATAATTTGAAATGTTTCTAGCTTGAATACTAAATAATTTTAATTTTGGATTAGTATGATGAAATGTTAGTGAAGCTATATTTTTTTTATAACCACATTTTTGACAACACCCACCTTTTAATTCAATTAATTTTAACTTACGTTTAAGACCTCTATATTTATGACGTAAATAAGATGGATTATTTATACTACCATGTCGATCTTTACACTTTCTTGAGCAAAAACTTCTTTGTCTGCCAATTAGTTTTTTATTGCAAATTACACAATTATCATATTTAGGGATAGTGTCCCCCTTCTTAGTCATTCCCAAAAACTACGAAAGCTAAAAATAAAATTAAAGCAAAGCTACCAACTAAAAACCAAAAAAGTTGAATATACTCTGTTATTTCTTCAATCATTTCTATACTAATTGCGGTAAACTAAATGAATCTTCAAGTAAAGATTCACGATAATTGCAGTCGAGAGTACCTTCTTTGAATGGCACAACAACTTCAACTAGGAAATTTTTAACTGCGCGAGAAATTTGCGCAATTTCTTCCAACTCATAAAAACCCATGTAATTAGAATCACCTTGTCCACCATAAGCAACACGATAACCTTCGTCAAGTTGGGCGATCTTACCAACTTTTTGAGTAGTGTAATGACCATTTGAGCCTTGCACCCATTGCGCTCTTTGGTGAAAGCTATTAATATAAACAAGTGATGTAATAGGAGAAAAAAGATTACCCACACTATCATATTTTGGAGTGTGGTCAACGAACTCAAGATCAGCAGTTGGACGTGGCGACTTTAAATCTTTAAGTTTAACATGAACGGCGCGATATTTGTCCCTAGTATAATAGGTATAAGTTTGACCATTCCAAGATGTTTTTTGATCTTCTTTTCCGCCCGAACGTCGCGCCATATCGACATCACGATCTGATTTAGTCGAATAACTTAAAATGTTTTCGGATGGAACTATCTTTTTAACCATAGCGTTACTTTTGAATACTAGATCGGTTGGTCGAAAGCGATTCCAATTTACTTTTGATTGTGCGAAAAATTTCATTTTGATTCCTTGTGTTAATTATTAATGTTATGATTGTACAATGACAGACTCTTCTGCATTGTCAATAGAAAAGTTTGCAAAATGATGACCATGTTCATCGTAGAATACTTGCGCTACCTCAACCGCATTCAAGATTTTTCCTTGAATGTCTCCGCTTTCGCCAAGACCGACTGATTCAGCTTCGTTTAATACAATTTCAAATGCTTCTTCAAGATTCATTTTTATCTTCTCCAAAAAGTCGATTCCATTCATCTTTTATTTCAATAGTAGGAATTTCATCCAAACCTTGAACGCCATTTAATAATAATTCTATAATTTGACCAACATTCATATTCATTGCTTCTTGTTCAGCAAGATCATAACGCATATCGTCAATAGTGGGTTCGTTTTCTCTACATTGTCTTTCTGTTGTTCTCATAATTTATTCTGCTTCAGTTGTTCCGATAACCAATAGCTTAATGTCTTCACCTCCTCCTGTCAAGTTGAAAGTTTCACAAAGTTCACCAAAAATAGCACCATCTTTAGGCGAAATGCTAATCCACGTGCAGTTGCCACTATCGTTTTCCACTACATCCCAATCGTTTTCTTTGAGTAATTCTTTTTGTTCTTCAGTTAGTTTCATTTTCTGACTCCAATGTTTCTAAATTAGAATATAATTCATCTAATTCTTTGTTTAATTTTCTTAAATATACAAAATTTTCGGGTTCTTTATTTTCTATATAATCTATTTCTATTTCTAGATGTCTTATTTTCTTTTTTAATTCAATAATTTGTTGATTCATATTATTTCCAATCATCATGTTTGTTATGTAAATCATTCCAATTAACTTCGTCTGCTTTTATTTTCCATGCGATCTCTCCATTTGTAGGATCAGCATATTCGATATTGAAATCACAATCATCAAGAGTTTTGTATGGATCATATTCGCGCACTATTTGTTCTGCTTCATCTCGATTTTCTGCCTCGACATAAAAACAATTAATAATTTTTACCCCTACCGCATATTCTCTTTTCATTTTATTCTTCTTCATTTAAAACTTTTTCTTTTAATTCTTTTAACGATTCGCAAACTGATCGCCAAGGATTTTCATCTTTCTCCATTTTGGAAATGTATTGTAAGACTTCATCTATACATTGCGAAACAGGAACTTTAACTCTTAACATTTTCATTTTTTTGCCTTACATTTGCTAGAAAACTCACCTGCTGATTCCATATGTTTTAAATGACCTTGAAAAACAGGGTCTTCACCTAAATCTTTATTTAAGTTGTCAAGTCCTGCTTCTTCCATAAATTCACTACCCCATTCAAGTGGTGAATCATCAGTTAAGTCGCAAGCAATTTGTATATTGGTAACATTATGCCATGCTTCGTCTGCATAGATAGTTCCATCTTTATTAAGGCTTGGTTGCTTGAACCATTTGCGAGACTTTTTATAAGACGCAATATGCCTATCAATAATTTCTATGTCATCGGCAATACAAGCAAGCCTATGTCGAAGCTCAAAGTTTTCTTTCATCAACCTCTCTAAGTTGTCCTTGTGAATTTTATCTTCAACTTCTTTTAAATAAGTATAAGCACCCTCTTGTTGCTTTTCTGCAAGAGTGGCATTTACTGAATCTTCGTAAGTTGGGTAATCGTCTCCTATTATTTCTTTCATTCTCTTACCTTATATTGATCGTTTAGGGTTGTCAAGGTTTTTTTTCTCCTAAATATAATTGAACTTGTTTTCTGATAAAAGTAGCTAATTCTAGTTGCGTTTGATATTGTTGTAAATTAGGAGAAAAAGATTGAAAGTTATTTTGCTCTAAATATTTTTTTATACCTTTTATTATTTGATCGTCCAATGTTTTCATTCTACATCTTTTAATATATCAAAAAATTGCTCTAGTGTTATTTCTTCACTTTTATCCATATCTTTACAAAATTCAGAAAATTTAATTTTATTTAAATCTAATACTTTGTCTCCATCAATGATATGTTTATTTACATCATGTATCATTAATTCTAAAGTGTCAAGCAAATCTGTTGGACTTTCTCCAATCATTTCGGGGTTTTCACCATGAGCGCATATTTCACCATCATTATTATACATGACTTCATAAAGACCATAAACATCTTTATCTTTAATAATACGATAATTCCACATTACATTTCATAGGTTTGTTCTAAATCTGCTTGAGCATAATCTTCACTTGTCATATCACACAAATCACCAAGAATGTTTATTCCACCTTCTTCCATCAAGATTTCACGTGCTTCTTCTTCTGTTTCAGCTTGAATCTCATATACCATTGTTGCAGGTACAGAAAATACAAAGTATTTATCTTTTTTATTTGTTTTCATGTCGTTTAATTATATATACCTTGAATAGTTTGTCAATTAAAAAGTTTAAAATTGGCATTAGATTGCTTTTGAATATACCCTTTCCAATAATCAGTCGTTAGTTTATCTAAAACTTGCTTTCTTTTTTCTTGGTTGTAAAAATACTCTTTCAAGGATTCTCTCCACATTTTTAATTTTTCAGCAGTTATATATTCGGGTTGCCAATCGGGAATAAAGACTATAGGTAAATCTTGATACAAAAATTCACAATTCACAAATTTCTTAACTATTGGTATTGAGCCAAAGAGTAAAGCATGAAAAACTTTTGGATTAGGTTCTAACCCGCCCCCATGAGGGCAAAGCATGAAGGAATTTTGATTTAAATGAGTGTTAAAATTATTTATATTTAATTGTCCTTGACAAGAAACTGAAAATGCAGACCATTCGTTAGAGCATATTCTCTTAACGATCCTGCGGTCTTCCCATTGTATTCCTTTCCTAATCCTATCGCAATTAAAAATTTTAAGCTCTTTAGAGTTAATGTCAAGATTAAAGTCGTTTTGCAAATTAGGTTGAAAATGAGAAAAATCAAAACCAACGGGCAAAGGAGAAATTTTTTCATTTTTAAGAATATCTAAATGCACACAAAAAATATGTAATATTCTATTATCGCTTATTAATTTTTCGTAAGCGTTTAAAAAATTTTTTTTGTAACGAAAATCTAATTGTTGAGGAAAAGTGTGGTCTGAGTCGCCAATTATTAAAACAAATTTATGATCTTGAGGGATGAAAGGCAAAATGTTTTTTATGAAAAATATAATATTCCCCTCTAAGTTGACGAAAATAGTTTTAGGCAAAACATTAGGATTTCCAAAAAGCAAACCTTTGTTCTCATAAGGGTATCTTGATCCAATACACCAATCGCATTCAGACTGAAAAGTTCTACCCCAAAATTTTCTCTGCATAACTTGAGAATAAAAATTATAAGTAGGAAGGCTAGGGAATAATTGCCAATTTGATTTTTTAACCTTCTCCTTCATAGAGTTTATCTCTTATTGCATTTTCACATAATTCATTGAATGTTATATCTTGCTGATGTGCGAACATCATATACTTTAACAAATCTTCATCATCAAAGTCAAGCTGAATCGTTTCATATTTGACTTTTTTAATCAAAAATCCACCATCTTGCTCGACAAATTTTATTTCATCACCTTCTTCCCAACCTAGTCTTTCTAGTATATCATCGGGAATATTGAAAAATAAATCACCATCTTCTGTTTCTTGTAATTTTAATTCATTCATGCGGTAATTAATTCTTTAATTTTTTCTTGAGCTTCATGTGTTGAATGACTATGATCATATCGTGGAACGATCACCTCTCTTATACTAGCATCTTGCCATATTTCACATATTTTGTCAATATTTTTATTGTCGTTTTCGACTTTGAAATGTTGATATTGTCCTTGTCCGTTTTTCTCGTACCATTCGGGAGTAAAACCGCATGGAAAATACTTTAAATTATTTGCTTTTGCAAAATCATAAGCAATAGAAACAAAACTATCTTCTAGCTCGTAGGACTCGTAAAGGTCTGCGTCTTGATGCCAAGAATCATAAACACTAATGCAAAATTGAAAAGTATCTTTTATTGCAACATCTTCTTTTTGCCAATATTGCAAATCTTCATCACCATGCTCTACGAGATCAACACTATGATCTTTTCCATACCATTTCATGTGTTTCATAACTCGACTACGATAAATAATCTTTTGGAACTCTTCAAGAAGTTCTTGATTAGATTTTGTAGTTTCTAGCGTTCTTCTAAAACTTACTGACTTTCCTTCTCCACTCATTCTTTTTCGCAATTAATACAACCATTATGATGGTATGGGCAAACTTTGTCAACACAATTATCTTGCGAACAACTCGACATAAAAATTAATGTAATTAAATATAATTTATTCACAATGTTAATTCTCCTCTGATAAATGCTCCGAAATCATCATCATTTAAATGTGATGTATCGGGTGGAGTAACACCAAACTCTCCATCCACTCCAAGTTCTTTAAGTCTATCGTTGAGTAGATTATTTAATTCATGATTTAATTTATATAATTTATCTACAATCTTTTGGGCGGGTGCATATTCTGCCAACTCACTAATGCGAGTATTTAATCCGCTCTCAACTTCAAATAAACTATTTAGCACTCTAATTTCTTCGTATTTATTCATATCTTTACCTTATAGGTCTTAGTTTAACTTGTCAAGCTCCGAATCATCTTTGGGTTTTTTTTGCTCTTCTACAAAACTAACTTCGGCATTTTGTTTCCATGCTTTACTTATTTCCCAATCAGCCTCAACTTCATCAAAAGCCCTACTGACTGCATCATCTTGGGATTCTGAATCAATATAATAAGTGCGATAAGTTGTGCTTGCTATTTCTATTTCAAATGTTTTCATTATTATTTTGTTGCTTATAATTATTCCTCGTAAATATAAATTGGAGTATATTCACCAACATAAGCGCCGTCAATATTAAAATGAAAAAAATCTCTTGCATCTTCTTCGCTCATGCCGTCTCTTTCTATAAGCACATTAATGATTTTAGTTACAGAGTAGATCGAATGACCTTTAGTGCTATAACCAATTAAAGCATCATCAAGCCCATCTGCAAGCAATGCTTCGGGGTTGAACTCACGAATGTTTTCTTTTAATAGTTCTGATTTAGTTGTTTCTTTCATGGTAATCAACATAGACTACCCTCATCACCATGTCAACAGAAAATTTCGTTTTTTTCAGATTCTTGTTGATTTAATAGATTGTCCATTAAGTCAACAATGCCCCATCCGACTTCTTCATCAATTAAGCCGTGTTGACCTTCGCCTTTAGTATCATGCCACAAAATAGAAAGCAAGTGGTCGCGTTGTTGTTTTACTAATTCGTAATTGAGTTTCATTTTTGTATTCATTATTTTATTTTATTTTATTTTATTTTGTATATCAAGAGTAATTATCCAACATCCATTGAATATGGTTTTTTAAATCGTAGCAAAATCTTTTAGAATTATCTTGATTGATCCAAAATTTTAATTGCTCCATTAAAGAGTCTATTCGATCTCTCACAAGCTCCAAATCTTCAACATCAAAAGTGTCATTATTTAATATATCTTCTGATATTAAGTTATTTGCATTAATTAAGTTTTTAATATATTCGTCTGTTTGATCTTCATTCATAATTATACTTCTCCTGTGTAATCACCACTAGAACAGAAAATGTCTTCGATGAGGTTAGATGTTTCATTGTGAACGAAAGGTTCAAGTTTGTCAACAAGTTTTTTCGCAATCATCTCTCTAGCACTAGCGGATTGCAAATTTATTTGACAAGCACCTGTGTTTGGGCAAGCGATCTCTTCAAGAGCGCCGACTATAATGGACTCCATTTTTCTTTCTCGATTCATAATATTTATTTTTGTAGAAAACAACGATTTAATCCTTCGTCAAAATTAACTTTAGGTTGCCAACCGCAAGCTAATAAAGATTGGTTATCTGCTAATGTATGTCTCGCATCACCTTTTCTTGGTGGAGCATAAACCCAATCAACATTATTATGTTTGTCGATAAAATTCTTAACATAGTTTAAAGAAAAAGATTTGCCGTAACCAACATTATAATAATCATCATTCATGTCAGCATTATTCATAGCAACTATATTTGCGGAAACAATATCTTCGACATGAACAAAATCTCTAGTTTGCTCGCCATCACCATCTAGTCTCAAAGGTTTATTTTGGCGAATCATTTCCATCCATGCGGAAATTGCAGTATCATATGCTCCACCAAAAGGTTGATCTTCAGAATAAGCATTAAAATAACGCAAGCATACACAATGTATGTCATACAATTCCTTATATAGTTTGCACTCCATTTCTGACATAAGTTTATGTAATCCATAGGGAGATTTTGGAACTCCATTTCCATCACCCATTATGGCAGAAGACGAGGAGAACACGAACTTTTTAACCCCATGAGTTCTGCTCCAATCTAAAAGTTTAGATGTGACTAATACATTTTGTTGTAATGTATAACTTGGATGAATAACTGAATATTCTACCCTTGGATACGCGCAAAAATGAAATACAACATCAAAGTTTGAGTCGGGTAAACAATATAAAACGTCGTCACCATCTTTTAAGTCTATGCCATAGACTTCATGTTTTATGTCTTTTTTAATTTCGTTGTATAAGTGTGAACCTATATACCCTTTATAACCTGTTACTAATATTTTCATTTTTTAAATTTAAATGTAAAACAATCGCCCTCATTAAAACTTTTTGAAATTGTGCAATCAACGCTCGATTGAGTAAATAATATTTTTCTTAATAATAAATTCACATCTTTTTCGCAAACATGAAATTCGTTAATTCCCATATTTTTAAAATCATTAAAAGAAGCGGGTGAAACAGAAACCCATTTATCATCAACCTTTATATTTAAACTACTCATTACCTGTTAATATATACCAACATTGAAGAGAGAGCAAGGTAAAAAATATTCCAACACCTAAAAATATTTCTTTAATTTGATTTAATTTGCTTTTCATTTATTTATAAATACTTTCTTTTCCTGTTCTTTTGTAGGCTTTTTTTACATACGATATAAATGTTTTTTCAGCAGTTGATTTATCTACCTTTGAATCTTGACCATATATATCATGTAGTAAAGTTTTAAATTTGTGGGGCATGACAAGATTAAGACCCGCACACTTGCGAAGAATAAGCATCGCATAACCATAAACTTCTTCACTTATATTACCCATTCTTTTATGACCTTGAATAAATTGAACATATTTTTCAGCAAATTGACCTCGATGAGCATTTGGTGATGAACTAATTGCCTTATTTATGTGTTGCTTGTGTGCCTTTTCACTTTTTTTCTTGGGCTTTTTAAGATAAGTTAATTTTCCACCTTTTACATCAAAATATAATTTATCTGTATTTATAAAATTGCAACGAATATCTTCATACAATTCAAATCCTACAAAAATTTTTGATTTATTTTCATCCAAGACATAGTAGTATTTGCAAGG
>Ga0209666_1003382_pt1 | contig 11616 bp, 7 predicted proteins | sample SaaInlV_125m_DNA_FD_184679 | JGI IMG/M metagenome (GOLD analysis project Ga0209666, IMG submission 184679) | Marine microbial communities from expanding oxygen minimum zones in the Saanich Inlet - Saanich Inlet SI037_S3LV_10m_DNA (SPAdes)... | ecosystem: Environmental > Aquatic > Marine >...
AGACTATTATTCTCGGGCCTGACGATGAATATAATGATTGGATAGAGTTGTACAACAGTCATCAATACTCGATTAATCTTGTCAATTATAAATTATCTGACGATAAAGATCGGCTAGATAAATGGCGATTTCCAGACATAAACATTCCTTCTCAAAGCAGTCTACTGGTATTTGCTTCAGGAAAGGATACTATAAATGGAGCTGAACTTCACACAAACTTTAAAATATCTTCACTTGGAGAGGCTCTTTACTTATCAAATCCCTCAGGCGATATAATTGACTCTATAAGACCCGTAATTTTAGAAGAAAATGAAAGTTTCGGTAGACTTCCAGACGGTACAAGTAATTTAGTGAATTTAGACACACCTAGCCCAGGAACTTCAAACAACAATACAAGCCAACTTGTTTTTTCTGAAAATGCTGGCTATTTTGAGCAAGGCTTTAAATTAAATATAAAGTCGCTAAGAAACGACACCATTTACTACACAACAGATGGAAGTATTCCGACAGTAAATTCGCTGGTATTTTCAGATTCCATAACTATTTACAACCGAACAGCTAACCCAAATTACTTTTCAGAATTCCGATCGAGCCCTGAACAATCACTTATCAGCTATAAGGCATGGAAGGCTCCTAGTAAAAACCTAGACAAAGCAACCACACTGAGAAGTGTTAGTATTAAAAATGGACAAAACACGAGTCGGGTCTATACCCAAACCTATTTCATTGATGAAAATATTTTCTCAAAATACAAGCACCCTATTCTGTCAATTGTTACAGAAGAATCTAATTTATTTGACAGCGATAGTGGCATTTACGTTCCTGGAATTAACTTTAAACTAGACAATCCGGAATGGTCAGGTAATTATTTTGAATCGGGAATAGAATGGGAGAAACCAATTCACATAGAGTATTTTAGCGAAGATGGACAAGTGGAATTCCATCAAGATGCAGGAATTAGAATACATGGAGGTAAAACAAGACAGGCGGCTCAAAAATCACTTCGTATATACGCTAGAAAAGAATACGGTAAAGAATATTTTAAATACCGACTATTTCCAGAAAAAGAAACTGTAGAATTCAAAAGATTTTTACTTAGAACAACCATGGGATCGTGGAATGATCAGTCTATAATTAAAGATGTTTTAGCGCATAATATTGCAAAAGATTTGAATATTGAAACCCAAGACTTTCAACCGGTAATTGTTTTTATTAATGGAGAATATTGGGGAATTCATAGCCTCAGAGACCGAATTGACAAACATTACATTAAGTACGAATTCAATATAGACAAAGATTCAATAGACCTAATTGGAGGGAACTTTAATTTAGTTTTTGCGGGAGATAATAGTCACTACATAAGTTTAATCGAATTTATAGAAAACAATGACTTATCAATACAAAACAATTATGAGTACGTAAAGACCCAAATAGATATTGACAACTTTATAAGTTATCAAATTGCAGAAATGTTCTTTGCAAATATAGACTGGCCATCTAACAATAGTAAACTATGGAGACCAAAGACTAAAGATGGCAAATGGAGATGGATCTTTTATGATTTAGATGCAGGTTTACTTGATGCTAATAAAAACATGTTTGTACATTGTTTAAATACGGATACTTCAATTACGTGGCCAAATGCTCCAGAATCAACATTCCTATTTAGGAATTTAGTCACGAACAACAACTTTCTCGATAAATTTATAAATCGGTATGCAGAAATACTAAACACAACATTCGCTACCAGCTCTATTTTAGACAAAGTTAAGCCGATTAAAGAGCTTTATAAAAACGAAATAGATTCGCATATTGAACGATGGGAGTACCCAGAAAGTTATTCTAAATGGGAAAGAGATATTGAAGAAAAATTAGTTGGTTTTTTAGCCGATAGGCTCTGTGCGGTAGAAAAAAACATGAATCGCTTTATTTTTCCTGATCATTTCAACTTTGATTGTACAGAAAATTTGGGAACTTCATTCTTAGAGCTATACCCAAATCCAAATACAGGAGAATTCACTTTTGTAAACAACTCAGAGCAAACCATTAAGGGAGACCTCGTTATTTCATCGATTTTCGGAGTAATTGTTTACCAAGAAAATTATGTTTACCTAGACACTAATGAAGAAAAAAAATTGAATTTAAAGCATCTTACTCAAGGAGTATATGCCTTAAATTTTAATGGACTAGGTAACTCTCAGTCCCTATTTTTCGTTATTATACATTAAATCCCAACGAGCGTAATTACTTATAAAATTAATGTACCTATACCGTACGAATTAGTATATTTGCATACTGTAAGTGGATGAATTTGACTGATTGCTACCACTCAAAAAAAGGCTAAAGCAGATTCCTATCGCTACAGCTCATATCAGACTATTTATAAATTACACTAAAGAAAATAGATATGTCTTATTTTTTCACATCTGAATCTGTTTCAGAAGGACACCCAGACAAAGTTGCCGACCAAATATCCGACGCAATATTAGATGCCTATTTGGCACAAGACCCAGAGTCCAAAGTAGCTTGCGAAACACTTGTAACAACAGGATTAACTGTTATAAGTGGAGAGGTAAAATCAACGGCTTCAGTAGACTTACAAAAGCAAGCGCGCAAAGTAATAAAGCGAATTGGCTACACAAAATCAGAGTATAAATTTGATGCAGAATCTTGCGGTATTATATCTGCAGTGCATGAGCAATCCGAAGATATTAGTCAAGGCGTAGAAGCTGGACAAGGTCTTTATGAAGAACAAGGAGCTGGAGACCAAGGAATGATGTTTGGTTACGCTACCAACGAAACAGAGAATTACATGCCTTTGGCCTTAAGTCTTTCGCACTTATTGCTTCAAGAATTAGCAGAAATACGCAGAGAAAACCATTCGGTAATGCACTACTTACGCCCAGATGCTAAGTCTCAAGTAACAATACAGTATTCTGACACAAATGTACCAGAGCGTATAGATACGATTGTTATTTCTACCCAACACGATGACTTTGATCAAGAAGATAAAATGTTGGCAAAAATTAAAGAAGATGTAAAGTCCATTTTAGTTGAAAGAATAAAGAAAAAACTTCCAGCACACATTGTAGATTTATTTGGCAATGAAAAATACCATGTTAACCCTACAGGAAAGTTTGTAATTGGAGGTCCTCACGGTGACACAGGACTTACAGGAAGAAAAATTATTGTAGACACTTATGGGGGTAAAGGAGCTCATGGTGGAGGTGCTTTCTCAGGAAAAGACCCTTCAAAAGTAGATCGATCTGCCGCTTACGCAACACGTCACATAGCTAAAAACTTAGTTGCTGCAGGTGTATCAGACCAAATACTGGTTCAAGTAGCCTATGCTATTGGTGTTGCAAAACCTATGAACATATTTGTGGATACATACGGAACATCAAAAGTTAAAATGAGCGACAGTAACTTAGCAGAAAAAATTGATGAATTGTTTGACATGCGTCCGGCTGCAATTGTAGAGCGGTTTAAACTTAAAGACCCTATCTACAGTGAAACGGCAGCATACGGACATATGGGAAGAGTTCCAGAAAAGAAAACAAAGCGTTTTGATATAGGAGCAGGTCAACACATTACCAAAGAAATCGAAACATTTCCTTGGGAAAAGTTGGATTTTGTTGAGAGAATAAAAACAGTACTTGAGCTTAACTAAATGAATTATACTTTCAAAGAAAACACCTATACGATTGAACGCTACCCTCTAACACAGAGTAAGTCTTTAAAAGCTTGGAATGCTGCAGATGAGCATATTTTAAACTTCTTAGAAGAAACAAAAACATCAAAAAAAAATACAGTAATATTTAACGATAGATTTGGATTCTTGAGCCTCTTTACAGCACAATATAATCCTCTTGTTGTACTAGATTACAAAAGTCAAGAAAAAGCCCTAGCACTTAATTTTAAAACAAACAACATAACGTTTGATTTGCCAACTAATAACTCTATTAGTAAAAGCGACAAACTTTATGAGTTAGCGCTTATAAAAGTACCTAAATCACTAGATCTATTTCGTTTACAACTTTCACAAATACACCATTCTTTAGCAGAATCAGGTGAAGTAGTATGTGGATTTATGACCAAGTATTTCTCCAAACAATACCTTTCAATAGCTTCCGAATTTTTTGAAGAATGCACACAATCAAAAGCATGGAAAAAATCAAGAGTTCTTGTTCTTAAAAAGAAAAAAGAAATAAAAAATAAAACTTATCTGAATGAGATCTCTTATTCGGGAGAAAAAACTTTTAAGCAACACTTTGGAGTATTTTCTGCCAAAAATATAGATTATGCAACCCAATTTTTCATTGAGAATATGGATGTAAGAATGGACCACAACAAAATTCTAGATCTTGCCTCTGGAAATGGTGTTCTAGCTTATGCAGTCCAAAAAGAAAGACCAAATGCTGAAATTGATCTTTTAGACGACTCTATACTTGCGTTAGAATCCTCTAAAATGAATATCGAAGGGGATAACATTACATTTCATTACAACGACTGTTTAGATAATTTTGAGGATCAAACTTTTGATCTGATTGTCTCAAACCCTCCATTTCATTTTGAACACGAAACAAATATTGAAGTCGCTTTAGAATTATTTAAGGAAGTTAAAAGATGTCTCAAAAAAGGAGGCTCATTTCAGATGGTTACGAGCAATCACCTAAACTCTAAAACACACCTCTACAAACTATTTCACAAGGTAGATATTGTAAGAGAAGATTTAAAATTTGTAGTTTACAATTGTCATTCATGATAAACAAACGCTCTAAAAAAGCAAACTAAAAGATGAGAAGTATATCTGAAAAAATAGCACACCTACTTCTTCGTTTGTTGCCAAAAAAATCAGACGCGGTTAACATTAATGGAACTAATTTGAAACTTTAATGAACTAGCCCGAATTATTTCAAAATAGAATGCAAAACTATTTTTTCTTTTAGATGCCAAGAAAAACACTTTTAAAAAGATTTTTAATTTGGAGACTTAAAACAATCTCCCATAGGCAGTTCATAATGCTATTAAGTCTTCTTGTTGGAGTAGGCTCAGGATTAATAGCTGTTTTTATTAAAAATACCGCACATAGCTTAGGTGATTATTTACGAGATGCATCCAGATCCACTACCTGGGAAAACTACAATTTACTAATACTTCCTTTAATAGGTATTGTAGCATCAGTACTGTGGATCAAATACATCGTACGAAAACCCGAAAGCAATGGTTTTTCTACAATATTGTACGCTATTGCTAAGCGAAGTGGGATTATGAAACGACATCATATGTATTCATCAATAATCTCATCTATTTTAACAGCAGGATTTGGAGGCTCTATAGGACTAGAAGCACCTGCAGCCTCTAGTGCCTCATCACTAAGTTCGAATTTAGCTCGTATGCTACATCTCAATTTTAAAGATAGAATGCTCCTGATTGGATGTGCTACTGCTGGAACGATTGCAAGCATCTTTAATGCCCCTATTGCAGCTTTAGTTTTGGCTATGGAAGTACTAATGCTTGACCTTACAATGGCCTCTATAATACCTTTGCTTATAGCATCAGTTTCAGCTACCATAAGTTCTCGCTTAATTTTGGGCGATGCATTACTCTTACACATAGACCTTGTAGAACAATTTAAAGTAAGTAATCTATACTGGTACATTCTACTCGGAATTTTTTGTGGTTTTCTTTCGGTATTATTCACTAAAGTTTTTTACCAAACCACTCACCTATTAAAAAAAATAAAACACAAAATTAACCGAGCAATTTTGGGCGGATTATTCTTAGGCGTTTTAATTTTTACAATTCCTCCTTTATTTGGAGAAGGTTTTGAAACGATAAATTTACTACTAGCAGACAAAGGGCAAGAAATCATCACAGGAAACTACGTGGAATCTATATGTACGAGTGAAATAGCTTTACTTTTACTTATATTTTCGATGATTTTTTTTAAAATAATAGCCACCTCAGTTACCGTTGGTGTTGGAGGTATTGGAGGTGTTTTTGCTCCAGCACTCTTTTTAGGTTCTGCGCTAGGCTACGTATTTGCAAAGTTTGTCAATCACTTTTTTTTACTGGAATTATCAATCAGCAATTTTAGTCTAGTCTCTATGGCTGGACTTATAGCTGGAGTTTTACACGCTCCTTTAACAGCTATATTTCTGATAGCAGAAATAACAAGTGGATACGAACTATTTATACCTCTAATGACTGTAGCAGCTATTTCTTATGTCTGTTCAAAATACTTCATACCACATTCACTTTTCAATCTTCAATTAGCCTTAAAAGGAGAGTTGATGACCCACAATAAAGACAAGGCTGTATTAATGCAGATGCAATTAGAGAAACTGGTAGAAAAAAACTTTTCTACTATACAGCCAGAAATGAATTTAGGAACGCTTGTAAAGGTAGTAGCAGAATCTAAGCGCAATATTTTTCCCGTGGTAAATGAAAACAATATATTTTTAGGGATTATCAATCTGGATGACATTCGTAAAGTAATGTTTGACCAAAGTCTGTATACTAAATTTACAGTGTCAGATTTAATGCACCAACCAATGGGTTCCATTAAGTTGTATGATCCTATGGATAAAGTTATGGCAAAGTTCAAAGAAACTGGAGCCTGGAATCTTGCAGTTACCTGTCAGGGAGAATACATTGGCTTTATTTCAAAATCTAAATTATTTAGCAATTACCGAAGAAAACTAGTAGAATTTTCGGAAGAATAGTGTTTTAAAATCTTAATTATAATGCGCATGTTAATACCAATAGGAAGTATTGTTAATGCACTTGCAGTAATTATTGGAAGCCTAATAGGATTAAGACTTGGGTCATTTATACCAGATCGAGTTCGAAAAAGCATTTTTCAAGTAATTGGTCTGTTTACTCTGATTTTAGGAACTAAAATGGCTTTGGAAACAAATCAGGTATTACTCTTATTAATCAGCCTAGTATTGGGTGTACTCATTGGCGAATTACTAGGTATAGAAAGGATTCTAGACAAAATTAGTCGTCTTATAAAAGAAAAGGTAAAGAGTAAGGATAAATTATTTTCCGAGGGTCTAATAACCGCTTTTTTATTGTATTGCGTCGGTTCTATGACCTTTGTAGGTGCAATTGAAGAAGGAATAAACAATGACAAGACACTCTTATACACAAAAAGTTTAATGGATGGTGTTACTTCTATTTTACTTGCCTCTAGCCTAGGAATAGGAGTACTTGTGTCTGCTTTACCGCTACTTCTCTTTCAATCGATTTTAACTTGGGGTGCTTTTTATTTTGAAGGCTATTTAAAACCAGATATGATTACAGAACTCTCTGCTGTTGGAGGGGTACTTATTATGGCAATAAGCTTAAATATACTTGAAATACTAAAAATTAAAGTAAGCAATTTACTTCCCGCATTACTTTTAATCATTCCCATTTACAACTTATTTAACTAAGTGCGCATCAAAAATCATCTGAAAAGAGCGGTAAAACATGAAGCACTAAGGTGTTATTAACTCTTGAGCAATACTTGAATAGTGGTTCTGTTTTTTTGGCTAAGAAGTATTGTTTTATCCTTTATTAAGTTCTGAATTTGATCATCTTTATAATGACGAATTGTAAGCAGCTCTAGTCCAGTGTTGTATTTAACTTTAAAACAAACCGAAAGATCAGCAATTAGGCTGTCAAAAAGCAAATCGTCAACATCAATAGCGAATGAACAAGAAATAGCCGTATTTTGGAGTAAGTTAACTTTAACATTATACGATGAAAAAGTGGAGAAAATTTGAGAAAGGTTGTTCTCGACAATAAAATCTAAATCGTTCAAAGAAATAGAGAGTAAGGTTTGATTTTTCTTTAAAATATAAAAAGGAGTTTCAGGTTCTATTTCGGGACTGTCAGAAATCCAGGTTCCTAAATCACTTGGCTCTAAAAACGACCTTACCTCTAGAGGTATAGAATTCTTTTTTAAGGGTTGAAGTGTTTTAGGATGAATAACTGAAGCTCCATAAAAAGCCAATTCTATTGCTTCCTGAAAAGGAAGTTTGCTGATTATTTTTGGACTAGGGAAATACCTAGGATCAGCATTTAAAAAGCCCGGTACATCCTTCCAAATAACTAATTTTTTTGCTTTTAAAATCGTAGCAAAAATAGCCGCACTGTAATCAGAACCTTCTCTTCCCAATGTGGTCGTAAAATTCTCTGAAGTACAACCAATAAATCCCTGAGTTATGGTTAACTTATTTTTAGCTACATGTTTAAGAATCAATTGAGAAGTTAATTTCCAATCTACATTAGCAGCTTTATGCTTGTTATCAGTTTTAATAAAATCTCTGGCATCTAACCAAATATTGTCCAATTCTACTTCCTTTAAATAAGCACTAACTATAGTGGTAGAAATCAATTCTCCGATAGACACTATTTGATCGTATTCGTAGGTATAATCTGGCCTTGGATCATCTTCTAAAGCCCACTCAACTTCTACAAACAAATTGGACACCGCATCAAAAACGGAATGATTCTCGACAAAAAGTTCTTCTAAAATAGTTTGATGAAAAGACTTTACATCCTTTAAAAGGCTAAAGGTGTTGTCTTTTTTTAAATAAAAAGATCTAGCGACTTGTTCAAGGGCATTGGTAGTTTTACCCATAGCAGAAACAACTACAAAAGGATTTTCGCCTTTGTACTCTTTAAGTATTTGTGCTAAATTCCTTACACCTTGTGCGTCTTTTACAGATGCACCACCAAATTTAAAGACTTTCATTATAAATAAATTTAGAGCAAAGGTAAGTTAAGCTAATAAAATAGGTGAAATTTATGGCTACAAATTATACATCCATACGTAAATCTAATACTCTAAATCGTTAGATAGGTATAATAAAGTATTGGTAGAAGACATTTTAATTTGATAGCCATTCCCGGGTAGCAAATCACCTATACCATTAAAACCGTAGTCTGTTAGATAAGCTGAGCCTTCTGCATCTTTAATAATTACCACATCTGAAACGACCTCTGAAAATACAGCTTCTGCATCGGCTGGACTTGTTCGCAAGTAACTGAGCATCCCCCACCCTTGGGTTAAATTTATTGGTGTTTCTTCTGGCAATAAATTTTCCCCACACACATCTATTACCTGTGCACTAGCAGTTTTAATTAAATAACCTTGAAGATTATCTAAAAGTCCAATCCCATCAAAATCAAAATCAGGTAAATAAGCAGCTCCAGAATAATTTTTAATTATTATTAAATTATCCTGAGCGATTAGTTCGCTAAACAATGATGAAATCAACATTGTATCTGATTGAACGTAAGTGGAAAAAATGGACCAACCATTAGATAGATTTAGAGTTTGGCAAGTTTGTGAGAAATCTAAAAAATTACATAAAGCTCCTTGAAAGGGGGCACCACCAGAAATTAAAATACCAAGTGAATTGGAAATGGTCCAAGAAATTTCCTCCTGCCAAGAACCACCATCACAAGTTATATCTAGACATCCATACTGAGGATCATAACAAAAAGTATCTATTGTTTGAGAGCCTGAATTTAGATAAAATTCCATAGCATTAAGGTTCAGTGTATTTCCATTCCAACCATCGCCATAAGAATCGTTCATTTCGAGTATAAATGTGTCAGAAATACAGTTACCAAAACAGTCGTAACCGATACTTGGACCATCTCCACCACATTCGCCACAATCATCAAATTCTGCGCAAGAACCATCTTCTGTAACCGCAAATGGATTAAAATTACAAGCTAAATCATCCATACAACCACTCTGAACTAACTGAATATTTAATTGAGTTACCTGAGCTGTTTGAATACTAACATTAAATTGTTGTGATCCATATCCCTGAGCTGAAACTTGTAAAATATAATTTCCTGGGTTGGCCATTCCTGTTTCATAAATGCCAGCTAAACTAGATATCGAAGGATTGTTAGAGCCCACAATCTGAACAGTAGCATTACTAATAGGAGCTTGTGAAAGACTATCAACTATAGTACCTTGTAAAAAGCTGGCATTGGTAAACTTTCGCTCCACAACAAATAAACCATTTTCTATATCTGAGACAAGTATATTTCCAGAAGGTAAATACGGATAAGCTCCCCATGCACCATTAAATCCTCCTCCTTCGAAATCAGGAGAAGTATCGTAATAAGCAACTTCAATTAGGTTACTAGGGTTACTTGCATCTACTACAGATACACCATCACGATAATAAGAAGTTACTAAAAAATCGCCATCAACATGGGTATTATGTGGAATTACATCTGTATTATTACTCCAGGCTTGAATCCGGTCTAGCTCTCGAATATTAGTAAGATCCGAAACATCGTAAGAAGCTACAAAAGCACCACTTACTTCATCAGTGGTAAACACAGTAGCTCCATCGTCTGAAATCCAACTGTTATGGGTAAAATTACTTGGTGTTGCTTGCGTGGCTATAAGTACTGGGTTTGCCTTATCACTTACGTCAACTACGGAAAATTCTCCATTGTAAATTGCACCTCCCCAAAGTGTATCACCTCTAACCATTGCATCATGGAAGTAGCTACCAGCATAATTCCCAAGATAAATAGGGTTTTCTGGATCTTCGGTTAAATCAAACATCATAGCGCCTCCATTACCAAAATTAGCACCAAAAACATACAACACACCGTTTTCGTCTATGTATATGTTGTGTGCCGATGTAAATCCTAAATCGGTATTTTGAAGAGCGCTTAAATTAGAATTTCCAGCAATTAACGCTTCTAGGTTTATAATCTGTAGGCCACCACTAGACTCATTAACACAATAGAGGTAACTACTATAAGTTTTTAAGTCTCTCCACATTGATTCTGGAGCATCAAAAAAACCTAGTTCAGTTGGATCGGTTGGCTCTGTGATATCTACAACGGAAACTCCGTTATAGAGGCCAACCAATGCATATTCTCCATTTTGGGTCGCATAACCCCAAATATCATTTAAATCGACTTCGTAGGGTACATTAGATAAATAATTGAGATTTAAACTAGACTGCGCACAAACACTAGTGACAAAACAAAAGAATGTTAGAGTAGGAATTATATTTTTCATGAGGTAATCGCCTATGGATACCAATCAAAATTACAATTCTTTTTAAGAATAAGTTAAATTTTAGTAAGAAGATAAAAACAGATGAAAAACTAGGGAATTAACTCACAAAAAATTAATACTCATCAAGGTTAGATAGAAAATAAAATTCATGAGGCTCATTTAATTTTAAAATATAACCTTGCCCAGGATACAACGAATCAAAATTATCTATTGGATAATCAGGCATCCAAATACCACCATGATAATCTTTTGCTATAATTAAATTGTTGTTTTCAATTAATTCAGAAAAAACATCTTCAATATTTGCAGGAGAATCTCTCAAATAGGGTACAAAATTCCATCCAGACACAAGATTAATAGCTACAGAATCAGGACTAACTTTATCTCCAAACACTTCAAGAAAAGATTCTTGGTTAGATTTTATCATATAAGACTCATCTACCTTAATTTCTCCAATACCATCATAGTTCCAAGACGGAAAATATATTTCTCCATTAAAATCTTTTACATAATATATCGAATTATGAATAGAGCTAAACACCTCAGAAATAGGGATG
>Ga0209666_1003385_pt1 | contig 11612 bp, 9 predicted proteins | sample SaaInlV_125m_DNA_FD_184679 | JGI IMG/M metagenome (GOLD analysis project Ga0209666, IMG submission 184679) | Marine microbial communities from expanding oxygen minimum zones in the Saanich Inlet - Saanich Inlet SI037_S3LV_10m_DNA (SPAdes)... | ecosystem: Environmental > Aquatic > Marine >...
TCTACAGATTTTAGCCACTCACCGTCTTTAAATTTGTATTGAGTGTTAGTATTAAGGTTAGTGGTATATACTGTGTCTGTAGCAGAACTTGCATTAAACACAATTATCCATTTAGTGCCGTCCCACTCAACAATATCATTTGCACTTGCTACTATTCCACTGCCGTCATTGTTTTGCCAAGCAACTGGAAATTGTGTAGCAGTACTACTAGGATCACCTATGTCGTCTAATAATAATAAGCGTAATCCAGAAGTCTTAATACTTGTTGGATTAAAACTTAAAGGATTAATAATATAATCAATACTAGTTCTGTCACTTATGATAGTGTCAGTTGGAAAACTGTCCGCATCCCAATTAACATTAATTATAGTTTCATCAAACGGATTAAGGGTAAACGTTCCAGTTGCCGTACTATCATTATCAATGCTTCTAAAGAACACTCTAGCTACATCAGCAGCATATGTTCCTGGAAGTGCTATAAATATTTCTCTCCAACTTTTCATACCAACAGCACCGTTTGATATTAATCTTACTGTGTCGCCGTCTACATATGCTCCGAATGTATTGTAATTAACATTAGCAGTTTCGCTTGTAATGTCTGTACTTGCTTTACGTCCGCCACCAGTTTCAACAGTACCGGGTTGGGCGTAATCGTCGTATTGATTTAATTGCGGAGAACTTATACCAGAATCGATATCGCCTCTAGACTCATCAAACATTGAAGTAATAATATTTGTAATAACACCCATCTTTTTAACTTTAGTGGGAGGACTAATATATATAGGAATGGTAAATGTAAGAGTTGCAATATCAATTTCACTATCAACACCTACAGGAATACTTCGATTAGACCATGTTACATTTTCTAAATTTACAACAGTTATACTAGTCCAGTCGATAAAGTTATCAGTAGTTTGCATTTCTAAACTAGGATTAAATAATACTAGTATTTGCTCTAGTAGTTGTAGTTTTTGATCAGTATTACTTGCCCAAATGTCTGCATTTAATCGCATCATATAAGGAGTTGGAATTAATCTTTCAACTGTATAGTTTTTGCCTTGATAGTTTAAATATTCATTATTTTCTTCGTCATATGCACGTTCTCTTATATTTGTTTTGCGTGTATAAGTAGCATCAGCTAAACGATCTTTATCAAGCTCTAATCCAGTTAGGTATACAGCTATTCTAGGAACAGTTGGAAGTTTGTTTTCACTATTTTCTCTAATAATACTTGCTACTTGCCTAGTTAAGTCTCCGTAAGTAACTGGTACGTCCTTAATTGTACCCTTACCGTCTTTCACTGGAAAGTTACTAAGTATGCGCATCATCTGTGTAGTATATCTTCTTATTTGTCCGTCATAAAAATGTAGCATTAATTATCTGCCTCTGGCTTACGTGGACGCAATGCTTTTGACAAACTCTGTCTTTCAGGCACTGCTTCGCCGTCAATTGTATTTGATGCAGTATTATTAATAAACGATGATTTATAAGTTCTGCGTTCTAGTGTGTTACTTAGGTCCATTCTTAATCCGTCTTCTACTTTTATCCAACGCAAACCATCATACCTAAACATTCTATTAGGAAAAAAGTCAGTGCGTAAATAATAATCACCGTTTTGATTAGTTCTAGGAAACTGTATACCAAAGCCAAATGGAGCACCATTTGGAGCAGTTCCGTCACCGTAATTAACAAGATATCCTGAATAGCCTTCACGCTCCGGCCTGTCAGCTATTTCGTCGGAAGTAACGTTGATATTACTGGCATCTAAATCAGTTTCGTCTGCTGTTTGTAATGCAATATTACCGTTATCGTCGGTTGCTATAGAATAATAATGACTAGTGTCAAAACCACTTTTAGGAGCGTCTGCTTCTGCTTGTGCAACTACTGCACTATTAATTTGCATTTCTTTTTCATAGGTAGATAATACATCTCTTAGTGTTGTATCAGAATCTTCTGATACAGGAAGATCAAGTATTTCTGCATATTCTTGTCCATCATAAATTTGTTTTAACTTTAGTCTATATAAATGTGGATACCATGTTTGACTAAATCCTTCTGCGGCTCTGTTTACATCCTCTACAACATAAAACCGTTTAAGTGAAACATCGTAGTCATTTAATGCATATTCGTCTTTTAAATGCGGCAATTCAATTACATCGCCACTCATAATTTTTCTGCCTAATGTCTTTACACTACTGTTAATCGGTATAGTCATAAACAGTGTATCATTACTTAAAAATAATCCAAATTGTGATAGATCAAAATCAATATCTTGTACATTATAAATTCCGCGCATTTCATAAACATCTGGATCGTATTTACGATCTCTGTTTTCTAAAAATAACAAGTCTTGGATGTTTGTTTCTTTTACTACATCGTACTCTGGCTGTACAGCACTCCGGTCATCTTCTGCCGGTGAGCCGGGTCCTAAATATTTGTGTATATTAATATCAGTGCCGCCAATGGTAAACATTTCTTGGATTTGCTTATCCAAAAAGTAATAATCATTGCCGCGTTCGGGTTTATATAGAGATAGTCTTGGCATATGTATATTTAGCATAAATACTAGTGGAGACAAACTATGGCAGACTTAGCAACACAAAAACAAGAAATATTTGATTACGTTAATACGTTCCTAGGTGGTGGGATGGTTGATGTTGAACTTGATCCTATACATTATCAAACTGCACTTAATAAAGCACTAAGTCGTTTTAGGCAGCGTAGTGATAATAGTGTTGAAGAATCTTACATATTTTTAACTACCGTTATAGATCAAAATGAATATACATTACCTAATGAAGTTATAGAAGTACGTAAACTATTTCGTAGAAGTATTGGATCACGTTCAGGAGGCGGCGATGGCGGAAGTATGTTTGAGCCATTTAATCTAGCGTATACAAACACTTATTTGTTATCAGGTTCTAAGATGGGCGGACTAGCAACATATGATTTGTTTTCACAACACCAAGAGCTAGTAGGCAGAATGTTTGGATCATTTATTGAGTTTAAATGGAATACTACAAGTAAAAAACTTACGTTACTACAGCGTCCAAGAGCCGAGGAAGGGCTATTACTGTATTGTTACAACTATCGTCCGGATAGTCAGTTATTAGAAGATTATTTAGCAAGCCAATGGATTAAAGACTATACGCTTGCAAGTTGTAAGTATATGCTAGGCGAAGCACGATCAAAGTTTGCTACTATCGCAGGACCACAAGGCGGCTCAACACTAAACGGCGATGCGCTCAAAGCAGAAGCTCAACAAGAAATGGATAAACTTGATGCTGAATTAGCCTTACAAGTATCCGGCGGCGTTGGCTACGGCTTTACTATTGGCTAAAAACACTTGACAAACCCTTAAAATTAAGTTATACTACATAGTATACTTTAAGGAGAATTGCATGTTACCTAAATTACTTGTTGTTGGCCACGGTCGTCATGGCAAAGATACTGTTTGTGAACTGCTTGAACAATACGGATATACATTTCAGTCTAGTTCAAAATTTTGTTCACAATTGTTTATCTTTGATGATCTAAAAGACAAGTACGGATACGCTGATGAAGAAGAGTGCTATACTGATAGGCACAATCGTCGCACCGAATGGTATAATATGATACATAACTATTGTAGTGATGACTTAGCAAGACTGGGACGTAACTTATTCTCCGAACATGATATCTACTGTGGTCTACGTAACAAGCGTGAATTCTTTGCAATGCAAAATGAAGAAATATTTGACTACGCTATTTGGGTAGATAGATCAGATCATTTACCTCCCGAATCAAAAGACTCAATGAGCATTGAGCAATGGATGTGTAATTATACTATTGATAACAACGGCGACTTACAGCGACTAAAAAAGAATGTACATGTTCTAATGCAAACAGTATTTAAAAATCAGGGGTTAAATCTCCCTGCCGCCAGCGAATACCTTCTTTCTGAAGTGTTCGTTGACAGTTAGCACAAATAGTTTTTAAATTATTAGGACGACAATTATTTAAATCACCGTCTACATGAAACACATTAAACTGTTCAGAATGTTTTGATTTAAAACCACACTTTTCACATATATCTTTTTTCACATATCCTTTTTGTTGCCACATAGGTATACCGTGGCCAACACCATTACGCAAGCACGATTCGCACTTTTTACGGTAGTACGTTCTGCCGTCTTTTTTATAATTAATAGCAGCAGGCCGTTGTCCACAAACACATAAAGGTCTCATATTGTATTTAGCTCACCTTTTCTACCCCTTTTTTAGGTGTCTATTATAGGTGATTTATTAATTAAATGGTAAATATACATATAGAACAACTAATAATTCCAACAGGAGAAATAACATGGCATTAGTATCACCAGGCGTAGAAGTCAACGTAATTGACGAATCATTCTACACCCCAGCAGCTGGCGGAACTGTACCTATGATTTTTGTAGCAACTGCTAGTAACAAACTTTCAAGCAGCGGCGCAGGAACAGCAGCAGGTACAACTAAAGCAAACGCTGGTCAACCTTACTTACTCACCAGTCAGCGAGAGCTTGGTGAAACATTTGGCGACCCATTATTTTATAGTGACACCTCAGGTAACATGGTCCACGGCGGAGAGCTTAACGAATACGGCTTACAAGCTGCTTATTCTGCACTAGGCGTTTCAAATCGTGCTTATGTAGTAAGAGCAGACATTGACTTAGCTGAACTAGAAGCAAGTGCATCAGCACCAGGCGGAGCACCTGCAAACGGCGCATGGTGGTTAGACACCCTTGCAAGTGAATTTGGTATTTTAGAATGGAACGGCGCAGCTATTACAACTGTAGGCGGACAAGCATTTACTGGCCAAACACATATTGCAATCACATCAAGCGATGACTTAGATGGTAATGATTTACCTAAACAATCAATTGGTGCTATCGGAGACTATGCTATTGATCATTCAAGCAATGATAATAGAGTATTTTATAAGTCACCAGGTTACGGTGCATCACAAGCAACAAGAACAGCAAATGCAGGTAAGTGGGTTAAGCTAGGTAGTTCAGAGTGGGCAGATAGCTTTCCAGCAGCCAGCGGCAGCAATGCTCCAGCAGCTGTTGATGCTTCACATACAATTGTATTAAATGGTGTTTCAGTCGTTGCTGGCGGTACGGCATTTACTGATGTAGTAACAGCAATTAACGCAGCGGCAGTAACAGGTGTAAATGCTGCACTAGTTGATAGCAGAATTAAAATTTATGTAGATGCTACAGCAATTGATGATGAAGGCGGCACGGGCACTGCAGCTACAGGAACAGTTTCTATTGCAGAAGGCAATGGAACACTAGTAGCAAATTTAGGACTAACAGCTGGAACATACTCTGCACCAAGAGTGCAAATTGCTCCACACACAAGTGTACCAACTTTTAAGTCTTCAGACACATCACCTGCACCAACAGGCAGTGTTTGGCTTAAAACTACACAACCAAATGGCGGCGCAAATATTAATATTAAAAAATATTCAGCAGCAGCTGGTATTTGGAATAAAGTTTCAGCACCAATTTTTAATACAGCTGCGCAAGCAATTTACAGTTTAGATCCAACAGGCGGCGGAACAAATATTAATGTTGATGCATTATATGCAGACATTAATGTTACAGCAGCAACGCCTTCACTTGCTGACTTTAAACTATTCCGTAGAAGCACAATTGGTGCAACTATAATTACTAGTGCTAGAGTTCCGTCAACGGGTGTTGCAGTGGCTACATACACATTTACTGTAGCAGAAACATCAGCAGCTTCAGCTAGTAAAACATCACCAGTTACAGTAAGCGTTACAACTGCTGCTGACATTGCTGATGCAGATACATTAGCAGGAGAAATTAATTCAAAAGGATTAACAAATGTTATTGCTGTAGTTGATGCACAAAATCGCGTACAGATTTCACACAAACTAGGCGGTGAAATTGACTTAGTTGATACTGACGGTGGTTTAGCACTATTTGGCTTTAGTGCAAGTGCAGGCGGAACAACTAATTTGTATTTTGCTCCAGGCACAACAGCAGCTACAACACCAAAGCAGTTTGTAGCTTCAAACTGGGCACCATTAACTTATACTGCTTCAAACAGCGCACCATTGAGCTTAACAGCACAAGGCGCACTATGGTACAATTCAATTGTCGACGAAGTTGACATGATGGTACACAATGGTGAGACTTGGGTAGGTTTAGCATATGACGGAGCGGCAGGTGAAAGCTCAATTGCAAGCCCATTTAGTGGTACAGATATAGAAGGACCGATTGTTTCAGCAACTGAACCAACAACGCAAGCAGACGGTGCATCGGCACTAGTAACAGGTGATATTTGGGTTAGCACAGCAAGCGTAGAAGACTATCCGGTAATTTACAAATATAATGCAACTATTGCTGCAACAGGAGCAAGTGGTTGGATTTTAATTAATAGTGCAGACCAAACTACTGAAGAAGGTATTTTATTCGCTGATGCACGTTATGGTGACACAGGTGGTACAACACTAGTTGCACCAAGTGCAACTATTTCAGAAATGCTTACTAGCGATTATTTAGATCCAGATGCTCCAGATCCAGCATTATATCCAAGAGGTATGTTGCTATGGAACACACGTAGAAGTGGTTTCAATGTTAAGCGTTTTGAGCGTAACTATGTAGATACTAACGGAACCAACGGACGTTACGGAGATCTAAGTACAACTAATTACTATCCACACAGATGGGTAACAGACTCAGGTAATAACGAAGACGGTTCAGGAACATTTGGTCGTCATGCGCAACGCAAGAGTGTTGTACAAGCGTTACAAGCACTAGTAAACAGTAACCAAGAAATACGTGACGAAGAATCACGTCAGTTTAACTTAATGGCAGCGCCAGGTTATCCTGAACTAATTGGTGAAATGGTTACACTAAACACAGATAGACGTTTAACATCGTTTGTAGTTGGTGACACACCATTCCGTTTAACACCAGATGCAACTTCATTAAATGAATGGGCATCAAACGTTAAACTTGCTGTTGAAGATAACGACGATGGTGCAGTGAGCTTCGACGAGTACATGGCTATGTACTACGGTGCAGGCTTTTCAAGTGATAACTTTGGTAATAACATTGTTGTTCCTCCAAGTCACATGGCACTACGTACTATTATACTCAATGACCAAGTTGCGTTCCCCTGGTTTGCTCCAGCAGGTACAAGACGAGGCGGTGTAAGCAACGCAACAAGCTCGGGTTATATTAATAACGAAGGAGAGTTTGTTTCAGTAGCACTAAACACAGGACAGCGTGATACACTATATTCAAATAAAATTAATCCAATTACATTCTTAAGTGGTGCAGGATTAGTAGTATTTGGACAAAAGACTCGTGCAAGAAACGCAAGTGCATTGGATAGAGTTAACGTAGCACGTTTAACTGTTTACTTACGTGGACAACTTGAACTATTGGCAAAACCATACTTGTTTGAACCAAATGACAAGATTACACGTGATCAAATTAAAGCATCAGCAGATGCATTGTTATTAGAACTAGTAGCGTTACGTGCATTATATGATTTCTTAGTTGTATGTGACGAATCTAATAATACAGCAGCTAGAATTGATCGTAATGAGCTTTATTTAGACGTAGCTATTGAACCAGTTAAGGCGATTGAATTTATTTACATTCCGCTAAGACTTAAGAATACTGGGGAGATTGCTGCACTAGGTTAATATGCGCACTTAATGGGTGGATGAAATACTCCACCCAAACTAGCATAAATACATGTGTAACAGGAGATTATAAAAAATGCCAATCACAACACTACAAAATATTAGTATACCTACAGAAGGTTCTGGATCTAATTCATCTTTATTGATGCCTAAGTTACAGTATCGTTTTAGAGTATTACTTGATAGCTTCGGCACTACAGGTGGCGCCGATGGAACAAGAGAAATTTCAAGACAAGTAGTAGACGTAACCCGTCCTAACTTATCTTTTGAACAAATGACAATTGATGCTTATAACTCAAGAACATATCTTGCAGGTAAGCATACATGGGAACCAGTTACGCTTACATTGCGTGAAGATGCAAACAACAATGTACAAAAAATTATTGGTCAGCAACTTCAAAGACAGTTTGACTTCTTTGAACAATCAAGTGCTGTATCAAGTGGAACATACAAATTCCAAACTAGAATTGAAATCTTAGACGGGGGCAACGGCGTAGACGGAGCTAACGTAATTGACAGATTCCAACTAGTAGGGTGCTATATTGAATCAGCAAACTACAATACATTGGCATATGCTACAAGTGACGCAGTAACTACATCATTAACTATCCGTTATGATAATGCGATACAATTTGGCGGCGATGATATTTCAGGTATTGGAGAATCTATAGCTAAGGCTACTGCTGGAAGTATTGGCGGAACAACAGTTACTGGCTAACTAGTTTCAAAGATTGGCGTTACAAAAAGCGGAGGTTGATTGCTATCAATCTTCGCTTTTCTTTATATGCGCATATAATAGTTAAGGATAAATATTAGTATGAGCATCAAAGATTTATTCACATTTAATTTAACTTCTGGCACACATCTGCGTGATGCTAGGCATGCACATCAGATTTATACTCAAAATAATTTTACTTTTGCACCTAAACAAAAGTATATGTACCATGTGGTATTTCAACCAAATCCAGAGGTTGGAAATAGTGCAACTTCTAATTCTTTTCAGTTTCAGAAAGAACTAGGTATACTTGTGAAATCAACAGATTTACCTAGTTTTAAAGCAAGTATAGAAAATAAACAACAGTACAATAGAAAGAAAAATGTTCAAACAAGATTAGATTATCAAGATGTTAGAATGACATTGCATGATGATAATCTAGGTGCAGTTCGATCAATGCTTGAGGAATATTACAAATACTACTTTGCAGATGGTAATAGATCTGCAACTGGTTCTCAAGCAGCATACTTGCCAAGAGACAAATATTTTGGCGATGTACCAAACTACGGTTTAAACAACAAAAAAAGAACTCCATTTTTTAGTTACATAACAATATACCAATTAGCAAGACGAGAATGGTTTGCATATACTTTAGTAAATCCGTTACTATCTTCATGGGACCACGGGGGTGTAGATAGTACCGATGGAGGATTTAACGAAGCATCAATGATTGTTGCTTACGAAGGAGTATTATATACTAAAGGAAAAGTAACTCAAAATCCTCCTATAGGCTTTAGCGATGCAGACGTTGGCTATGATGCAGAACCTAGTCCGTTGGGCATAATAGATCAAGGATTTATTGGTCCAGGCGGCAACGGTCTTATTCCTGCACTTATAGGACAAGCTACTAATACAATTACAGATAAACTTTTTGGCGGTAGTAATAAACTTGTTCAAGCCGCAGGCGGCGCATTAGTTGGTGGATTGCTCGGAACAATAACTAATGAAATAGGGGCCTCTCTAACGCGATCTATTGCAGATCCTGCAGCAGGTACCAATGTAGCACCGGGTAGCAATAATATTCCAACGATTAACGGTCAATCAAACATAACAGTAGCTAGCCAACCAATTGCAAGAGATCTACCTATTTTATCATCAGCAGAAGTAGTAACAGCACTGTCAGATACTACTCAAATGTCACAACTTATTGCTGCAATACTCAACTCCGGAGTATTGCCTGGCGTTACAATAAGTACATATAATAATAGTACAGCAGCCCAAGCACTTGCAATTGAAGCAAATATAATAGCCTTAGCTAGGGCTGAAAATATCAAAGTGATACAAATAGTATCAAATGCATTATTAGGATAAGAATAACAAAATGAGTAGAACTAAAAGTACATTTACTACAGATTCAAGAACATTATTGACAGAGGCGACTCCGGAATACTATAAGAATTTTTATGAAACTGACATTTCATATAATCCTGAAGAAATAGATGCAACTATTGGTTATTTCTTAAAAAGAGGTTTTGATAAAGTTGCTGCAATAAACACCGCAAGTGTTATATTACAACAAGCTAAGATAGATAAACTAAATGTTCAACAATTATTAGATACATTGTCAGGAGTAACTGATGTGCAGTTAAGTGTTATTGTTGCACAAATTTTAAATATAAATAGATCTAAAACTAGTGCAATTGGATTTGCAAAAAAAGAAATAGACTTAGATTTGTTTGATCAAAGAAATGTTGTAATATGATATGGCACATTTTGCGCAAGGCAAATTCACTCTAAAAAATCCTAAAAAATATATGGGTAATAAAACACCAACGTATAGATCAGGTTGGGAGTTTACCTTTATGAAGTTTTGTGACGAACATCCTAGTGTTAGTCAATGGGCTAGTGAATCAATACGTATCCCTTACAGAAACCCATTTACTGGTAAACAAACTATATATGTGCCAGACTTTTTTATTGTATATGCTGATAAGAATGGAAAACAACGTGTTGAACTAGTTGAAGTTAAACCTAGTAGTCAAGCAGTAAAAGAAAAGTTAGGAAGATCTAAACATAATCAAGCACATTATGTTGTTAATCAAGCAAAGTGGGAAGCAGCTAGAGCCTGGTGTAAACAAAAAGGTGTATATTTCCGTATTGTTACTGAACAAGATATTTTTCATAACGGACGTAGACGATAAATAATAGTAGCATATAATGGACTACTATATTTATGGTGAAAAAAGATGTTCTAAAAAACTGGGTTTGTACTAAACCTTTTAATTATTTAGATATACAAGAAAATAAAGCATACTTGTGCTGTCCAAGTTGGCTTCCTGAAGATATTACTGAAAACGGAACAAAAACCATTACAGAAGGATGGTATAGTCAAAAGTCTAAAGCTATTAGAGATAGTATGTTAGACGGAAGTTTTCGTTATTGCAATCATAAAACTTGTCCAGATATTAGCCAAGTATTAGGCGGACGTAAAGACCAGTTTAGTTTTATGAAACATAAAAAAAACTTTACTCCTCCTAAAGTGCCAAAATTAGAAAATATTTTGTACGGACAAGACAGAAGTTGTAATTTGCGTTGCCCTAGTTGTAGACTAAATGTTGTTCCTAACAATAAATTAAACTCTCCAGAACACAATCGTAAACAAGCGTTACAGGATGAGATTGAACAAAGTTTTGGATCTAGTATAAAAACAATAATGCTAACAGGTTCTGGCGATCCTATCTATAGTAAAATTTACAGAGATTTTTTAATTAATTTTGATAAGACAAAATATCCAAATATACAAGCAATACAAATTGTAACAAACGGTATACTGTTAAACGAAAAAATGTGGAATAGTTTTAATTGTCATGAATTTATTAAAATCTTTGATATTAGTTTTGATGCCGGCACTCGTGAAACATACGAAGGTATTACAAGACTAGGTGGTGAATGGAGTCGCTTATTGGACAATATACAATATCTCGTTAGTCGTACCGATATTAAAAGAAATTTTGTTTTTAGTTATGTAGTTAGTGAACACAATTATAAAGAAATGCATTTAGCATATAGTATGATGAAAAAAATAATGCAACGCAGTAAACATAAATGGCAAGCAAACTTTAGACAACACTTGTATTGGGAAGCAGGAGCATATACACAAGAACAAGTTGCAGACATTGCAGTGTTTGATAC
>Ga0209666_1003386_pt1 | contig 11612 bp, 6 predicted proteins | sample SaaInlV_125m_DNA_FD_184679 | JGI IMG/M metagenome (GOLD analysis project Ga0209666, IMG submission 184679) | Marine microbial communities from expanding oxygen minimum zones in the Saanich Inlet - Saanich Inlet SI037_S3LV_10m_DNA (SPAdes)... | ecosystem: Environmental > Aquatic > Marine >...
CTGACGCTCGGCGCCAACATCGGCACGACGCTCACCGGCATCATGGGCGCCACCGTCGCGACGTCCAACCCCGTCGAGGCGATGCAGGTGGCGCTCTGCCACCTCTTCTTCAACCTCTTCGGCATCATTCTGTGGTACCCCGTGCCGGCCATGCGCAACATCCCGCTCAGGATGTGCCGCTTCCTCGGCCACATGACCGCCCACCCCAAGTACGGCAAGGTGTTCCCCCTGATTTACACCGGCGTCGTGTTCTTCGCCATCCCCGGCATCGCCTACGGCATCGCCGCCGCCGCCACCGCGTGAGAAACGAGGTGGCTTGCCAGGTAAAGCGTGCTGAAAATACAGGCACCATAGTCTAACTACTGAAAGTGCAGTAAACTACTGAAAGTGCAGTACACTGAAATGAATCCATCGCGGAGATCTATAGTCTAACTACTGAAAGTGCAGTAAACTACTGAAAGTGCAGTACACTGAAATGAATCCATCGCGGAGATCCTTATTAGCCCGTAGGAAGGGAAGCGAATGAAACGCATTTAAATATATCGTCTATCAATACGTCAAAGTCAACCGTCGTCACGCGCCTCGTCTCCGCTTGGGCTCGGCGACGACGTCTGCGAGGTCGGCGAAGAACGCGGCGCCGTCGTCGTCCGCGTCCGAACACGAGTCGTCTCTGTGGGAATCGCGGACGACTCCGAGTGGTCCAACCGTCACGGCCGTTTCGTCGGCGACCGGATCCCACGGGTCGTCCGTCCGCCGCTTCGGGTCATCCCCGCCCGCCGAAAACCCGTCGCGGAAAAGAAAAGGACGCGTACCCGCGCGAGCCATCTCGCGCGTCTCTCGCTTCGACGCGACCCGTCGCGGTCCGTCGGGCGCCGTCTTCGGCGCCGTCTTCGGCGCGCGCGAAGGAGCGGGAAGGACGTCCTCGGAACGACCGCGGCGCGTGGTGGAGGCGTTCGCGAAGAAAGAAGAGAGCGCCGTTTCGTCGCGCGAAACGGAAGAAAAAGACGAGACACCGCAAATTTCGTCGTTTGTGAAAAACGACGTCGCGCCGACGGCGAGAAGTGTCTCTCGTTGAACGTCTTCGGGAGCGCGTTCGCCAGCGCGCCAGCCGCCGCCGAGACGACGGCGTCCGCGCGCGTCTCCGTTTCCAGGCGCGCGTCCGTCGCCGAAAGGAGGCATCGGCAAAGACACGGACGTCTTTGCCCGCGCGGTTCGTTTCGCGACGGACGCGTTTTTCGCGCCACCGCGCGACGAAAACCGTCGACGGGCGACGCGCTCGTGTTCGTGAAACTCCTCGTCCATGCGCCGCACCAGGTCGGGCGCCAGCGCGGCGAGCGCGAGGCGCGCCGCCGCCGTACCTTCGCACGCGCGGAAGCTATCCTGGCACGTCACCTCACGCTGCGGCGCCTTCGCCACCACCTCCGAGCGGTCCACCCCCCACGCGGCGCCACGCACCGCCGCGCCGGCGCGCGCGCCGGCGCACTCGATAAACGTCCACCGCGCGTGTAAACGAGCGTCTAAACACAAGTTCGACTCCGATCGCTTTTGTTTGAGCGACGATTCCGTGAACCGACCGACGCCCGGTAACGCCCGCGTTAAAAGCGGCGCGACGAGGCTCGCGCGGTTAAAAAATCCAATAGAGGTAAGTACGTCTGGTCGTCGGGCTTATGAACGCCTTTAGATGAGTTTCGCGCACGTTTTGTTTACGGCGACCCCCGCGGCGCATCGCGCGTTCGTTTCGGTTTGCACCGCGGCGCGTTTTGTCGGCGGCGACGGCGGCGCCGAAACGAACGCGGCGCTCGTTTCGCTCGTTTTCGTTTTTGTCATTGGCATTATTCTCTCGAGAATACGCCGTCACCGCACAAGAAGGGACGACGCGCAGGTCCATCGGCCTGTGTCGGTTCGAGGCCTCGAACCGGTTCGTTCGCGTTTGGGAGAGCCGGTGGCCGATTTTGGAGATACTTGTCGTCGTCGAAGAAGTCGTCGTCATCCTCCGCGCGCGTTCGTAGTCTTCGCTCCACCGAAAAGATTCGTGACGTCCACCCAGCACTCGTCCAGGCCGAGCTTCTCGCACGCGCCGAAGCGTGCGAGCACGTGCCTGATTCTTTTCGAAAACTCTCGGTAGGGCGTCAGGTCCTCCCCGCACGCGAACGCGGCGTCGGGACACAGCCTCTTCGCCTCGGCGACGGACATGAGCTTCCCGACGCCCGCCTTCCTCGCGGCGTAGTTCGCGGTGACCACCAGGTACTTCTGGGTCACCGCGACCGGTCGCGACGCGAGCCTAGGGTCGCGGAGCTCCTCCACCTGCGCGTAGAAGCAGTCCGCGTCGAAGTGCGCCACGACGCGGCGGTCCGCGTTGGGATCGGCGGGAGGCGGATCGCGCCAGCGAGTGTCGTCGATGTCGACCACCGAAGAAGGCTCACCGTGAAGCGGGTGCGGGCCTCCGTGCTGCAACGCGCGGAACTCCCCTTCCGTGCGCATGACCCGGGCGGTGTACTCACACGGAAATCAGGCGCCGATCCGCGCGGCCGGCCACCGCCGCCGCGTCTCGCCGCGCGCGCCAATCAGACGGGCTCGCATGTCGTTGTATGAAATGAAATGACTTCGGTACAATGTCGGGCCGGCCGAAAAGTCGCCGGCTGGACGACTCGTCGCGCAGAGCCTGGCCGCGCGCGGCGGAGACGCGGTGCGCGTCAGGGTTGACGCGCGCCCGCGGCCCCGTTGGCGGTGCGTGACACATGTGCGCCGGCCTGGCGGTCCTGCTCGGCCCGCCGAGCGTCGTGTTGATCTCGTACTTCACGTGGAACGCGGGCCACTCCGTGGCGTCCGACGCCTCGGGTTCGGAGTCTCCGTCGAGCCTCGCGGCCGTGGGGGGGGGCGTCCTCGCGGCCGCGGCGACGTGGTCTGCGCAGAGCCGCGTGGTGTTCCCGCTCGTCGACGAGGGCGGGCCACTGAGCCTGGCGAAGGTCTCCTCGACGCTCGGCGAGCCTCTGAAGATCCGCACCTGGAGGGAATTTTACCGAAGCGCGGGCCCGCCCACGGCGACGCGGTGCGTCGCGCTCGGAGCGGCGTTCTTCGCCGGCGGCGCCGCGAGCGGCGCGATCGCGCGATCGACGGACGCGCGGAGGGACGACGAACGGACTTCGGACGGGGAACGGTGACGACACGACGCGAGACGGAGGAAACCGAAGCGTCGCGGAGCGTCGCGCGTCTGCGCGTCTGCGCTGAAAAAATTGGTTATCTGATTTTAATAACACCGAAGGTTGTCTAGCTCGTCGTTGAACCGTCTCGTTCGCCGCGGGATCAGTCGACCAGCGTCCCTAGGGCTTCGAACTCCTCGAGCATCCCCGGGCTGTGCACGGCGTCGAAGCCTCGCGTGCCGTCCGTCCCCGCGAACCTGGTGATGGCCTCCGCGCCCGCGGGGTGGTCCTCCAGGAAATCGGTAAAATCGTACACCTCGCCGTACAACGCGACCCAACAGTCGGTCTCGGAGGCGTGCTTCGCGAGCTCGGCGCGGGTCACCGTCGCGCGTCGCGCGTCGGGCGGCTCACCGTCCGCCACGTCTTCGTTACCGGAAACGTCTTCCGGTTCCTTATCGGAAACAACGTCGTCGTCAACCTTATACTCTGTGCGAACGTCGACGGGTCCCTCCTCGTCGGTCGGTTTCGACGGGTCACGCGTTTGTCCTGGTAACGGCACCGCGGCTCCCGCGCGCCGGCCGAACACCGCGCACTCCGTCAGCGCGTTCCCGCCGAGGCGGTTCTTGCCGTGCACGCCCCCGATGAGCTCGCCGGCGGCGAACAGACCAGGCACCACGCTCTGGCCCGTCTTCGCCGCCCTCGCCTTGTTCCGCACGACGCGCCCGTCCCCGTCCACGCGCACGCCGCCCATCGTGTAGTGCGTCACGGGCGTCACACGCCCGACGTAAAACGTCTCGCCGGAAAACGTCGCGAGTCTCTCCGGGGAGCTCCGTTGGTTCAGAAACGGCGCGCCGTTGAAGTTGGTCTTGTTGGTGAGCGGGCACGGAACCACGGAGGTTCCATTTCCGTTCGCGCTCGCCGCCGCGGCCGCGTCGTACGCCCTGAGCGTGTCTCGCAACGCCGCCTCCACCGTGCGCTTCCCGCGGTGCGCGCGCGCCGCCGCGTTTACAACCCGCGCGCCGCCGAGCTCGCGCTTGAGCCACGACGCGACGCGCGCGACGCCCTCCAGTTTAAAAAGCAAACCCTTTGAGACGTACAGCGCCACGTGCTTCTCCGCCTCCGCCGCGGCCTTCTCGTTGAGCACGAGCGCGAACTCCAGTGAAAGGCCCTCGTGCATGGGCTCGCCGCCGGCCTCCGCCTCGGCGCGGGCTTCGGCGAGCATGCGCCCGCTCACGTAATCGCGCGTCCCGAGCTCATCCGCGAACCGGCGTCCGTCGCGCGTGAGCAGAACCCCACCCGCGCCGCGCAGAATCTCGGCGGCGAGCGTCTTGGTTTTCGCGGTAGGGTCCTTCGGGTCCACGAACCCGGTGGGGTGGATCTGCACGTTGTCCATATCAACCGCCGCCGCGCCGAGTGAAAACAACATCTTGTGCCCGTCGCCCGTCGTGCCCTTCGTGTTGGTCGTCGCGAACGAAGCCGAAGCCGGCGCGTGCGCGCGAAGCAGCGAATCCGACCCCGACCCGTCGGCGGCGAACCCGCCGGTTGCTAAAATCACCGCCGGAGCCACCGCCGCGTTGAGAACCGTGACGTCGTCATGAACGGAGGTTCCATTTCCGTTCTCGCGCGAAATCGTCGTCTTCGTCACGGGCGACCAGCGCACGCCTCTCACGGCGCCGTCCGCGCCGAGAACGATCTCCGTCGCGCGCGCGCGTTTCTTCATAACAAAGAAACCGCTCGTAGCGTACGCGTCGCACGCCTTCTGCACAGACGTGACCAGCACCGAGCCCGCCATGCCGCTCGCCGGGCGGTGCGTGCGCGCGTGCGAGTGCCCGCCGAGCTGACCGACCAAACTAAGGTCGACGCCCACGCGCGTCTTGAACCACTCCAAAGTTTCAACGCTGCCCTCTGTGAGTGCGGGGATGTGCTCCACGGACTCGGGCGCGGGAGGCGCGTCGAATGAAATACTTGACTCGAGCGTCGCGCCCGTCGCCGCGCCCGCGCCGGCGCCGAGGGAAGACTTCTCGCAGTCCTCCCGGAACGCCGCCACCGAGTCTCCAGTGGAAGCGTCCGAGAGTGGATCCACGCCGTTGATGCCGCTGGAGGCCCACTGCGAGTTCCCGCCGGCGTACGCCTCCTTCTCGAGCAAAATAACGCGCGCGCCGCGGTCGAGCAGGGTCAGCGCGGCGGTCAACCCAGCGAGGCCACCGCCCACCACCACCGCGTCTGCGTGCTCCTCGACGCCGCCGCCGGAACAAAGGGGGGTCGGGGTCGGCGCGGGGGTCGGCTCGGGAGTAGGCTCGGGAGTGGGATCGGGAGTAGGCTCGGGAGTGGGATCGGGAGAAGGCTCCGGAGAAGGCTCGGGAGTAGGCTCCGGAGTAGGCTCGGGCGTCGCCTCGGGCGTCGCCTCGGGCGTCGCCTCGGGCGTCGGCTCAGAGACCGGTGTCTCCCGCGCGTCGATGACTCGCAGCGCGCGTTCCACGAACTTGGCGCCGTCGTAGTACCTCGCCAGCGTGAGCACGCGCGGGTCCGCGGCGAACAGAGCGTCAAGCAGCGCGCTTTCCCGCGCCGCCGTCAGCCCCCCCCCCTCCGCGAGCGCCGCCGTCGCGCGCACAGCCTTATCGATGAGCTCGGACGTCTTCTCGTCCGGCGCCCTTTTTTTCTCGGCTCCCGGGCCGGACCCCGCGGCGGGGTCCGCCCGCGCGTCCTCCGCGCTCGTCGCGCGCGTTTCTCCGCCTTCTCCCTTCGAAAGAGGAGCCTCGATGTCTCGTTTCGAATGCGGCGCCTCCTTCGCGTCCTCCGTGCTCGTCGACTTTTGCGCCTTCCCTGAAATCGTCGCGCCTTCGCCGTCGTCGGCGCCGCGAACCGCGGGTTGGACGGCTTTTTCTTCCCGCGCGGCGGCGGCGGCGAGCTCGGGCGCCTTGAGGATGGCGTGCGAGAACTTTGCCACCGTGTTGATGAGCGCGACGATCTCGGCGCGGCTCAGCGCGGCGGCGTGCATGTCCTCCGGCAGGAGCAGCACCTTGAGCGCCGTGCCGAGACCCAGCAGCTGCAGCTTACCGTGCAGCTTGCACTTCTGGCACGACACGCAGTCCATCACGTCGCTGATGTTGTGGAACACGCCCTTGAACTGCGACTTGAGCGACGGCGGAGAGGCGCCCGACGAGAACTCCGACGCCGTCCGATCGATCCCGACGTCGTTGATCTCCTCTTTCATCTCCTCCGCCACCGCCCTGAACAGCGCGCTCTCGTCGAACGCCCCGAACACGCCCGAGCACGAGGACAGGATGTGCGTGTCCAGCAGCCGCCGGAGCAACGCCGCCGTGCGCGCGTCCTCGGCGGGGTCGTGGCCGAGCGCGACGTCCGTCCGCGCCAGCGCCTCCGAGGCTTTTCGCAGCGCGCGCAGCAGCACGACAAAGGAGAAGTGCAGGTTCCTCAGCCGGTCTGGGTGCTCGCCGTACATGCGCTGGAACCGCGCGGGGTCGGGGCTCCACACCTCGCGCCCGGGCGTGTTCTTTTTCGGGGGCTTCGCCTTGAGAGCGACGTGAACGTTGACGCTCGCGTGCATGCCCGACAGCAGGCGATACAGCACGCGCTCCTCGTAGCACATGTCTTCCGGATCGGCCACCCCGCGGAGACAGTTCTCGTGGTAGATAGCCTCCCAGACGTGGCTCCCGTTGTACCCCGTCCAGCGCTCGGGATTGAGCTGCAGGTTGACGTGCTCCGCGGAGGCGGAGGCGCTCGCGCCGTGGCCGCCGCCCTCACACATGTCCAGCCAAAACTCGGGCCGATCCTCCGCGCACGCCTCGTCCTCGGGCGCGCTGCCCTCCAGCGACCTGTGCTCGTGCGTCGAGATGGTGGTGTCCACCGGCGTGGTGGGACCCTCGGCCCACTTCGCGGCGGTCGCGACGTCGGACGCCAGGTCCAGGCTGCACATCGTCGGCGGCTCCGGCGCGCTCTCCCCGAAGGCGGCCGACGTTCCGGCGTCGGCGAATCCGCCCGCATCGGCGCCCGTCTCCGGGGGCGCCGCGCTGCACGTCTGCGCCTCCTCCGCGCCCGCCTCGGCGTCGGGCTTGGTCCAGAACTTGCACGGCCGGTTCAGGTCCACCTGGAACAGCCGAAAGTACGTGGTGTTCGTCAGCTCCGCGAGGATCTCGTGCAGCTGATGCTCGTTCGCCGACTGCACATCCTCGACGTTGCACGTCGCGTCGCCGACCTCGCCAGCCACGAACGGGGGCTTGGAGGGGTCGATCGAGACCGCCTCCGCCGTCGGCACCGCGCCCGCGAGCGCCGCGATCACCAGCAACGCCGAAAGCGCCGCCGCGCCGACGCCCCGGACGCGCCGCGTCCTCATCGTAGACGCGCCTTCGACACTGTTCGATTATCGATCGGTGCCGACGTTTTTTTGCTCCGCGGCCTGACGACTTTTGGAGACGTGGGCTGGCCAATCACAGGTCGCCTCGAAAACAGCGGAAGCGCTGTTTCCGACGTCACCTTCGAGAAGAGCGCGGCATTCGAACGGCGCGCACCGGCGCTGTAACCGAGCGCGCGACTTTCCCGCGAGAGCGATCCCCAGGTACGCGCGCCTCTGCTCTCGATACCCCGTCGCGACCTCGTCGCCGCGCGGCTCGCGCCCGGCGCGAACGCCATCGGCCGGCCCGAGGAGGCGACGCGACGAAGTATTTTTTGCCGGGAAAACGGGTCGCTCTGACACGGATTCCCGGCACCGCGCCCAGCCGGAGAAACGACCCCTCGAGTCCACGCGCGTCGTCCCACGCCTCGAGGGGCGTTCGCCCAATCTCGCTACATCTCGCAGACCCCGACCGCGCGCCGCGCGCGCCGAGCCCCCCTCCCGTGCCTGCGCTGACCCACCGCCCCGCCACCACGTGGCACGTTACGTGTTTCGTGTGCTTCGGACCGCAGTCAGTCATAAAAACAAGCGTATTTAAGCGACGACGATGAGACTGTCGCGACGCGCGGTGGCCCTCGGCGCCATTTCCGCGCTCCTCGCCGTCGGCGCGGACGCGCGCGCGCTCCTGGACGAGCGCGCCGTCGAGCCCGCAGTGGCGGCGACGGCGAACGTCGACGCCGCCGCCGCCGCCGTCGCCGATATCGTCGCCGATGTCGAAGCCGATTTCGAATCGTGGGCGCGAAAGCACGCCAAGTCGTACGACTCGGCGGAGGAACGGATTTTTCGCATGGCCATCTTCGCCGAGAACGCCGCGTTCGTGGCGAAGCACAACGCCGAGCACGAGCGCGGCGAGCACTCGCACTGGCTCGGCCTGAACCACCTCGCCGATCTGACGCGCGAGGAGTTTTCCAAGATGCTCGGCTACGATCGATCGTTGCGGTCTGAAAACCCGCGCGCGATTGATTTCAGCGACTGGGAGTACGCGGACGTAAACGCGCCCCCCGAAAAAGACTGGGTACAGGAGGGCGCGGTGACGCACGTCAAGAACCAAGGCCAGTGCGGGTCGTGCTGGGCGTTTTCCACGACGGGCTCCGTTGAGGGGATCAACTTCATAAGAACCGGCGAGCTGGTGTCCGCGTCGGAGGAGGAGTTAGTTTCGTGCTCGACCAATTTGGGCAACGCCGGGTGCGACGGCGGTTTGATGGACAACGCGTTGGACTGGATCGTCCGCAACGGCGGCATCGACTCCGAGGAGGACTGGCCGTACGACGCTGAGGCTGGTCGCTGCGGCTGGTTCGCCAAGAAGTTCCACCGGCCGGTTAAGATCGACGGGTTCACGGACGTGCCCCCCTCGGACGAGGACGCGCTTGAAAAGGCGGTGGCGATGCAACCCGTGTCGGTGGCCATCGAGGCGGACCACCGCTCGTTCCAGCTCTACGCCGGCGGCGTGTACGCCGCGGACGACTGCGGGACGGAGCTGGACCACGGCGTGCTGGTCGTCGGCTACGGCTTCGACGCGGACTCTCCCGGGCACAAGCACTTCTGGAAGGTGAAGAACTCCTGGGGCGACGCCTGGGGCGAGGACGGGTTCATCCGCATCGCCAAGGGCGGGAAGGGCCCCGCCGGCCAGTGCGGCGTCGCCTCCGAGCCCGTGTACCCCACCAAGAAGGACGACGCCGCGCAGGAGACGCCCTCGTTCTGGAACGACCTCGTGGACCTCGCCGCGGACGTCCGCGCGGAGATCGAAGCCGGAGGCCGCGAGGGTGGCGGCGTCGCCGACGCGTGAGCTTTCGACGACGCGCGAGAAAAAACGCCGACGCCGCCGGCGCGTCTCGAGACGCCGTCCGTTTTCTTTTGTCTTTTTTAAACGCATTCTTTCCGGAGAGAACGTCGCGCTTTGTTTTTCGCTTCCGGTGTTGTAACGATGACCATACGAATCTGTACGAACGCGCGCGTGATGGAAAGTGCGTTTCGCTATAATACTGCGCTCGGTATTGACGACTTGCTAAGAGCGTATACCTATGAGAGCGTCGTTCGACGGCGACGCGGAGATCTGTCGCGTCGCGGTGATTTTTTCGAAGAAAAGTGAACCGAGTCGGCGCGTGAGAACGTCGTAATGTCGTCGGCGGTTCGGGAGCGCGACGCGCGGAGCGGCTCGATCGATCGGGAAAACGCGCTTTGCTTTTTGTCTCGCGTTCGGCTTTAGGGCGAGACTCAGATCTATCGATCGGTACTCACGGTGAGCGCGCCTTGTCGGACGCGCCCCTCGTGGTTTGCATGTGAGTGGCATCACCGCCTCGCCCGTTTCCCGAAACCACGCGACGCGAAGCGAAGAAGCGAAGAAGGACGGTCGCGCGCGTCGGCGTCGGAAGGATCCATTGGAAATTTGATGGTCTCACTGAAGAAGGCCGCCAAGCACAACTCTCACCGAAGGTGCGATGTCGCGAATCGTCAACCGCCGTGCGCGCGCTCGCGAGCGCCTTCGAAAGCCTTTTGGGAAAATCAAAAAAAATATCGAGGCGCGCGCGCATCGGATCGATCGGAAAATGCGCCCCGATCTCCGCTCGCTAGTGCGGGCTGAGGGCGTACCAGGCGTACCTCTTGGTGGACCCCCCGCTCGTGTCGGGACCGTTCGCGAGGTTCGTGAAAAAAAGTGAACCCCGCTCGGCGTCGAGAAGCGCGCTCGCGGGTGGCCCCCGCGCGCTCGCTCGCTGGCTTGGTACAAAAAAAAGCCGCGTCCTCGGTCTTACTCCAGGTCCTGGAGGAAATCCATCCGGCTCAACATCTCGCCCTTGAGCTTCTCCGCCGCCTTCTCCGCCTCCCTGGCCCGCTTGATTTCGTCGTTATCCACCATGGTCAAGCCCTGTGTTTCCGTCGCCTCGTCCACCTCCCCCATCAGCACCACGTTCTCGCCCCGCACGATATAGAGCCCGAGGGGAATGTCCGAGTAGGACGACCCGACGATGATGCGCTCCACCGCGTCCTGTAGGACGATGTTGGCGAACTGATCGAACGATCGCAACGTGCCGAGGATCTTGCTCCCGTCGCGAAGCATCACCAGGAGCTTCTTGTCGAGCTCCTCCACCAAGCTCGCAACCGCGCTGAGGGTCCACGAGTCGTTCGTCATCGTGCTCGACGCGAGCGCGAGACGGTGTGCACGGAGGAACCCTAAATCGAAAGTATTGCGAGCACAGTGTGGCGATTTATTTGGCCGTCACGAAAATCTGTCGTGCACGCACTCGTCGCCGCGCGGCGCTCGTGGCTCACCCTTTTGGGAGCGCGGGCGCCTGCGATGGACGACGACGACTTCGGCGACTTCGCGGCGTCGCCTGCGCCGGAGGAGCCGGCGTCTTTCGCGGCGTTCGACGCGTTCCCGCCCGACACCGCGCCCTCGGCCGCGGTGACAGAGGCATTTCCAACGCCGAGGAAAGCGGAAAACGAGGCCGCGTGGGACCAGCACGCCGCACAGACGATTAGCGACGCGGAAAGAGACGACGATGACTTTGGAGACTTTGGGGACGTGCCCGCACCCCTGAGCACCCCGGTTCTGCCCCCCGCCCCCGCCCCCGTCCCCGCCTCACCGGCTCCGCCGGCCGATGACGACTTCGGCGATTTCGACGAGGCGACCCCCGCGACGGAAAAGACACGCGTGGCGCCGCCGGTCCGCGCGCCGTCTCCGGTCGTCGAGCGCGTGTCCCCGGAGGCGTTCGGGGACGACCTCGTCGCCGAGCGCAGCCCCAAGGCGTTCCTCGAGGCGGTCGATGCCGTCCTGGCGCGCGCGTTCCCCGAGGCGGGAACGTCCGGAAGCGCTCGGACCGACGCGGACAGGGACGGGGACGGCGCCGCCGACGGCGACCGCGCGCGTGTCGAGCTTGCGCGCCTCGCGCGGGACGCGGCGGGCGGTTCAGGCGTTTTGGCCGCCGCTCTTGAGTCGTGCGTCGCAGGCTGGCCGCCGGCGGTGGCCGCCGGGGTCTCGCCGCCGGACGCGGCGCGGCGCGCGGCCCTCGCGCCGAAGGCGTGGGACGCGTCGCCGGCTCGGGCGGCGCTCGCGGCGGCGGTGCGCG
>Ga0209666_1003388_pt1 | contig 11608 bp, 8 predicted proteins | sample SaaInlV_125m_DNA_FD_184679 | JGI IMG/M metagenome (GOLD analysis project Ga0209666, IMG submission 184679) | Marine microbial communities from expanding oxygen minimum zones in the Saanich Inlet - Saanich Inlet SI037_S3LV_10m_DNA (SPAdes)... | ecosystem: Environmental > Aquatic > Marine >...
GTGGGGGAGGCATGCGGCCAACGTTGGATGGTTGCCTCCCCCACCTCCGATCGGCGCGGCGCTGGCCCCCACGGCCGCCCCCGGCGCCCACGGGGTGCGCCCGGCCCGTTGGTCCCGCTGGCGCAATCCGGCCCCGACGCGGCCGCTTGCGGTGTGCATGCTTGCATCTTGCCACTCGCAAACCCATGGCGCACGCACAGCCGAAAAAATCGCTCGTGCAACTGATCCAGGGCGGCACCTCGTCAAGGACGAAAGGGAAGCTCTTCAGGGCCATTTCCGACGCCAAGGCGACCAACGGCCGCGATTATGACTGTTTCTATCTCTTTCCTGACCGCGAGGGCAACTACGATGCCAGCGGCTTTGGCTACATCAAGACCAAAGACGTCCGTAACTTTTCAACGCACGAGGCCCTCTCCAAGTGCAAGGTGGTGCCCGTGCCGCTTCACGACATCACCGAGGACCACTCGTGGACGTCCGATCACATTCTCGCAATGTGGGCGGTGGCTGGTTACATCAAGCGACAGCTGGAGTCGGGCATGGTCATCGTCATCTCGTGCACCGCCGGCAAGAACCGCTCCCCGGCACTGCAGTACGCCGTCGACCCCACTGGTGCGTATTCGGGAAAGACCCCACTGGACATGAAGGCGCGCGTCAAGTGCCCGCTGATGCGCCGCTGGGCAGAGGCCTTTCACGAGAGCCCGGGGCGCGTCCCCGACGGCCTCGCGCCGCTCGTGGCCGAGGCGCGCACAGCAAACCCTTTTGGCAGCCCCTTCCCACCTGGCACCGTCAAGGGGGTCGACGACACCAAGGCGAAATGGCCCTCCAAGCTCCAGGGCGTCAATCGCCCAGACCTTCACGCGCGCATTTTGGCACGCGTCGGCCAGTCCGTCGGCAAGACCATTGCAAAGTAGGGACTTGCGCGAGTGGGCAGTTAGAGCGCCTGGAGTCGTGGATTCAAGCGCGAACACGTGTCGCGGGGGTGCGTGCGTTTAGTACATGTATAAAAAAGCTCGCTTTCTGTGTCGCGCGCACGCATTGCAGATTGCGGAGTGCGTGCGTGCTGTTTTTTAGAATTCAACCACGCGCCTCTCGCAAAACGCCGCGCGCGTTTTTTTGATGAGCAAGCGCCCGTCTGATCGAGAAGCCGAGTCGTCGTCGGCACCGCGCAAGTCCTACAAGCCCAAGGTGGGCAAGCCGTCGGCGTCGGCCAAGCCCACCGGCAAGTGCGAAACGCCGTGCCTGTCCGACTCGGACGATGAACTGGAGGCAGCAGCAGCAAAGCGGCTCGCGGCAGCAGCGTCCTTCCCAGCACCCTCCTTGCCGATGGCCGGCACGACGCCCGCAAAGTCCAAGACGAGCGATCTGGCCGCGATGCTGGCCGGTGGCAAGGCGCCCGCGGGCGTGGCCACCAGCCACGCCCGATTCGGCGAGACCCCGACTGCGAAGACGGCACGCTACCTGCGCTCGATGATGGACAAGATGCGTCCCGACTTTGAGCACAACTGCAACCAGGACATCGATGCCTTTTACAAGCGCCGTCGCCTGCCCGACTGGCGCGACGAGCAGGGAAAGAATTCCTGCACGGCCATGCGCAACATCGACGAATTGCTCAACTCGAATGCCAATTTCATTCCGTACGAGAATTTGGCCGTCATGCAGCATCACGAGAACAAGTTGTCGATGCTCGGAGGCGTGCCGCTTGCCGGCGAGGGCCAGATCTATCCCCTGGTCGACGAGTCCAACACTCCAGAAAAGACGTTCAAGCACGCCTACGACCACATGGAGGACTACCTCCAGGACGTCATCCGCGAAACGGACAACTTTGCGCTTCGGCCGGCGCAGCGACTGGTCATCGGCGCGTTTCTGCAGCGCAAGCCCTTCGAGATGCACACCCGCGTACGCCGCCTCAACGAGGAGATCAGCAGCGCGTCTCAGGTCGGGCTGCCTCCCAACGTGCGCCCGAGCCTCACCCTCGTCAACCTCCGCACCGGCAATGGCAAGACGATTGTAGGGATCACCATGGCCATGACGCAGTTGTGCAACCCGCGGCTCTGGGGCGAGCTGAGGAATTCGTGGCGCGAAATGGTGTGGGCGAGGACGGGCATGAACGGCGTTGGGCTGACCAAGTGCCCCAAGCTCACCGACGAGTCGCTGGCGCGCGTGACCATCGCGTTTGTCCCGTCGCCGCTCATGAACCAGTGGGAGGAGCACGCCAAGCTCGTCAACGAGTCCATGTGCCTCGAGTTTGGCTACGGCTTCACCATCTGGAAGGGGCTCCAGGTGCTGCAGCGTGGCGGCGCCGGAGACGACGGCCAGTCATCGATTTCGAAGACGCTACTCGAGGCTCACAAGCGCTCCAGCGCCGAGAACAAGCCCATTCTCTGGATCGTGCCGGCCAAGACGGAGGCCATGCAACAGACGCTCCGCCACATGCCCAACCTCACATTGACCAACATCCTCTACGACGAGTGCAGCCACAGCATCGAGCGCCGCGACCAGGCGCCGCAGTCGCAGGCGCTCTTTACCATCATCCTGCAGGCGACCGTCGAGCGCTTGCAAAAGGTCACAGCCGTCTCGGGGTCGCGGCACCCGCTGCGCGTGGCGCTCAACCACCAAACGTACGATCCGGCCAACACGCACCACGCGGCCGTCTTCAAGATGCTCTCCATACCCGATTGGATGTCATACTTGGTGAGCAAGGACATGGCCGACGTCATGCCATGCGGCATCAAACGCGTACAGCTCAAGATTCGCGTGCAGTCGCTCTCGGGTCGGCTACTCAAGTCGGACCTCGTGATCACAGGCATTGACGAATTACTCAAGACCGTTTTGAACAGCGTCGGTGGCGACTACCACATGGACGACTTTGCGCGCAAAGACCTCATCGGTCAGTGCCAGCAGATTCTCGGGACTGGGCAGGCCAGCAGCTCCGCTCCGGTCGAGGGCTCCATCTACGACCGTCTCTGCAAGGCCGAGAGCGGCATCAAGGACAAGATGAAGGCGTTGCCCCCGCCAATCGACTGGGCACGCGACGGGTCTACCATCACGAACGAAAAGCGAACCGAAGCCGACAAGGTCGAGTCCAAGCGGCGGGCGTTCAATGCGACGGCTAGGATGTTTGGCAAGCTCGCCGAATCCGTCGACCCGGCGCAGCCGGCCGAGTGCCCCATCTCCATGGAACCCATCCCGCCCGAGAAGGCCGGCATCTTTGCGTGCTGCACCGCCCTCTACAATCGCGACTACGAATCGATGATCCTGAGCGGCCGCTGCCCCATGTGCAATCAGCCACTTCGCAACGGCGTCGTGAACGCGAACCAGGCCATCTCGGCCATCGTTGGAGAAGCCTCGACGAGCGCGGCCCCGACGACGGCGGCGCCCGAAACAACGGAGGTCCCAATGTTCGTCGACGACGAGGACAAGCTTGTCGAGGCGTTCAACGGCCTCGCGGCCGAAGACAAGACCTTCTCGGGCGGCATGAAGGCCACGACCGAGGCGATCGTGGTCTTTCTCCGCTACAAGCCACGGGGCGCGCGCATCCTGCTCGCCTTTGCCTGCGAGGGCCACGAGGGCAACGCGACCCGTCAGACCCGTGCCACGCTGGCGGCCGCGCTGGGCACCAAGATGGATTCGATCGAATCCATCAGCGGCCGCTCGAGCAAGATTGTGGAGGCCTTCGTCAAGCTGGACGACACCAACCGCGTGCTGCTCATCAACACCAACGACCGCTCGCTCAGCCTCGAAGGCCTCGACCTGTGGACGGCGCAGCTGATCATTCTGGACAAGATGACGGGCGCGTTCCTCCAGCCGGCCACCGTCGTGCAGGCCATCGGGCGCATCATGCGCCCGCAGTTTGAGCTGTACCTGCCCGATGGGTGCGGCATCGTCGGCGAGACGTCGAGCGCGCTCCCTGGCAAGAAGAAGAAGACGCGCATCGGCCACCCTGCGAAGTGGCTGGTACTTTTGGAAAAAAACAACACCGTGCCCGCCGCGCCGATCAACGACGACAACGACTCGAGCGGCGATGACTTGAGCGACGAAGAACGCGAGGACGATCAGGGCGAGTGGGAGCAGCTTCCCGACAACGAGGATAACGCAAACGTGCCGATCGAAGACGGGGAGGAGGAGTGGGAGGCGATTCCAGAGGAGCTGGTGGACGTCGACCCCGATCAGGCACGCGCGCTGCTGGGCAACTGAGGACCGGGCGGGTGACGAGAAGGTCGGGGTGGGCGTGCGTGCGTGTGCGTGTGCGTGTGTGTGTGTCGTTGAAAGTTTCAAATCTCCGCGGTTCAGAGTTGCTTGCGGTGTGTGTCTTGTGGAAGAAACTGTGTTTGCGCGAGCGCGCCTCGCGCGCGCGCGAGGCGCGGTTTGCGCGAGCGCCATGGCAGCAACCGTGCAACTGTTGGGCGAACTCGCCAACGAGGACTCCGCGCGAAAAATGTACCAGAACGACGAGGAGGCCACCAAGAAGTTTTTCCGCCAACTTGTCCGGAAACTCATCGGCAACAGCAGCTGGCAGTTTAACTCTGCCCACTGGGAAGCGGAGGACGTCAATGCCTTTTACCAGGGCGCCTCGGCATACACGCGGTTTTGCACCACCATGATGCAGCGCAAACCCGAATTGTGCTTGTACGACACCGACGCAAGTGGCGAGCACCTGCTCAACTATCACGACCTGGCCAAGGGGCTGACCAAGACCTCCGCACGCAAATACGCGTTGTTGATGCCAGGGCTCGTCTCCAAGCATGGCAACAAACGGGTCTCCGCCACGACCGTGCGCACATTTCTAACCGAAACGCCCGAGGGCCTCGAGGACCTGCGCAAGGCCAACCTGATCGCTGTGCCGAACAACAAACGCGACATGAAGACGGTCAATGACAAGTTGGTGCCCACGTACCGGTACTTCATCTTGGACCGCGACCAGCTGCGCCGCTTCCGCTGGAGCCGCTGGCACCACCGGCGTTCGGTGGTGCAATACGACGAGCGCAACGCGCTCACAATCGACTGCTATGACCTGGAGGTGTGGACGCTTCGGCTGTTCAACCACGAAGTGGAGCACCTAGATCCGGCCCACAACTATGGCGAGCGCGACGAGCTCCACGAGTGTGACGTTCTGGTCAACATGAAGTTGGACCTCGGCGTGTTCAATCACGACCCTCTTTACATGGACTCGTACAACGTGATCAAGGCGGGTGGACTCGGCCCGTACCACTTCTTGGTGCGCGCCTACCAGCTGTCACAGAAGGGCCCGCCGGATGCGCCTTTTCAATTTGCCAGGCTGGTCGGAGACTACGTGCGTTCCGACATCCCCGACTCTCTGAACACGGCCACCAGCATAGCGAACGCCTGCTTCAAGGTGTACCGCGACGGCAAGTGGGTGGTGCGCAAATGCAAAAAGATCAGGGAGCGGCTCAAGGACTGCCTGGACGGGCTGCGCATTCTCGACACTGGAGACTCCAAGGGCGCGGTGCAGACGCGGCTTCGCTTTAAGCAGCAGGCTGCTGCGTCAATCGGCGCGACGATTGACAAGGCGCCGCAGCAGCGCATGGCGGCACCCGTGGATGCCAGCGCGCAGGCGTTGCAGCAAACGGCGGAGGCCGTTCTTCTCGAGGACAACGACGATCCGGCCATCGTTGAGGTCGACGAGGGAGCGTCCCCCACTGAGGTGCCCGATGCCGCAGAGAACCTGCAAGTCCAGAAGGAGGCCGACGCGAAGGCGTCGCAGCCGTCCAAGCTCACTGGGCTCAAGGCCATGTTCAAGGCACAGGAGGAAAGGGCTGCCGCGTCTTCTAAGCGAGCCAAAATCGACCAGGGCGAGACGTCGGCTACGGCGTCGCCCGAGGAGGAGGTTGCGGAGGGCTCCGAGTCTGATTGGGAGATGCTGCCCGACGACGGTGCGCGCACGCCGCCCGGATCGCCGCCGCCCGAGGAGGATAAGAGGTCCGACATTGCCGGGGCGGGTTTTCGCCCGCCGCCGTCGACGAGCGCTCCGTCGGCGGCGGCGACGACGACCCAGTGAGCGACGAGGAGAAGTGGGAGGACGCCTTCCCCGCCGAGTACCGCACCCAGCCTCGCCTACCCCAGACGCCCGAGGCCTATGAGCAACAAAAGCAGCTCGATCGGCGCGGCCGCAAACGCTTCTACCCAAAGACGAGCAAGAATGGCGCGTCCAAGTGCAACGCCTTTGACCCCGACACTCAGTCGTGGTGCGACAACCGGGCCGCGGACACCGCCCTGGGCGCCAAGAAGAACTTGATCCGGTGCTCCAAGTGCGGCGCCGGCCGCCGCCACCACGGCAACTGCCCAGCCAAGATGCTATTGCACGGAGAGCACAAGAGCGGGGCCAAGCAGAAGCGCACCGCGCGGTTCATGACCACCACCGTAAACGTGAACTGCTGTAACAAGGACTGCGCGATGGCCGTCGCCAAGGTCGTCTACAAGCACGACAAGGAAGGCGTGCCGTACCCCTCAGGGTTTGTCCGACCAAAGTCGGTGCCGTTGCCGTCCTAAGGTGTACACGCGTCGTTTCGTTTGTTTTTGTTAACTCGGCTTGCGGCGTGCGCCGCCTCTCTAACACACCACGCGCAGCCACATGCCACCGCGGCGCAAAGCGCGCGCGACGCCGATGCTCGCCGCGGGGCAGCCGCCAGAGCCGGTGTGGCTCGAGTCCATCGTCGACGCGTGGTCTTGCTACCTGGCCGACTTGCTGGCGCTGCGCTGCTCGTTCTTTGTGCGCAAAGGCGGCCTCGTCCGCTGGGTGGGCGAAGATCCGCCACTGTTTGACGAAATGCAGCCGCACTGCCATTCGTGCAAAGCCCCGATCAAGACCAGGCACGTGCTCTGCGACACGTGCCGGCGCGAGTCGCCCATCGTCGAGCACGGCCCGACGCTCTCGAGCGTGATGCAGCGTTCTTCGAACAACGAGTACGTGTTAGATCACACCAAGAAGCAAGTGATTCGCGCGCTTCGGCTGCAGCAGGAGTTGGCCTTCGATTCGGTCATTTTGGCAAACACCCTAACCAGCTGGTGTTTTGACGAACATAGAGCGTACCGCGCGGCGGCCGAGAATGCGACCGGCAACGTCGCATTCGATCGAGCGTTCGTGGACAATGGCGGAAGCTATTGTCAAACCGTGATGTGCGGCCTTGCGGAGTCGCTGGTGCCAGTGGGTGGCCTCGGCGTCGACTTGCGCGATCAGATCATGAAGCTAGCCGAGGAATGGCTTTTGCATGTAGACAAGCAGATCCGCACGTGGTTTGGCATCCCGATCAGTGCGGACGCCGTCGAGGCAGCCGTCGTGGAACAACACGTTCGCCTGTTCGCCAAGCAGATCGCCAACCGCGTCGCGTTGCTCGAACCCACCAACCAAGAACACGTGCACGCGTCCGAGATTTTATGCGTTGACAACCTCGAGCACCGCGCTGAAGTCCATTATGTGAACGAGAAGCTGCTGGCCGAGGCGCAGTGCCGCACCGATTGCCACAGCATGGCAGTCTTGGCAAAGATCGCACGACACGGCATTGGGGCGGCCGAGCAGTGGCGCGCGCTCTCGAGCCCAAACATGCGCAGGCCACTAACGGATTTGTTAAAGTCGCCACCGCCCGAGCTTTTAAAAGAGTTGCGGTCGGTCGCGCAAGACATGGGGTTTGCGGTGCTGCGGGACATCCTCGGCAATGCCGCCGAGGCCGGCCGGATGGCCACGGAGCAGGGCGTAAACGATTGGCGCTCGGCCATCAACGTCGAGGCGCTGTGTCTGCTCTTCGAGCGTGCCACCAAGAAGATCAACGAGTGGCGTCGGCCGTCTGGCAACTTTGTCGAGACGATTTCGCGCCTTCCGTGCGTGACTGAGGCCACGCGCGTCCAGCTGCGCCTCGACCCGCGCGCCGTGCTTCCGGCGGTTCCGTGGGCGCGCGGTCGAGGGCAGTGGCAGCTCGTGCCGCGCGAGAAGCTCTTGGTGACGCGCACCGGTCTACGGCCGACTGGGCTCCGGATTGTCATGCTCACGTCTGCTTTGACGCAGCTGCTCGGCACGCGCGACGACGAGCCCGAGGTGTTCGCGCCCGGCGTGATCTCTTGCGACGTGCTCCACGGCGTGGCAGCTCGCGCCGAGCGCGCCGCCGAGATGGCCTACGCGCAGCTCAAGCACCTCATCGACCCGCTCATGGCCGGCTTCGAGTGCGCCGTTGTCAAGTACCAGCTGGAGAACTGGTCGGGATCGCACTTGGAAGACGACATACGCACTGCCGCACGCAACGTCGGGCGATATTCGCTGCAGGAGCTCGCTAAAGTGTTCGACGTCGACTCGGAGCATTGGGACGGGCATAGCCTCCAGCTGGTGCGCAGAGTCAACGAGAAGCTGGTATTCAAGCTCAACCGTAGCGATGAGTTGACTGGCGTCATTTCACACGTGCTGAGCTGGGCGCTGCCCTTGCTGCAAAGTTACAGGGTCCATGGACTCGGGTGGTCACCCACGACTCGGAACAGCATGTCAGGCGCGCTGCTGGAGCTGCTGCCTTCCGTGCAGCAGTGGGTTGCCGACGGCTCCGAGGGCGCGTTGGACGTCACCCGCGCAGAGGTCCGCGCCACCAGCGAGGGCATCAAGCGGCTGCTTGAGGCGCTAAAAGCGAGCGGGTTTGTCAAACAGTCGCGGGCGTACATTGGCGGGAAGGTAAACCTCGTGTGGCGCTTCAATGGATCCAAGCTGGCGGCGCTGCTGGCACCGCACGAATCCGTGCGGATCCTCACCCCGTGACGATAAGCCTCACGGACACGCACGGTGAATGTAAAGAGGCGTGGTGCGTGCTAAAAAACGCCATTGCCCATGTCGATGCGTCCATCCGAGGAAGTTTCGGCGCAGGAGCAGACCGCTGCGTCTGCCATGTGCCTGAGGGCGAACATTGACCAGGCGCGAGCAATGCAGGCGCCCGTGACCGAGGCGGCTGCTGAGGGCGCGATCAGCTTTGACGACCTGACTGAGACGGAAAAATCGGCTGCCTCGATTGGTGTCAGCCCGAACGAATGGAAGCCCATCGGCTTCATGAACACGCACCATTACAGCACGCTTCTCAAGAACAATGCCATCGCGGGCGACCTGGCGCAGGGCATTGAGGCGTACAAGCAGGTGGCCAGCGGCCTCGGCTCCGTGGCCTAGACGTGTGGCGCACACAGCCAAGAAGACGCGCACGCCCTTGGTTGGGTCATGAACGGGAAGTGTTTGAGTTTTTTCTGAGAGCGTGTCGGTTGTTTACACTTGAAAGGTTCGCTAAGCGGGCGCTTGCGGTGTGCGACGCGAGTGTGTTTGGAAACACACGCGTGCACACACGTGCACACACACACACACACGCGCGCGCGCGCGCGCAACCACGTTGAATGGGGGATGCCGAAGCCGTCGCCGTGCCCGTCGAAGAAGCCGAAGCGCCCGCCGAAGCCGAAGCGCCCACCAAAGGGGCCCAAACCGCCCAAGAGGCCGCACCGGCCGGGGAAGCGCAAGGTGGGGGAATCCAAGGTGAGGTGGTGATGGTGCTCCACCCTGAGAATCCAACCGTTATCACTGGGCTAACGTCGGCAGACGGGAAGATGGTCGCGACGCGGGAGAGCCTTGCGGGCATTCCCGAAGCCCAAATGGTCTGGGACTTTGCCATGCGGCAGTACGCGCTCGCCCTGTCTACGAAGGCCGTTTTCAAGCGGTTTGTTCGAGACATGGAGTTGATGCGCGAGCAGCCTCGTCGGACACTCGGTGGCGGTGGCGGTGGTGGTGGTGGTGGTGACGGCGGTGACGGTGGTGGTGATGGTGCCAACGGCCACCACCACGCCGACGAAGACGATCCTCCGCAGCCCCACGCGCACGCACCGATTCGGGACGCGTTCAACATTCCTGGCGAGTACGTGCCGTACGGCGATGAGCGTTGGCAGCGGAAGCGCATCGGACAGAAGAGCATCCTGAAGACGCTGACTTCGAGCAGGTTTGCCATCGAGATTGTGGAAGACGTGCGCGATGGAGATGGCCGCCCATACGTCATCGGCAACACGTCTCACGCGACGCACTGCGGTGCCTTTCCGCACGCGCTCGTCAAGCACAAGACGGGACCGCACAAGGGCAAGGAGATCTACGTGTGCAGCGGCAGACTCGACATCGTGATCACAATTCGTCTCGTCAACAATCAGCTGCCAGTCACCGATCCCAATCGGTACAAGGTGACCGAACGAGATGTGCTAAAGGAGCTGGAGCGAATGGACGACGACGAGCAGTCCAAGGGGTGGGGCGCGTATGAGCGTGCGCTCACCTTTTACGTCGAGCTGCAGTTCTGCCTGCCCCGGGGCAGCGACCAAACTCGGTACGTCTGTGCTGACATTCGCAACGAGCAGAGCTACGCGTTCAAGAAGCAGCCACCAGACGGCAAACTGTTCAGCCCCGCCGAGGTTCGACCTTACGGGCGCGGACCACAGGAGATTGTCATGATCGATGGCAAGGCCGAGGTGCAGTTTTCCTTCAACGAGAACGTGCACAGCATGAACCTGATCGAATGCCACAAGAAAACCCTCTTCTGCATCACGGCCCACTGCCTCAACCCATACCTCAACGGACGGCCCAGCTTTAGCGCCATGTCGTCGCCATTCCTAATCAAGAAGACGCTGCATAATGACCTTTCTCGAAACGAGCGCTGGGTGCGCGACAACCATGGCGCCACTATAGAGCCGCACATTACGTGCGTCACGCGCATGGCGCCTGCACGGAAGCTGGCTTTTGCCAAGGAGCGCAAGATGGCGGAAGACAAGGACGTCGATGAGAGTGGAGAGTGAACGCTCGCGCGTGAGTGAATGTGTGTGTGTGTGCGTGTGCGTGTGCGTGTGAGTGTAGGTGTGTGTGTGGGTGTGGGTGGGTGTATGGGTGGGTGTATGGGTGGGTGTATGGGTTTTGAAAACAAAACGCACACGCTCGACGTTCACTACTGTATCAGCGGAACGGAATCGCGACGGCTGCGCTCCGCGCATTCACGGAGCCATCGCGCATGGGCCTCCGTGTTTGGCTCGGGTGGAGTGTCACAGTCAAGTTTGCGGGATGCCACTGCAATCGGTGCCGCAAAGCTGCAGAGCAGCAAAAACGCCAACGCAAGAGCGCCAAGCAGCCCACCGCCGACGATTCCGATGGTGGCCAAGGACGAGGTGGACTCGGCGATTGAGGGCGTGGCGGGCGGCGGGAGTGTGGGTGGCTCGGGCGACGGTGGCGACGCGGGCGGCGGTGGCGACGCGGGCGGCGGTGAGGGGCATTTTGCGTAGTGATAATCGCAGCCCAAGCAGGCGGCGGCCGAGTCGACTGCGTTATTGTCCCAATGGTTTAGTCCGTGGCTGCCACAGCCCGCGGAGGGATTCGGATTGTGCATGAAATAGAGCTGCTCGTAATCGTGCACGATATTGTTGTCGCCAATGAAGCCAATGTCGTTGATGTACCAGGCGGCATAGCACTGCTCCTGCACCGAAGTCGGTCGGTTGTTGGACGCACCGTTGCCCGTCCATGCATACCACGAGCTGTTGAGTGCGGACGCGGGTGCGAGGCCCCCTCCACATCCGTGCAAGGTGCAGGCGCTTGCGGCCTCGGTGGCCGTTGCGTGCG
>Ga0209666_1003394_pt1 | contig 11601 bp, 5 predicted proteins | sample SaaInlV_125m_DNA_FD_184679 | JGI IMG/M metagenome (GOLD analysis project Ga0209666, IMG submission 184679) | Marine microbial communities from expanding oxygen minimum zones in the Saanich Inlet - Saanich Inlet SI037_S3LV_10m_DNA (SPAdes)... | ecosystem: Environmental > Aquatic > Marine >...
CTGGATTACGCATCCTCGCGGACGTGCACGGGCGCCGCGTGCGAAGATCCGGGCTCCTCCTCGAACGGCAAGTGCAAGGCTGACGTCGATATCTCCGCCCAAGGGCACGACGACATCTGCCTCGTCGCCAAGTGCACGGGAGGGACGTGCAACGATCACAAGGTGGAGATCAAGTTCCACCACTCGGAAGAGGACGATGGCGACGACGATGGCGTCGACGACGACGATGACGCAGGCTGGGCCTTCGAAGGGATGGATGATTTTGAAGACTTTGAAGGCTACATGAGGTGCTTGGCCGTGTGCCCCACCGAGGGACAGTCCACGTTCTACGAGGGCGAGTGCGGCGCGTTCGCGCACAAGAACGAAGAGAGGTGGTGCACCGCCGGCGGCGAGGACTACTGCTGCGCCGCCTCCGACGACGACTGCTGCGTCGCGGACGACGGCGCCATCGCCGGTCTCACCCTCGGCCTCATCTTCTTCTTCACCTCGTGCGGCTTGATGTGCTGCTACGTCGGCAAGTGCTGCTGCTTCCAGTACCGACGGAACACGCCGGTGGCCGGCGTGATGATGATGTACCCGCCCGGACAAGCCCCGCCCGGCGTGCAGATGCAGCAGATGGGCTACCCCCAGGGCACCTACCCGGGGCAAGGATACGCCCCGGGCCAGTCCCAGTTCGGGGCGCCCACGTACCAGTACACGTCGCAGGCGCCCGCCGCAGCCTATCCCAGCGACGGTAACCCCTACCCCACGGCGACGATATACACGGCGACGATCGATCCCCCGGGTGCCACGGCGCCGACGTACCCGACGCAGCCGACCTATCCGGCGCAACAACCAGCGGCGCAAATACAATTCGCAGACGGCTCCACGTTCACGCCAGAGCAAGGACAGGGCGCGGGCGCGGGCGCGGGGGGCGGGACGAATTACCCAAAGGTTTAATTGATATATGTAAGTGTTAGCGTGTGTATTTATACGATATATCGTTTATGTTATTGACATGTTTGCTGCTGGAGACCCTGCCCGCTTGGTACTACACGGCGGACAGGGCTCGACGTAATATGGCTGAATGTAATGGTACAATCGTAAACCATTCTGTCTGTTCATACACTCCATGTTCCCACAACCGCTTCCCCGCGGTTAGTCTTGATTCGCAGTTTTGTTTGTTTTTTTGGACGCGTCGCGAAAGCTCGGCTCGAGGCAACAGACGCGGGGCACGACAGCGGAATGCCCGCCGCCGCATGTTAGATTCCCCGCCGTGTCTTCTCGAGCCGAGTTCGCAGGCGGCGTCCCACCACTCCACATTGTGTACATCTCTTGTTGGTAATCGTTGGTAATTGTTGTTGTCGTTGTTGTCGTTGTTGTTGTTGTTGAAACCGCCTTTGGTCCGGGAGGAGTCGCAAGAAGGGAAGGGAATCACTTCACTTCTTGTTCTCGAGGAGCAGCCGGAGGATGCGCTTTCCGAAGGGGCTGTTCTTGATCAGCGGCAGGTGCGGCCTGATCCTGTCCACGAGCTCAGAGTGCAACTGGCCCTTGGTGACGCTCAGCGTGGACTGCACCACGTAGTTGCCGTACGGGTCCATCAGGAGCCGGTCGAGCAGCGGCGAGGTCATAATCTCGCGAACCACCACGTTGCGGTGTTCCTCGAGGGACGAATCCGCCAGCTTGAGGCACTTCTCCACGACGTTGGAGGAAAACTTCTGCATGGAGAGCTCGGCGTAGTTACCCGCGAGCCGCATCATAACCTCGCCGTTGGCCCAGGACAGTGCCAGGTCCAGGATGTACTGAACCACGTAGTTGCCAAAGGGATCCTGCGACAGCACGAGCGCCTGCGCGGCAATCTCCTGCACCAGCGCTCGGCGCTGGCCGTCAGCCGCGTGGTCGATGCACCTCTGCAAGACGCAGCAACCGTGCCTGTGCGTCGCAATCTCCACGCAGCACCGTCGGGCGGCGTCGTAGACAAACTGGTTATCCTCGGCGCCCAGGCGCTGGAGGCACCGCTGGATGACGTGGTTGCCGTTGAGATCCTTGATGAGGGTGACGACGCCGGGCTTGAGCGCCTCGGTGGCGAGCGCGACTTGCTCTGGGGTGCGGAGCGTCTCGACGAGTTTCTGCACCGCGCGGGTGCCGTGGGTGTTGAGCGCCACGGACACCAGCTCGGGCACGCCGTCGCCATCCTTGGACCCGAGCGACGAGGAGGGCTTAGCGACGGCCGGCTTCTTCTCATCCTCCTTCTTGTCGTCGGAGGCATCCTTGTCGGCGGCGTCGGCATCCGCGTCGTTCTCGGCGTCCGAGTCGTTCTCGCCGCGAACCTTGGCCACCGCGCGGAGCATCCCCATGCGCTGCTCATCGCTGCAGCACTCGAGCAGCTTCTGCACCAGGTAGTTGCCGAACGGGTCCATCATGAGGTCGACAACCTCGGCGATGATCTCCTCGAAGCACAGGTTGACAGCCTCCTCGCCCTCCTCGTCGAATTTGCGCTGGAGAAACCTGCACCCGTGCTGGTCCCTGGCCAGCACGCCAACCTGCCCGACGCACTCCTGCACGGACCCGAACCGGGCGTCCATGTCCGCGATTTCCTGCGCGGAATCCCCGCCGAGGCCGTTCATGGACCCGGACCTGTTCATGCCGCCGCCGAGCAGAGCGGCGGCGTCGTTGGCGTTGGAGAAGGACCCGGCTCGGTTCCCCTTGAGTCCCCCGTTGTGTCCACCGTTGTTACCGCCGTTGTTGAAGGAGTTGTTACGGTTTCCGCGGTTCTTGTCCCGCCCGCCGCCGCCCATCCCCCCGGCGGCGCCGCGGTTGCCGGCGCCGCCAAAGCCCCCGACGTCGCCGCCGTTCATGGCGCCGCCGAGACCCATGGCGCCGGCGTCGAGGCCGAGGTTGGCGAGGTTGACGTTACCACCCTGCGCGAGGAGCGCGGCGAGCGCAGCCTGGTTGAGGTTACCACCCTGCGCCTGCGCCTGCAGACGGAGAATCTGCTGGAGCTGCTGCTGCTGCGCGTAAAAGGCGGCGGCGTACGCAGCCTGGTACACCTCCGCCATGTTCTGCTGACCGCCGCCGGGCGCGGCGCCATTGGGCACGCCGCCCGGCATCCCGCCGCCCGGCATCCCGCCGCCCGGCATACCCCCGGTGGACTGCATCGCGGCGAGCACCTGCTGCATCTGCGCGTTGGCGCCGCCGAGCTGCGCCATGGGGTCGGGCATGCCGGCGCCGGGCCCCATCCCCGCGCCGCCGCCCATCTGGGCACCCGCGCCCATCATCTGCTGCATCTGCTGGAGCTGCTGCATCTGCTGCAGCTGCTGGAGCTGCTGGAGCTGCGCCGCCTGGTTAGCGTTACCGCCGGCCATTCCACCCGGCTGGTGACCGTACCCACCGTGTCCGCCCATCGACGGGTGACCGCCGTACTGAGCCCCGTAGTGATTCGCGCCTTGACCGCCATCCGCAAAAGCCCCCATCGTCTGACCGGACGACCCGCCCATGCCGGGACCCGAGCCCATGTGAGGACCCTGCCCACCCATGTGAGCACCCCCAACCTGCTGCTGCTGCATCGTGGGCGTGCCGGCGCCGCTTCGGTCGAGCGGGTCGCCGGGTAACCCATGCGCAAACGCGCCTCGCGGGATGAGCGGCGCCGTGGCGCTCCGCACAGTTCCGTACCCACCGGAGTTCCCCTCGGACATGCCGAGGTTGGAAAACGCAGACGCCAACGGGTCGTTGTTGTTGGCACCCGGATGCGCGTCAACACCCTCGGCACCAACGGGTCCCACGGCCCCTGGCTGCCCCACGGCTCCGGCGCCTCCGTAGAGGGCGTTGAGGTTGCCGGACGACGCGCTTCGTTCGTGGTGGCCTCCGTGGTGCGGCGTGGGTTGCGCCACTCCTCGTTGTCCGCTGTCGTCCCTGGAGAAGAGCTTGCCCCCGTACTGCTGGCCGTATTCGCCGTACTGGTAGCCACCGCCGTACCCTTTCGCGCCCTGGCGTGACGATCGGGGGAAAGGTGCGGGTGGTCAGCGGTCGAGATTAGGGACGAGGAAGTGGCGAGGCGGAAAGTTTGGGAGGAAAACGCCGTCGCCGACGTGTCGCCGGTGGATCGCGCGCGGGTGGTCGCACGAGCGGATTGAGGGCGTGGGGACTCACCAGGTCGATGGCGGACACCGAACGGTGCATCTCGTCACCGGCGCCCATCGTCGGCGCGGCGGAGGCGCTTCGCGGCTGCTCGTCGACGTCGTGCAGGAGTCGCGAGATGTAGTCCGTCCTGCGAACGAGGTTGGAAATAAAGCGCATGGGAGGTTAGCGACGGCGGGTCGGAAAGCGCGGACGTGCGATGTCGCGAACGCGGTACAGGGCCCACGCGCCGTCTGAGCCATTCGTCAGGGATCCGCCACGGCCGGGCATCGCGTCGTCGGCGAGCCCCGGCGGTCGCATCGGTCCCGGCGCGACGGACGAGTTTTGCGGCTCAGGCGGCGGGAAGGCTGCGAAGGACTGGCAGCCGCGAATTCTTTCGCGTCGGATGTGACAAGCCGGCGGGAGCGTACCTCCACTGCGGCGACGATGACAGCCCCGAGTCGGCCCCGCCGTTGGCCCCCTCGAGCTTTCGTGCTCCAAACATTGTGATAAACTATTTTACACAGGTACCCTCCTCCACCTGCCTTCACGCGCCCATTCCAGGGCAGACACTACTGGCGTCTCCCGAGACTCGGCCGTACGCTTTTTAGCTTTCAATCTCAAGACGTGGCCAACTGTTTGACCACCCTCGGATAATACAATTGTCCACTGACGTGTTAGTCTTGGAAAAAGGGAAATAGGGCGACAGACCCTAACCCAGGTTTTTGGTTCGGAATGATCGATCGGTGAGAGTTCGATCGAGGGTGCCGATCGAAGTGACTTGCGCTCTCTGCCAACTTGCGGAGGAGGACGGAATTCTCCTTCTCGTTTCATTGTTTGGTGCCGCGTCCCGTCCTCTCCGATGGCCGAGGATGAGGGGGATGGATCCGTCAGTGGGGTCGCCGCGGTGGCGTCCGAGGCTGCCGTGTCGCATCTTGACGGCGATGGAGACCACCCCGCGACGAACGGACACGCCGACACGACCAAGGATCTCGAGAAGAGCCCCGTCGTTAAATTGTTGAGCCCCGTGCGCACCGGCGTCGGGGAGACCTCGACCTCAACGGGCACATCGATGGAGGAGAGGAACGGCTCGAACGTCGCCGGACCGCCGCCCGACTCGTCGCAAACGAAAAGGTCCCTCCGCGTGTGGGACTACGTGTGCGCCGAGCTCGGGCTGAGCGTCGGCGCACGAGAGGACGATCCCGACATGGCCGTCGCCAGGGAACGAGTCTTCGACATCATCTGGCACATCCCGCTCGAGTTCGAACGGCTCAACTTCTACGGCGGGATGCTCTGCATGGACGCCACACTAGGGGTGGTGACGTCACTGCCCGTGCGCGTGGTGTGCCAGACGGCGAGGCTGATCATGTCACCGGCGCTCGGGGTGGTGACCAAAGTCGGCGAGCTGGTCTCACCGTCGCCGTCCACCAAGACCAGAGGGGGAAACACAGACCAGTGGAGGAAACCTAGAGGTAACTCACACTCGGGACCGAGCCGCAAGCGACGGACGTGGGGGTTCCACCCTTACGCCCGGGAGCACCTGAGCGACTCCCTGTGGCTGCTCATGCTCATCGCCGCGTTCACCGCCGTGAAACTGGTGGACGTGTCCGTGGTCTACCACTACATCCGCGGGCAGGAGGTCATCAAGCTGTACCTCGCGTGCTCGGTGCTGGAGTGCTTCGATAAGCTGTGCTGCGCGTTCAACTGCCACGTGCTGGACGCGTTGCAGAACTCGGTGTACATACTGGTGAACACGGCGCAGGAAGACGGGAGCACGGCGGATCTGATCAACGCGACATTCCAGTTGGCCTTCGACGCGGCGCTGACACTCGCGGCGACGTGCGCGCACGCCGCGATCATGCTCACCCACGCCGTGACTTTGTCCGTGGCGATCAACTCGCACACCAACGCCATGCTGCTCGTGCTGATCTCCAACAACTTTGGCGAGATTAAGAGCCACATCTTTAAAAAGATGGACGCCGCCAAGCTGTTCTCCGTGGCGAGGCTCGACATCGTGGAGCGCGTGCACCTCAGCATATGTCTCGTCTTCGTCGCCGCGCAACGCGTGACCGCCGCGGGTAGCGTGGCGGGCGGGCTGACGCGTAAGATGCTGAAGGACTCGCTCATGGTGCTGTCGTCGGAGATTGTCGTGGACGTGTTCAAGCACGCGTTCATGTCAAAGTTTAACAACATCCGACCGAAAGTGTACCGCGGGTTCCTGCGACAGCTGTGCAGGGAGCACGTCAAGCTGGCGCAGTCGTACAGGCTGCACAGGGTGGTTGGGTTCGTACCCCTCGCGCCCGCGGCGGTGCTCATAAGCGTGTTGCCGGACCTGTACAGGACGCTATTCCCGTCAATCGGGTCCGTCGGGTTCGACCTCGACGACTCCGCCTCCAACGTCGCTAAGAACGCGCGGCTGGAGGCTGGGGTGTCGGGGTTGACGTGGCCGCCCGTCCCCGACCCGTCGTCGTTCGCGGCGTACGTGCTGTTCTTCGCGACGCTCGTGGCGTTCAAACTGGCGTTCGGGGTGGCGTTGCACTGGCTCGGGGCGCACATGCTGGAGACGCTTCACGGGGTCGAACACGGCGGGAGCGCGTCGACGTCGCGGGTGGCGTCACCGAAGAAACGGTCAGAAACGGTCGGTGAGGGGGGCGGACACGCACGCGGTGGGTCGTCGGGTACGGAGAGCACGGGGCGGGCGAGGAGGCTGTTCAACTCGTCCAAGGATGGGCGGGCGGCGTTGGATAAGGACGGTGAGGAGGGAGGAACCGACTCGACCGATGTCGCGGATGTGACGAGGAGAAAGAGCGGGGACTGGGGCGGCGCCGCGCCGGAGAGCCCGACGAGGCGCGCAGAGAAACGGCCGCCCACCCCCAAGAGCCCGAAGTACGCCCTGTGGTCCGCGGGCGGGTTCTGACGTAATACCCATTAGCGAGTTGTCAACGACGTGGCAGTCATCGTAGCATATGCGTAGAGTCGCGTATGAACATCGTCGGTGCGATTACATTCTACTCACTCACATTAACATTCGACTCACTCACGGTGTGTTCTCCGGCGTGGGCTTGAACGCGACGGAGAGATCGGCCCACTCGCTCGGATCCGCGCCCATGTCCTCCGCGACTGACCTCCACACCGACAGCACCTTCTCCGCGTGTCTCACCTGCGTCCGCGCGAACGCGAGCCACATAGCTTTGAACTCCCGGCTCCTGCTTTCCTCCAGCCGCTTGAACTCCTCCTGGTGCCGGCCCTGGATGTGTCCGTACTCCGTCCTCGCAGCCTCCGCCGCCGCCTCGTCCGCCTGAAGCTCGCGCCTGAGCATCTCGGCTTTGTGCATCTTGGAAAAGTCCATCTCGAGCTTCGCGAGCTTTGACTTTTTGGAGTCGACGTCGGAGAGGTGCGTCTGGAGCGTCAAGAGCGTCTCGGCTCTGTCCGCCACCGCCTTCCGCACCGCCGGCATCATGCCCAGGTAATCGTGCAACGGGTCGAGCGACTTGGCGGACGCGTTGTTGGCGCTGCGGGATAGCCTGGAGATTCGCACGGTGGCGTTGCCCATCTTCCTCGCCTGCGACGCCATGTCGTGGCACGCCGCCCCCGCGGCGGTGTAGGACCCCATGCGACCCGCCTCCTCCTCCTCCATCTTGGACAGCTTGAGGCACTCCAGGCCGAGCTCGCCGAGGGCGTCCGAGTGCTTCTGCTCCGCGGCGAGGACGCGCTCCGCCTTTTGCGACGCGATTGCGAGTTCCTGCTCCATTCGCAGCACGCGGTCCTTCTCCGTGATGAACGCGGTGTCTTCCTCGACGATTTTGGGTTTATGCGTCTCCAGCCCAAAGGCGCCGCCCATCATGCCCACAGCCGTGGACTGCACGATGGTCTGCTTCATCTCCTTGAAGAACTTCCCCGGGCCCCTCAGCTTACCCGGGGAGGTCACGGGCACCGGCGGGGGCATGCCCGGTGGCTGGTACTGGCCTTGGGGCATGGGCACGTGATGCTGGCCTGGGGGCATCATCGTTCCCGGCGGCATCTGCATCTGCGCGGGGTTCATCCCGCCAAACTGGGGGTTCATCCCGCCAAACTGGTTCTCCTGCCCGGGCATCACGTGCGCCTGACCGGGCGGGGGCGCCGGCATGACGGGCATGACGGGCACCTTGTTCTTCATCCGGTACCACGTCTCGTCCGCCTCCAAGTTCTGCGCCGTCAGAAACACGCGAAGCTCCTTCGAGTGACGAAGCACGGGGTGCGTCGACAAACGCCGGAGATACGCGTCGAGTTGCCGCATCCGCCGCGTGATGAAATCCTCGTCGGAGGAAGACGTCAGCGTCTTATCAGGCCTCGGCGGGACGAAGTACCCGCGGTGGGAGTCCGCGAGCCTATCCGCGAGTCCCACGAAATCACGAAACCGCCGCCAGGTGACGTGCTCCGACGGACCGGCGTATTCCGGGAAATCGGACCTCGCGGTGGTTCGGTAGAGGACAATCTTCTTGCCGAACGCGCCCGTCGCGTTGGCACTCGCCTGCGGGTCCGACACCGCGGTCTCCAGCGTACCTTTCATGGAGCTCTGGTAGATCCCCGGTGAGTTTCGTCCGTTAGTAGGTCCCGGGGGATGGACGCCGGATCGCGCGGCTTCGTCGGCGGCGGACGGAACGGGGAGAATCTCGTTGTTCAATTGAGCGGGAGGCGCGGGCGCGACTGGCGCGTACCCGCCGACGCCTAAACCCGGGCCGTTTCTGTTGAAGGACGACAGGTCGCCGGTGGTGTACGCGATGCCGGTGGGTGCGTGCGTCCCGTGGGTCACGCTCGAATGGGTCCCATCGAATGAGGTTGGACCTGCGTCGTCGAACGGCGCGGAGTTACCGGGTGCGTGCATCTCGCTGCTCGCGCCCGGTCGGTACCCGACGGGATCTGAGTACATGACGCTGTCCGCGTACGACGGAGGCGGCGCGAGTAGGTCGCCGTAGCTGACGCCCATGGCGGACGCGCTGTGCGACGCGACGGGCGCGACGGGGGGACGCGGCGGGGGAGAAGGTCCCGAGGCGGAGGATGGGGTCGATGAGGAGGCCGGATCGGGCGCCGCGGCCCCGAGGGGTCCGAGGTCGCGCGTCGTCGGTGACGCCGAAGAGGGCGCGGGGGCGGGGGCGCCGAGGGGATCGTCCGTCACGGAGACGTTCTGCACGGATCGCGCGAGGTCGTCCGCGACCGGGGGCGGGGAGGACAAGGGATGGTCCGTGAACTGCGGTGCGGGAGGTGGGCGCGGCGAGGGAACATTTGTTAGCCGAGTTCAGATCTGGCGACGGGGCGCGCCGGTATTGGCGGGGTTCCCGGGGTTGACGCGGCTCGATCACGGCTGGGTTCATCGCGAGGGTAACGCGCAGATCGAGGGGCGTATTGTAAGCGGCGACACGTCAATCAGTTACTCACCTCTCCGTCGTCGTCGTCGTCGCCCTCGTTCGCGGCGAATGGGTTCGTGCCGTGCGAGTCCATGAGACGCGCACCGCCGAAGGAGTCATCCCCGGTCCCCGCGCCGAACGGATCGCCGCCGTTCATGGATGTACGTGGTGGATGTACGTGCGGACGTGTGTGCGCTCCGATGAAGGTAATCGAGGGCGCGAACGCGTGAGGTCGCCAGCGCACGCGCGCGCCGGTCTGCAGAGATCGGCTATCCGATTTTCGCGCGAGTCTCGTCAGAGAAGGAATCCGCCAATCAGCTGAAGCGACCGCGCCCTTTCAAATTCGGAGGTCTATCGAGGGTCTATTCTTCCCGTATAAATGTCCGTATGGGCATTTGGGTTCCATCTGATCCACGGTCGAGAGGTGCTCTGGAGCGAGCGAGCGGTGGAGGATTTGAAGGTGGACCTCCACGCGGCCATAGTGGGCGGCGCTGGGTGAGGCGACCGCGGCGGAGGACGCGCGTGAGCTTCCCGCACCACACCGAGGTGTCACCCGACGCATCAGAGGGCGCCCGAGGTAACGCTTCGACCGAAGGGTTTCGACCGATCTTCACCCGGAACACTCGGCGGCGTGGACCGAGTGAGGAGTTCAAAGAAGTCGCGATAGGATGGTGGCGAGGCACGGCGCGGAGGTGATCCACGCGATGGACTCCACCACCGTGCCGTTGCGGGGCCAGAACGTGGGCCTGAGCGCGCCCACGCCGAGACACAGCGTCTCGCACACGCAGTGGACCAACGGTTCCCCGACCGGCCAGATGGACGACGACGAGGAGGACAAGTACGCCAAGCACGCCAAGGTTCCGTCGCCGCGGACCCCGCCGGAGATGCCCAACGGCAGCCGCTGGGGCACGCGACGGGCATCGACCACCAACGGCTGGGGCTCGCGGTCCCCATCGCGGGTCCATCCCACGCTGTCCGGCAAGGGCGCCGGCCGCGGACGGCGGAAGAAGCGGTACCCAACCCTCGCGCTCCTCGCCGTGCTGATGGTCCTATGGGTCTTCGCGCCAGCCATTCATCACGTCGTCACCGGCGTTCACAAGGTGTTCATCCGCGGCTACCTCTTCAGCATCGAGCGGCCGCACCACTGCCTCCCATCCACGCCCGCGCCGCAGGACCTCGCGGACGACGACCCGATCGCGGCCCTACCCCCCGCCGACCTCGCCGACCTCCCGGGCGAGATACCCCTCGGCCGCAAACCGAAAGTCGGCATCGTGTCTCTGTGCGATCACAACGTCGACGCGATCTGCGCGGCGTCCGTGGCGAACAAGCAGGCGTACGCGGACAGGCACGGGTACGACGTCATCGTGGACAGCGAGATCATCGACGAGTCCAGGCCCACGTCGTGGTCCAAGCTGCTCGCCATGCGCAAGTACTTGCCCTATTACGACTATCTGTTCTACGTGGACGTTGACACCATCGTGGCAAACGTGGACGTGAAGCTGGAGGATATCGTGGACTACGGGTACGACCAGATCTTAGCCGCGGACAGGAACGGGCTGAACTGCGGGGTGTGGCTCATACGCAACACGCCGTGGAGTCTGTGGTTCCTGGACGAGATGTGGGCGCAGGAGCAGCTGGTGGCGCCGAGTACGCGTGTATTGTTCCACTACGAACAAAGGGCCATGCACTACCTGTACCAGTCGCGGGTGTGGCGCCGGGCGGTGAAAGGGGAGCCGTACAAAGGGGCGAACACCGTACGCGCGCGGACCAAGGTTGTGAACACGTGCGTCTTCAACTCCCTACCGGCGTGGTACGTCAAAGGGGACTTCATAGTGCACCTCGCGGGTCTCAAGGGGATCGCAAAGTGCCTCGCGTTTCGACACTACTACGGCACGGCGCGGCGGGAGATTTCGGAAAAGTACGGGGCGCTGACGGACGAGGCGAACGTGGAGCCGCCGACGCTGACCACGTGCCTGTTCGGGAGGATATGATATAAACCCGGTGCGCCGGTAGGAGCGGCGTTAGAACTATTAGGAGGGGTGTCCCTCATCGATTGTGAAAAACTTGCCAAGTGTAAAAGTTGCCTTCGCAGTCCCACACGCGCTTCTTTGTTTTGTGGGTG
>Ga0209666_1003395_pt1 | contig 11601 bp, 5 predicted proteins | sample SaaInlV_125m_DNA_FD_184679 | JGI IMG/M metagenome (GOLD analysis project Ga0209666, IMG submission 184679) | Marine microbial communities from expanding oxygen minimum zones in the Saanich Inlet - Saanich Inlet SI037_S3LV_10m_DNA (SPAdes)... | ecosystem: Environmental > Aquatic > Marine >...
GGCTGCGTAATGGCACGTGGACGAGTCCCAAGGACACCCGTTCTCGTGCAAGTACTGGAGAGCGGGCAAGTGTCCATAACGGGCTGCGCGATAGCACGCGGACACGTCCCAAGGGCACCCGTTCTCGTGCAAGTACTGGAGAACGGGGAGGTGCCCGTTTGAGGCTGCGGAAGAGCACGTGCCAGAGCCCCAAGGGCACCCGTTCTCGTGCAAGTACTGGAGAGCGGGCAAGTGCCCATTTCGGGCTGCGGAAGTGCACGTGACCTCACCCCAATCAAGGTTGTTCTCTCGCGCCCACTTCAGCAGCCTTACACTCCCCCGGGAAGCAGTGTAGCTAAGCGTAGCTTCCCGTAGCTTCCCGTATATCCCCGCAGTTTCACCAAGAAGTCCGACGACTCTCTCGTAGGGTAGAGACAGGGCTTCGTCGTTGTCCATCATGTCTATGGTGAGAGAAATCGTCCGCGTATTCCAATAATTCATGTACAGGAACGCGTCGAAGTCGAACCTGTCAGGGTACGCCGCGGCAGGCTTGGAGGCGTCCCTCCACAGCTTGCTCACCAGCGCGAGGTTGACGCGGGTCTTGACGCACTGCACGTGGGAGAAGACCACGGTCGCGACGTCCATGCCGGGATCAAAGATCGGTTGCCTCGTATCGGGTGCCGACATGTCGCTCGAGGTCGAAATGGCGACGTCGCGAGGGTGAGAGTGAGCGAGTCGTGGCTTTCACTCGTGGCTTTTCTTGGAGTGGCTTTTGAGAGACTTACTCCACGCCGATTCGCAGATATTCTCCCCGTTTGGACTAATCCGTGCCTCCGCGGTCGCGTGACTTGCGCCACTAGCCGTCGCGCGCGACCACTGCACACGCGGTTCGCCGACACCCACACATCGACATGGCTCTTCGTCAAGTCGCACAGCGGCTCGCCGGCCTCGCGGGTGCCTCCTCGCAGGCCACCCGCGTCTTCGCCGTCGCAGGATCGCAGCGAACGATGGCCACCGAGAGCGCCAAGGAATCCGTGAAGGAGTTCCTCGACAAGTTCAGGGAGAACGCGCCGTCGACGATGGACCTGCCGAGCGTGCCCTCCGACTTCCTCAAGCCGGAGAAGGAGGTTCCCGCGACGCCGCCCGCGAAGCTCACGCTGAACTTCTACATGCCGCACGAGATCGAGATGGACGGCGCCGAGGTCGACAGCGTCCAGATTCCCGCGGTGACTGGCGACATGGGCGTGCTCCCCGGGCACGTGCCCACCGTCGCGCAGCTCAGGCCGGGCGTCGTCGCCGTCAACATGGACGATAAGGAGACCAAGAAGGTGCGTCGACTCGTCTTTTATTTCATCCCGCAAAGTGTGAGACGGTCCACGCGTCGCGTCGCGATTGCGCGTCTCCGCGCGTCACCCATCATCCGCCCAAAAACAAACCCTAAGCTCCGTATGGCGCCACGGTCAGATTGTTATTTCCACCAGACCGACACCAACGACTAACCGCCTTGCCCCTTTCCGCCCAAACTCAATCAACAGTACTTCGTCAGCAGCGGGTTCGCGTTCGTCCACGCCAACTCCGTCACCGACGTCATGGCCGTGGAGGCTATCCCGCTCGAGCAGCTCGACGGCGAGGCGGTCAAGAAGGCTCTGGCGGATTACCAAGCCAAGCTCGTCAACGCCAAGGATGACTACGAGAAGGCGTCGGCGCAGATCGGCATCGAGGTGACGCAGGCCATGGAGAGCGCCGTGAGTGGCAAGGCGTAGGGGGGTTGTGGGCGACGTTATGTGGACCCCGCCGCATAGGGCGGGGTCGTGTACCAGCTTTATCGTTCGAGGTGTAGTCGTTTTGTATCACAGATTAAATTTATATCTCCGACGATTTGACGAGCGCTGCGTCACACGCACACTTAATAACATCAGTTGAGGCCGAAGCCGCCGCCGGTGAAGCGCGGGCCGCTGCTCGCGCGCGCCTGCGCGGTCTGCCGTTTACCCCCCATGTTCTCCCTGTCCGCGCCCCGGTCAGCCTCCTGCCGCCGCTTGTGGTCAAAGTACCGTTTCTTGACGTCGCCGAGGTCGCGAGTCAGTTTATCCACCTCGTACTTGTACTCGCTCGTCTGAGCCTGGTACATGTTCAGCTCGCTCGCCATCGCCTTCATCTGCCGCGTCTTCTCCCGCAGCTGACGCTGGTACACGCTCACCTGCTCCGCCACCTCCGGCCCGGGTTGCCGCGACAGGATCGCCTTGAGCTCCTTGTACAGCTTCTCCTTCTCGCGCACGAGCAGGTCCTTCTCCACGACTTCCTCCGTCTTGGCGATGAGACGCTTCTGCAGCGCCTGGATCTTCTGGATCATCTCGTACGCCGTTGGGTCCGCACCTTCCAGTTTCCGCCACCTGTGCACGTTCAGCGGGTTCTCCAGCTCCTCAGTCAGCGCCTTGGTCTTCGTGCGCTCGTGTAGGCACTCTTTCCCGAGTCTGTGCACCTCGCGCTTCAACGCGTCGATGGATCCAACCGAATGCTTCAACACCCCGAGCTCGCGTTTTAAATCCCCGAGCTTGATCTTCAACACCCTCAGTTCGTTGAGCCTGTCTTGGTACTGGATCTGGCCCTTGGCGAGGATGGAGCTTTGGATCTTGATCTTCTCGTACAGGAGCGATAGTTCGTCGTTGCGTCGGATGAGTTGGGTGCCGAGGACGTCGCGATCGTTGACGACGCCGGCGAGTTCTTTGGACTGTTTGTTCATAGACGCGTCGCTCTCGTTGATGATCTGGTTCAGTCGTTGGAGCTCCAGCTTTTGGGATTCGATCGCGGACTCGGTCTCCTTGATGTTCATCGCGGCTTTGTTGAGCTCGAACCGGAGGCTTTCTTTTTCCTTCTCAACCTTCATGTGATCGAAGTGTTCCTTGACGAGCGCCAAGTCCTTGGTCCCGATCTCCTCCTTGAGCTGCTCAATCTGGTGGTTCATAATCTTAAACTTGCGCTTCATCTCGGCGATCTCGTCCTGGGCCTCCAGCAGGTTCTTGCTGTACATGTTGCGGTCGGTGCGCACCGCCTCGTACATCGACTGCTGCGCCTTGAGCTTCGCGTTGCCGTCGGCGATGCTTTTTTGTAAATCGGTAATCGCCATCTCGCGCATCTTAACCTCCTCCAACGCTTCCAGAAATTTAGCCGTCGTGGCGCTCGCCTCGTTCGCGAACTTCTCACGTTCCTGCTCCAGGGCGAAGATCGCTTTAGACTGCTTCGAAGCCTCGGAGCGGTATCCCGCGATCTCCTGCTCGAGCGTCTTTTTATTGTTCTCGGTGACTCGAACTAAATCGGCTTGTTTCTGCGTGGCGGATTCAGCTTGCGATTTGAGCTTGGTCAGCACGTCGCGTTCGCGCATGAGCTCCTCCTGCTTCTTCTTCTCCAGCTCACCTTGCTTGCGCATGGCGTCGATGTCGCGTTCGAGGTCCGCGATCGTTCGCTTCAGGTCGTCGCGGTTCTTCTCGACATCCTCCCGCGCCGCCTCCGCGGCGCGAAGTTTCCCGAGCGCGGCGTCCTTCGCCTTGTCGATCCGCCCGGCTTCCAGCTTGGCGAGGTTGATCTCGTCATCCTTCGCCTTGAGCTCCATCTGCGCGTTCGCGTTGCTCTGCGCCAACGCGGCGTTGGACTGAACCGCGTCGGTGAGGTCGCGCTGCAGCTTGGTGAGCTTATCGCTGAGACCGTTGTAGTCCTTCTGCGCCCTCGAGGTAGCGCCTTGCTGGTCCTTCAGAAGCTTCTCCAGGCGCTTAACCGCGTCGTCACCCTCCTTCAGCGAGTGCGCCTTCTGCTTGATCTCGTGCGTCTTCTCCTCCAGCAGCGTCTTGAGCTCCTTGACGTCCCGTTCCATCTTCTCCTTGCGCTTAGTCTCCTTATCCGTGGCTGCTTTCGCCGCGGTGGCGTCGTCGCGGAGAATCTGGAGCTCGTTTTCGACTCGAATGCTCTCAGCCTCCGCCGATCGAAGCCGCTCGGTGACCTCCATGACCTCCTCGCGAAGCATGACGATCTGGTTCACCTGCTCGTCCCGTTCCGCCGCGAGCTCGTCGCGCTGTCGCATCATGTCCTTGAGCTGTTCCTGCTGCTTGGCGCCGCCGCCGCCGCCTTGAGCGGCGGCTTTAGCTAGATCGGCGACTTCCTTCTTGAGCGCCTGGACGTTCTCCTTGGCGCGCGTCTCCTTCTCCTTGGACGCGTCGACCATCTTCCACGCCTTCTCCACCTCACCCTTGAGCTTATCGATCGTCCCTTGGTCCTCGTCCGCGAGTTTCAGCGCGCTCTGGACCTTCGCGGCGTTCGCGACGATCTCGGCGTTGAGGTCGCGGCACTTCTGGATGAGCTTCTTCTCGCTGTCGTTGGAGTTGACCAGCGCGCCGAAGACCTTCTCGTACTCCTCCTTGAACTTACCCATCGCCGGGTCGTTCTCAAGCTCCGCGATGATCTGCGTATGGGGTTCGGGGGATTGTGGCGTGGCGTTCGGTCAGGACGTGGGGACGGGACGGGGCGGACGCGGCGCCGGTGCCCAAAAAGGGAGATGCATTAACCGGGGAGAGCCAAACGGGTCCTTCCGATGAGGGGCTCGGGGCGTGGACGCGCGGACGTTCAGGCCGGATGCCGCGCGCCGTGTGTGGGTTCGATGACGTGGCCGTGTTCTTGAGCAGATGCGCACCTTGTTGAAGTCATCGGTGAGCCGGTCGCCCAGGGTGGGCGACGCGCGACCCGACGCGGGCTCGCTCATCTCACCACAGCTGACTCCTCTCTGCTCCTAAATTTAGAGTGCGAGCCTCCGACCGACGCCCCTCGCGCTGTGCCTCGGCGGCGTTCTAGACCGGTCGAACGCGGCGTGTGCGGTCGACGCGGGTGTCGATGCGCGCGCGCACCCTTTGTCGCGTCCGGGAATGCGTCGCGGGTCGTGCCCCGGACCTGTTTCCGTCTCTCTCGGCGGGTTCGGGATGTTCCACACAGCAGCTCGCTGATCGATCCTGCCAACAGCAAAATATCGGCCACAATTAGGAATGTTACCTCGACCCTGCACGGCACTTCCGACACGCGCCATGGTCGCCACGCGGTCCCGATCCGCGACCGACGACGCTCCGTCGTTCGCCGACCTCACCGATGACACTCTCGTCTGCGTGTTCCAGATGTTGCGTCCGGATGAGCTCGGCGCCTGCCTTCGAACGTGCAAGACGTGGAGACGCCTGATCTGCGAGGGGAACATGGACGAGCACTGGTGGGACATCGAATGCGGGATGAGCCGCGACGAGAAGATGAAGTTCCCCCGATCCGACGGTCGGCGTGTCTGCGACGTCGTCGCGTCGCGATGGATACGCCGGAGGGATACCAGAAAGTTCCTGAGCGCGTGCCACGCAGACGTCCTCGCCTCTACGGGCGGGCACGGCGTTGACCCAGTTACTCGTAAGGTCCCTCTCCGCCTTCGCGAGTGGGTCAAGACGCGCACGGTCGTGGACACCAAATCGGAGCTCGCGCGGCACGATCATGCCGACCTCGCGGACTACTACCGAGACATCATGGCCGAGTTGGTGCAGGTCCCTGGGGCCAGGTCGGTGCACGTCAGAGAGAACTTGGACATGCAATGGCTGGCGGCCCTCGCTGTGATGCAGGGCGAGCGTCGCGCGTTTGCGACGATAAAAGAGGCGCTGGATGATCCGGATTTCGACATCCCCGGGCACGAGCGATGCGTGGAGCTGGTGGAGCGATGTGCCGCGGCGATTTCGGGCATCATCGATCCGTACTCGTGCAGCTCTGAAGGCAATGGGGCACGCAACTGGGGCGCGGCGGATCCGACGACTATGCATCCGGAGGAGAAGTGGCTTTGGGTGCTTCGCCGGGACTTCCGATCGTTCGGTTCGAGCATCAAGGCGCATCCATCCGACCGCCCGCTGTTCCCGGAGGAGAGCGTCGTCGAAGCGCTCGACAGGATGGGCGCAGAGTTCAAGCGAAGGCTCGAAGAAAAAAACGTGGACCCAAAGTCAGAGGACCCGAGCGTACTTCACGAGGCGCTGACGATTCTCACAAATTTTCTCTGCGGCGAGTACCCCAACGACGGCGCGAATCACGTCGCGGACATGGACTTCGACGAGATGCCGACGAACGTGCACGAGCTTAACCCGCATCTCCTTCACCCGAAGTTCCAGATGCCGAGGGAGCACGGCTTGGGTTTGAAAGGAGCGGAGTCCTCCGTCGCGGTTGGCTACTACGACCCCATGAACAGCAGCCTCTTCTGCGTCCTGCACAACAGGGTGGGTATCCCGATCACGCTCTCCATCGTCATGGCGGCGGTCGCGAGGCGCGGGGGGCTGAAGGTGGAGTTCATAAACCAGCCAGGGCATTTCCGATGCGGCGTCGTGGGCAAGATTCCGGCGATTCCCGACGATTCGGACGATGATTCCGAAGAGTACCATGACGTGCTCATCTCATCCGACCCGTTTGAAGGTGCCGATGCAGTGGACCACGTTCGAATGACACCGTACCACGGAAGCGTACACAGCCTCGTCCCGTCCGCGAGGGACGTGGTGACCAGGATTCTCAATAATCTCTTCATCATCTACCACGGACAGGGGACGGGCGAGGGCGTCGACCGGGCGACCTATCCCATGAATGAGGATGCCACGAGCCCTGAGGCGTACACCGCGCTACCCCCGCACCGATGGCTGGTTCGAAACGCCGTGATCGGACTCTCCATGGAGCTCATGGACCCGTTTCCGATGAGTCACTTTCAGAGTTCGCTTCAGATGAAGCGGTGGCTACCCATGTCCATGTGGGAACTCTTCCTGACGCCAAAGGAACTGGCGCCCCCACCGGAAGAGGAAACCGCCGCCCAGCTACGCGCCCAGCTACTAGCAAGATTTTCATAACTGTGTAATAACATAATAACTGATAAAGGTATATAACGAAGCCCTCGCCTACCGCCCCGGCTGCGGCGGGTGCTGCTGGACAGTTGGTTGTCCTGTGCCGAACATCGCGGGCGCGCGCCTCTGCGCCGCCTGCATGAGCATCTGCCCCGGGGCGGGAAACATCCCAGCCGGCTGCTGCTGCGGCGGCGGCGGGTAGTGCGCACCGGGCGGCGGCTGCATGTAGACCGCCTGAGGGGCACCTGGGGGCGGCTGCATGTAAACCACGTGCGCTCCCGGCGGCGCTCCCGGCGGCGGCATCATTTGCATCTGAACCCCTCCGTGGGAGGCGTACTGCGGCGTGGGATGGCCCGGGTGCTGGTACTGCGGAGGAGGAGGCGGCCCTTGGGGGGCGGGCTGTTGCGCGGACGTGAACCATCCGTTTCCGCCGCCGCCTGCGTTCCCGAAGTTTAAAAACGAGAACATGTTAGCCTGCGGCCTGGGCGCGTGACCTGGCGGGTTGACGTTGAAACCTCCGGTGCGAGGTTTCTGTCCCCGCATCAACTCCGGGTTGCCCTTGGTCGGCGCGTCGAAGAGCCGGTACTCCGCCACCAGGTTCCCGACGGTGCCCTGCGACGCGTCCGCGGGCAACGGCGGATGGTACATGTCCAGCCGTCCCTTCTCGAAATCCTCCGGCTTGACGTTGAGGAGCTGGCACTTGATGAGCTTGTCCGCCTTGCTGAGCTCGGACTCGCCGTCGTCCTCGGGCCTGGGTGGGAGCGGCGGCGCCGCGCCGTCGCCCTTGCCCATGTTGGTGTGGTAGGAGATGCCGCCGGTGCCGCCGTCTTCGAAAGCTTCGTCGCGATCGATGCCCATGCACGCCTTGATGAGGGGCAGGAACAGGATCCAAAGGATCCAAATCACCAAAGCGCCGAAGAACCAGTCCGCCGCCTTCTTCTCCTCCCCGAACCAGAGGTCGTACGAGATCATCAGCTGAGTGAACGCCAACACGCGCATGCCCATCACAACGTACAGCGTGCCTTGCGTCTTCATTCGCACCGGCTTTCGCGCCCTTCGCAGCGCAATGTACTTATCCGAACAGTACGTGATGCACAAACCGCACAGCGCGATGAAGTAGGAGATTGGAAGCACCGGGCCGTAGATGACGGCGAGGGACACCGTCTTGAGCGTCGCCGCGTACTTCTCCGCGAGGATGAACTCGGTCGGCTCCATGGCCAGCTCGGCCATGTCCTGGGTCTTGGCGTGTTTGGCCATCGCCTCCCTGGACTTTCCGGCGAAATCCAGATACGCGATTAAATCCGGGAGAAAGGCGTTGAAGAGCTGCAGGTAAAAGGCGGACTCGATCAAGCCACCGGGCGCGTACCACAGGCACTCGCCCTCCGTTCCCACGTCGCGATCGCATCGCGACGATGTGATGGGAACAATCGCGGTGTTGACGACTTGCGCGATGAAAATCTTCAGCGTCAGCGAAGCCTCAAAGTTGGTCCTCGTGTGGAACCGTTGGTACCGGGTCAGCACCTTGGCGAGGTACTGCAGTGAGACGTTGATGGCGACGATCATGAAACCGGAAAAGGCGGTGAGGGCACCGATCGATCCATCGTCCGTGACGCTCTCACCGACGGCGGCGGCTCGAATGTCCGCGTCGATCACCTCGGCTCGGGCGTCCTCGCGTAACTGCTCAAAGACAATCTGAATCGCCGCGCCGACGCCCAGGCCCGCGCCCAGCCCCAGCCACGCGTGCACGCTGCGAACGTACCAGTCCTTCCCGCGGATGTTGACGTTTTCCCAGTTGACGTCGTCGGGTTCCGGCGGCACCACCATCGCCAGTCGCTTGCCGCCGAGCCTGTACAAGTACACAAAACATGACGTCAGTCTAATTGCCAGTACGTGAATAACAAGAAACTCACCTCGGCGCTCCCCACGTGAAACCGCAGCAGCCGCAGAGGTAATCGAGCGCCAGTTCGCCGTACCCGCGTCTGTGGTCGATGAACGCGTTGTTCGCGTGCGCTTCGTAGTTCATGGTGACGAACGCTTCGCCGTTGTTGACCACCGGGAGCGTCGCGAGACGTTCGACGTCTTGTTTCAGTTTAACGCACATCTTTTCGGCTTTGGCGACGGACGCGTCGGAGTAGTCGACGGAACGCGTGAACATGGCGCGGAAGGACGCGCCGGGCCGCCCGCCACCGTCGCCGCCCGCCTTGCCGTGCTCGTTCCACGCCTTGAGCTCCGCCAATCGCATCTTCGCCTCGCTCAGGTCCTTCTCCGCCTTGAGCAACGAGCCGACGTTTTTTGTGAAGGAAACCGAGGCTACTTCTCCGTAGTGCGACATGTACTCCGCCATCTGTGCCCGCGTCAGCGTGTTCTCGCCGAGACCTTGGACCAGCACGGCGTAGTCCCCCACGGTCACCGCGTTGCGATTGATCCGCTGCGCGTTCTCCAGCTGTTTCTTGTGGTAAAACGCGGTCCAGAACAGGAGCGTCAGCACGGAGACGAAGAGACCGCACGCGAGGTTCCCGGCCGGCATGTTCCCCGCTTCGAGTTCGGGCATCAACTGTTCCTCGCAGCAGTTCGCCTTCTCCGCCGCGGTCAACGCGCTGTTCTTGCACGGCAGGTGCTGCGCGCAGAGGTCCCCGAGGGTCGCCGGGTCCGCGTTAGTGTCCACGAGCACGTCGCACAAGGTTGGGCACGAGTAGAATGACGCGGTGAGCGGATCGTTGCACGGCGCGCCGATGGAGGTGCCGACGATGGCGGACGCGGCGGTCTCGCGCGTGCACGTCTGCGCCCTGTATTTGCCGTTAGACGTTTGCACGTTCACGGTGTAGTCGGTGCTCAGGTTGTTGTTGTTCGCGCTGTGCATCAGCGGCGAGAGCCCGCAGAAGAGCAGGAGCGCCAGCATGAGGAATAAGAAAAACTTGATGGTCTCGAAGTACAGCGCGAGGCCTTCGGAGTGTTTGCCTATGGCGGCGTGGGAGACTTCCAGCGGGAACGGCCTGCCCGTGCCCACGATGGCGACGTTCCTGGTGTTTGTTCGGAGATGAGATGAGAGGTGGGTCAGGGCCGGGGTGGTCGTTGGAACGGTTCGGGCCGGGGAGTATCTTTTTATCCCCGGGGAACGGTCGTCGTGACGTCGGGGCATGCCAAGGGGCGACGCTCACCTGGCGTCGACATCGTAGTGGAGGAGACGCTTGTCCGTCGATCGCTTGGCGGCCAGCTCGAAGTTGACCTTCGGCGCCATCTCGCTTTCCGACACCACCGAGAGAGAGCGCGCCACCGAGTGTGAACAACCGGCCCGTCGTCACCTCGATGATATTTTTATAACCTTGACCGCCGGAACAAACTGCCAACTGTCATAGTGAGATGGCGCTGCGACTGTCCGCGAGGCGACTGTCGCGGCTGGTGTCCGGCCGATGCGCCGGCGGCACCGGCCGGGGTTTCTCCGCCTCAGGATCCGGCGGCCCGCCACCCAAGCCCGGCAAGGGCCCCGCCGACCCGGCCGCCACGTCCGTCAACAAGAACCCCGCGGCGGAGGCGGAACCCGTCAATCCGCTGTCCATCTCGATGTTTCCGTGGGAGCGCGCGGTGCTGTCGGACGGGCGGCAGCAAGGGCCGATGAAGAACTGGCAGAAGCTGTACTGGGCGGCGTTCGGAGCCGCGGTGCTGTTCCTCGCGGGTAACAGGGCACGGTTGCACTATCAGAGCATAAAGACCAAGGAGGAACTGGAGGCGGATCTAAGAGAGAACCGACGCGCGATGCAGGCGGCGTTGGAGGGCAAGTCGTTCGCGGACGGGGACGATCCGTTCGAGGGGATGGAGCCACAGGAGATCGAGGCGTTGCTCAAGCAGAACGCGCCGGACGGAGACCCGTACGCGGGGATGACCCCGGAAGAGATCAACACCTACCTCGCGAAGCAACAGTCCGAGCACGTGGCGAAGCACCTCTCCATGCCGAAGAACATACCCACCGCTAGGTGACAACGCCAAGCTAACCATTCTTTCACCGTTAGTGATCTAACTAACACGCTGTAACAACGCCGTTGATAAACTATATGCGTGTGCCCTATTACGCTATTAGACGCGTGATGCCTATGGCGTGTTGGGGCGGCGGCCGTTCGAGTCCAACTCCCGCGAACTCGGTTCGCCCTCGCCCACCGCCCATGAGAGCCGAAGATCGGCGACGACGGGGAAGTGATCGCTCGCCCACACCCCGTCGACATCGTCGCACGTACACCTGGACACGCCGCCCGTGCGTACGGCCGGTGACGAGTACCTTGCGGCGTTGAAAGCACCGCACGCGCACCTGGACTCGCCGGGTAACCTGAAGTTTTCCGAGCAAATGTCGGTTCGGACAAAGGCGCGGACGCACCGCGCTCGACACTGTTTGTCCATACGCCCGTCGTCCCTCACGCCGTCGCCTTTGGCGACAAACACGTGGTCGATGTGACGCTGGTGGCCCACGGCGCCGATCTTCTGCGTTTTGCGACCGACCCCGCCGATTTGCCCGCTGAAACCTCCGCCGACGCCCGAGTAGTCGCTGAGCATGGAGAAGTCATCTCTCCGACCCTTCTTCGGAGGCCGGTACCCGCCCCCATTCCCGCCGCCGCCGCCGTTTCCATCGCTCGCTCGCTCGCTCGGATCCCAGAACCCGAGCTGCGCGTTGTGCTTACAGTGCGTCGCGATGGTGTGCGAGATCATCTCCGCGTGCCTCGGTCCTTTCCAGCCATGCCAGGTGGTGCCATTATGC
>Ga0209666_1003396_pt1 | contig 11596 bp, 15 predicted proteins | sample SaaInlV_125m_DNA_FD_184679 | JGI IMG/M metagenome (GOLD analysis project Ga0209666, IMG submission 184679) | Marine microbial communities from expanding oxygen minimum zones in the Saanich Inlet - Saanich Inlet SI037_S3LV_10m_DNA (SPAdes)... | ecosystem: Environmental > Aquatic > Marine >...
TTTTATTCTGCATCTTTTAATAATTTTTTTAAAATCATTCTTTGAAAGTTTGAGATTATTTAAAAGCTTTAATTGCGTATTTTTTTTTTTACTAATTTTTTGATAATCTGCTAGCCCTACATTATCTGTAACTAGTGCATTAGGATCGAAAGTCTGAAATTTAACAAAATCTGCTCCAGCTTTAGCTGCTAAATCTACCATCTTTAGAGCATTTTTAATTTTGCCATTGTGATTGATACCTGCTTCAGCAATTATAGTAATCTTATTCATAATAATTTTCTTATTTTAAATATTTAAACCAAGCTTTTGTTGCTTTATGTATTTTATCTTTAGTCCAAAGCGGAGCTCGTTTCCATAATTTGATGTTTAATAATAAATTATTAACACCTTGTTTAACTTTAATTTTAGGTGCCCAATTAAAATCTTTTTTAAATTTTTTTATATCTGCTTTAGATCTTAGAGGCTCACCTGGTCTAAAAGGAATTTGAGTTGTTTTAGAACTAATTAATTTAGCAATGTCATTTACACTTGTCTCTTTACCACTACCAAGATTATATATTTTTTTTTTATGTTTGCTTTTTGCAGCTTTAATTAATCCGCTCACTACATCTGAAACGTAAACAAAGTCCCTTGTTTGTTTGCCGTCACCCACAATTGTTAAAGGGTGATTATTTATCATTTGAGATAAAAAAACCCCGAATACAGCACCATAAGCACCAGTTGTTCTTGATCTAGGTCCATAAACATTAAAAAATCTTATTGATAAATTTGGCATCTTATAAACATTGGCCCAGTGCATAACTAGCTGCTCACCTAAATGTTTTGTTAAAGCATAAGGGTATTTAGTATCAATTATAGAATTCTCGTTGGTTGGAAATTTTTTTGGAATTCCATAACAACTTGCTGATGCAGCGTAAATAAATTTTTTTAAATTTTTATTTTTAGAAACTTCTAGTATATTTAATGTGCCTTTCACATTGCTATCAAAATACTCTGAAGGTTTATTAATACTTGGAACTATATCTGCTAAACCTGCTAAGTGAAAAACCCAATTTACATTTTTAAAAAAATTTGATTTTTTTAATTTTGATAAATTTGTTATATCTAATTTTTTTATTTTAATTTTTTTTACCGATAAACTTAGATTTTTTTTAGATCCGGTAGTAAAATTATCAATAGCATAAACTTTGTGACCTTCCTTAACTAATTGATCTACAAGATGACTCCCAATAAAACCAGCTGCTCCAGTAACAATACATTTCATAATTTAATTAAAATAAATTGATAAATATTATTTACTTAAAGTAAATAAATTCATAATCTCCTTTATATTGCATTTTTTTAAAAAGCCATTTCCAGTCTTTAGGAGATAAAAAAGTTTCACACGTTAACGCCCAACACTGTAGATTGAATAATTCAGCATTTGTTCTAAAACTTTCAACCATAATATAAGACTTTTTTGAAATTCTATTAATTTCATTTATCGCACGCTCCAATTCAAAGAGTTTTAAATTATGCAAACAACCTAAAGATAAAACTAAATCAAAATGCTTATCTGGAAAAGAAATCTTTTTTTCTGCTTTTTTAATTTTTAAAAATTTTTTTATTTCAGGTTTTGAGTTTTTAATAGCGTAATGAGATTTATCGTAACCAATAATTTTTATATTTGGTAAAATTTTCTTAATTTCATAAAGTAAATATCCCTTTCCGCAGCCAATATCTAAAATGGTAGATTTTTCGTTTAATTTGTAATTATTAATTATTTTTTTGGCAACTTTTTCTGATCTTCCTGGTATATACTTATAACCACCATATCCGAATCTTCTATTACCATCCCAATATTTACTTCCATATTTTTTGGATATTTTCATGCAAGAAATTTTATCATCGTTCATTCTTGCTAAATAGTTTCTTTTAGTTTTTTGATGCAGAGATGTTACAAAATTTTTTAATTTATTCATTATATTTTTAATTTAAACAATCAGGTAATATCTTTTTTACTTCCCAAATAGAATTTAAATTATCTATATCATTCAAATTTGAAACGCTAACTTGTTCTACAGCAAAAGAAATGGTTTTTTTATTTTTTATTATTTGTTTTAAAATTTTATTTCTTTTATTAATTTCAGAGGGTAATTGAAATAAACTATATGCAACAATCCCATCAAAATCTTTCATATGGGATATAATATCTTTTAAAATTAAAAAAGAATTTTTCATTCTATATTCTGTTGCACTTAATAAGTAATTTAAAGAGTTTTTTTTACAAAAATCTCGTATTACAATATTTTGAACATGCTGGGGCACTCTTTCCCCCATAAATGATCTGCTAAAAATATACCCTCTAATCTTTTTCATTTATTTTGGGTAATTTATATTTCATTCCATATTCTGAAATTTTTCTTAAAGTTATTGGTTCAAAAAACTCCCCAATTTTTTTATCAACATAAGGTGTAAAAACTCCCTTAAATCTGCAATTTAAAGACCACCTGGTCTCTTTTTCTTTATTAACTATATTTCCATGGGGCAAACATTGATTAAATAGTAAGATCTGTCCATATTTAACTTCTATCCATTTAAGATCTTTTTTCATTCTATTAAATATTATTTTGCTAGATGTCGTACTTTTATTAAGAAATAACTTTTGTAATTTCTTGTATTTTGTAGGAGGCAAAATATACATTCCTTTTGTTTTATAACAATCAACCAATGGTAACCAAACTACTATTTCATAAGGGGAGTCTCCCGACCAAACATCTGAGTGTAATGGAAGTAAAGAACTTTTATCATTTGGTAATTGAATACTTATATTTATTCTGCGTTGCATTGCTAACTCATTTCCAACTAAAATCTCTAGGTATTTTCTAGCAACCTCAAAATATAATTTTCTTAAGTTTTTGTTATTGTTAACAGTATCTATAATATTTAATCTAAAATTATTTAAATCTTTTAAATTTACTCTTTTATGAATGTAATTTAAAAGTTCTTGATCATTATCGTAATTTAATTTTAATTTTATATTTTTTTTTATTGACTTAATAAATATTGTTCTTATTTTCGATAATGTGTCAATATTTTCAATATCTCTTACTAAATAGCCTTTATTTTCATACTCACTAGAAATATTTTTTTCTATTTTATTTAAGAAAGTTGACAAAATAATTACCAGTTTTTTCCAATTTTTTTATCTGATTTAAGGCTTATAAAATTTGGACCAATATTTCTATGAGATTTAAGTACTGCTTTTTCAGTTTCTTTACTATTTTTTGGAAAAAAAGATTTAATGTTTTTGAACATGCTGATAGTTTTTTTAGCATCTATCTCTGAGTGTGTGGGTCCTAAATTGGGATAATCAGCAAAACCAACTAATTTTACATTAACTTTTTGTTGATCCACATCTAGCTTTATTTGTTCAAAAGGTCTCTCTATTAAAAATGGTGTGATAGTATAAACCCAAGGCTTCAAACCTTCTAGGGACATTCCAGATGCAACACCTATTAAACTTTGTTCACAAATTCCTAAATTAAAAAATCTTTTTGGATTTTCTTTTCTAAAATCATCAAATATTCCGTATCCAATATCTCCAACTAATAAAACAATTTTTTTATCTTGTTTTGCCAATTTATTTATTAGTTGTCCAAATTTTCTTCTCATCTGATATTCAATCTCTTTTTTCCAATTTCAATTTCCTCACCTTTTAACTGTCTTGCATGCCAAACAGGATCATTTTCAAACTCTTTTATACCTTTGCCTTTAATAGTATTTAGAATAATCACATTTGGCTTACCTAAATTTTTTAACTTTTTAAATCCTTTAGTTAATTCACTAAAAGAATGCCCATTTTTTATTTCAATACAATTGCTATTAAATGCTTCAAATTTATTTCGTAAATTATTCAAAGGTAAAGCGTCTTTAAGTTTTGATAATGCTTGTATTTTATTATAATCAACAACAATTACTAAATTGTCTAGCTTATGTTTTGAGGCAATTAAGAGAGACTCCCAAGTTGTTCCTTCTTGACATTCTCCGTCACTAATCATGACAAAAACTTTTCCTTTAATATTTTGTTTTTTTCTAGCAAAAGCCATACCTGTTGCAATAGGTAGGCCATGGCCAAGACTACCAGTGGTACAGTGTATTCCATTTTTTATATCAATTTCTAAATGAGTTTTAATTTTTGGTTTTAGTTTTTTTTCTCTAAGCAATATACAAAGTGGAAATGATGCATGAGCTTTACTTAATATAAATTTATCCTGCTTTTTTAATATCTTTTCATAAATAATTATAAGAGACTCTATCATCGAAAAACTTCCTCCTAAATGAGCTTCTCCTTTTTCAATAAATGTCATAAAAGTTTTTTTTCTTAAATTTTCAGCTTGTTTTCTTAATTTTTTAAAATTCATAAAGTTATTTTAGATTAATGCTATTCATCATTTTAATATTAAAATATTTTTTATTAGTTAAAGTGTTATCTAATAACTTTTTGTCAAATGCAGCTTTTAAATCTTTGACTGCATCCTCAATAGTTTTTTGAGTAGAAAATTTTAATATATTTTTAATTTTATTTGAAGAAATATGGTACGACCGGTTATCTTCTGATGGCTCTATATCCAATTGAACATCTTCACCAATAACTTTTTTGACAATCCCTGCAAGTTCAATAACTTTTTGATTTTCATAACCAGCATTAAAAATTTGTCCAGCAACAAGTTTGTTTTCAGCTTTAAGAACTGTATCATATACTCTAGCCATATCCTCTATATGAATATTTGGTCTTAACTGGTTGCCGCCAAAAACTAAAATTTTTCTTTTATGATAAGCTAAGTTAGTGAGTATATTTACAACTACATCTAATCTTTGTCTGACTCCATAGCCACAAACTGTTGCTGGCCTAATAACTACCGTTGTAAAATCATTGGATTCATAATTAAATAATATTTTTTCACATTCTGCTTTAAATTTTGAATAATCGGTTAATGGTTCTAAAGATTTAAGCTCGTCTACATTTTTTTCTTTTTTAATTCCATAAACAGATGACGACGATGCATAGATAAACCTTTTTACAGAACTTTCCTTTGATAATTTAACGAGTGGTTCAAATGCATCATAATTAATTGATTGACCCAATTTAGGGTTAAGCTCAAAACTTGGATCATTTGAAATACACGCTAAATGAATGACTGCATCATGGCCAGGTATAATCTTTTTTAGTAAATTTTTGTCCCTTATATCACCTTTTATAATTTTTAAATTTTTATTTTCTTTTAAAACATCTTCACCGTATATCATTAAATCTAATACAGTAATCTGGTAACCTTTAGATATTAAATAAGGAGTCAAAACTGAACCAACATAACCCGCTCCTCCTGTAATAAATATTTTTTTCATTTATAGTTTTTTTGAGGTAGCTATCGCAATTATATAATGAGACATTTGATCATATCCAGTATGAACAACTTCATCGTTCATAGAAAATAAATAAACATTATTAAAATGTTTATACATAAAATCTTTTAATTGTTTTTTTGTTTTGCAATTTATATGACCAATTTTAGATAATTTTGATGCATATTTTTGACTTTCAAGTGAAGGCATACCAACTATCAAAGTTCCGTTTTTTTTCAGTGCTTTTTTCAAATTTTTTAAAAGAATATTTTCTTTTTTTTTATTTATGTGCTCTAAAACATCAAGCATGTAAATACCATCAAATTTTTTTGAAATACTTTTTTTTGTAAAGTCATTTAAAATGAAATCGTAGTTTTTAAGTTTAGTTCGATTATATTCGTCTGAGTTTTCAGACTCAATGTCTGAAAGGGTTAAGCTGTTACAAAACTGTCCTACTATATAACTTTTAAATCCATCTCCCGCTCCCACTTCTAAAACATTTTTGTAACCTTCAAACATTTTTCCAACAAATTTATATCTGCTTAATGTAAATCCAAATCTTGCAGGATCGGTTGCAAATGAATGACTCGTATTATTGCCTAATGATATCCTTAAATTCATTTTTTTTATTTTTTTTGTTATTATCTTATTTTTATTTTTCATATTTAACCAATGCTCCGCACTTTGATCGTGTTCGCAATCATTTAATTTTTTTCATTTTTTTTATAACGGCCGATATAAATATTTTGCTTTATCACTTAACTTAATTTCTATATCATTCAGTATAATTCTCATATAATTTTCATTTTTTTCTAAGACTTGAAATACTTTGTTAACAAAAGGGCCTGATAAAAATTGCGCTTTGTAATTTAATAAATTTTTAAAAAAGGTTGGTTTTATATTTCCTTTTATATCCTCAAAACTTTTACATAATTCAATAAATTTATTAATTTGAATTTGATTTATGCTCGACTTTCCTAAAAAATATTCAAGTCCTTTAGTTGTTGATAAAAAATTAATTAAGTTTTTTTGTGAGAATTTTGAATGAAAAATAAATACATAATTCCCTATAAGTGGGATTTCTCTCGAAATTTTTTTATTATTCTTAAAAAACTCTGTTAAAAACTTAGGTTGATAAAGTGTTATTTTAGACTCTAATTTATTTTCAAGATTATTCTTTAAAGTCCTAAGTTCATTCTTTTTAAATTTTGCTATCAACCACATTAGTTATTAACTTCCTTTTTCAATTCTTCATATTCCTTTAATTTCATCTTCATAAAATTAAATGTTAATTTTGTTTTTTGAGTAACTCCTTTAGGTGTTAAAACATATACATAATTTAATTTTGAAGGGTTATTTACGAAATTTTTCATTTTAATTAATCCTTTTTCTTTTAAAGCATTAAGGCAGTAATTAATTTTTCCTAAACTAAAACCCAGTTCTTTTGCTAGTTTTCTTTGATTAGCATTTGGTTTTTTACTTATTTTTCTTAATACATCAAATTGATCGGGATTAAAGCTCATAAATTAGTTATTGATTAAAATGTTAATATTGATATGTTCATATTTTGAACACTATATTGTTCAAATATTGAACTGTAAAGGCTTATTTTATGTTGAATTATTTAAGAAAAACTATAACTAAATATTTAAATGTCAAATTTTAGAAATCTAAAAGACAAATCCTTTATAATAGCTGAGGTAGGACAAAATCATCAAGGTAATTTAAGTATTGCAAAAAAATATATTGAAGTTTTTTCTGCATTGGGGGCTGATGCAATTAAATTTCAGACAAGAGATAATAAAAATCTATTTTCAAAAGAAGCATATAATAAAGAATATAGTAGCGAAAACGCATTTGCAAAAAAATATGGTGAGCACAGAGAGAAATTAGAGCTGAAAGAAAATGATTTAATAGCACTTAAAAAACTTTGTAAAAAATACAAGGTCAAATTCATGTCTACTCCTTTCGATTTTAACAGTGCAAAAAAATTAAAAAAAATCGGTGTAGATCTTTTTAAAATTTCATCATTTGACTTAGGAAATTTACCTTTAATTAATTTAGTCTCAAAAATGAAAAAACCTATAATTTTAAGCACAGGGGGAGGTAATTTATTAGAAATAAAAGAAAGTGTAAAAGTTTTAAAAAAAAATAAAGCTAACTTTGCTATTTTACATTGTGTTTCTGAATACCCCTGTAACTATGATAGATTAGGTCTTGATAAATTAAAAAAACTTGCAAAACTTTTTCCAAAAACTTGTCTTGGTTTATCTGATCATTTTAATGGTATACTATCTGGACCGATCGCTTTTATGCAGGGAGCAAGAGTTTTTGAAAAACATGTAACTTTCAATCGCACATGGAAAGGAACTGATCATAATTTTTCAATGGAACCAGAGGGATTTAGAAAATTTGTTAGGGATATTCGCAGAGTTCCAAAAATGATGTTAGAAAAAAATAATAACACTTTAGGAAAAGAAAAAGTATTTTCTAAACTTGGTAAATCAATTATTGCGAATAAAAATATTAAAGCTGGAAAAAAAATAAAAATAGAAGATTTAAATGGATTAATTTTTGATAAACAATATATGCCTATTAGAGATTGTGTTAAACTTATAGGAAAAAAATTAAAAAGAAATTTAAACAAAGGTGAAATAATTTTAAAATCCTATGTTGCTAAATAAATCATTCATATTCCCTAAATCAAAAAATGTTGGAAGAAGAATGTGGGGTAAAGAAATACTTTTGGCGCTAGTGTCAAAAAAATATACTTTTAAAATTTTAGAGATTAATAAAGGTAAGCAAGGTGGTCTTCAATATCATAGAAAAAAAGATGAATGTGGTTATGTTATGTCTGGTAGACTTTTAGTTATGTATGATTTAGGTAATGGTAAACTAAAAATGAAAATTTTAAAAAAAGGTGATGTTTTTCATTTCCCTCCAAAAATGGTTCATCAAGAAAAAGCTCTATCTAATTGTAAAATCATTGAAGTATCTACTCCTCATTTTAATGATAGAGTTAGGGTGGAAAAAAAATTTAATTTAAAGAAATCCAAGGGTCTTAAAACAACAAAACTAAAAGATATTATATTTAGATAAATGTCTTTAAAAAAATTAATCGCACTAATTCCTGCTAGAAGTGGTTCAGAAAGAATTAAAAATAAAAATCTAATAAAAATTAATGGAAAAACTCTTTTAAAAATTTCTATTGAAAATGCGGTAAAATCTAAAATTTTTGAAAAAATTATTGTTTCTACCGATAGTAAAAAATATGCCAGATTATCAAAAAGTTATGGTGCTGAAGTCCCATTTTTACGTCCAAAAAGGTTTTCGGGTTCAACTTCACCAGATTATGATTGGGTTTCCTATACTTTAAACAAGTTAAATTTAGTCAATTTAGGTTTTACACATTTTTTTATTTTACGCCCTACTAATCCCTTTAGAACTTATAAAACAATTTTAAAAGCATGGAATATTTTTAAAAAAAATCCAAAATGTGAAAGTTTAAGAGCTATTGAAGATTGTAAACAGCATCCATATAAAATGTGGATTAAAAAAAAACAATTTATTAAACCCTTGTTTAATAAAACGTTTCTTAAACAACCTGCTTACAATACTCAATTTAAAACACTTCCAAAGATTTATATACAAAATGCTTCTTTAGAAATATCAAAATTAAATGTATTGAAAAAATACAAATCGATCACGGGAAAAAAAATTATTCCTTTTAAAACTGAAAGAAAAGAAGGATTTGATATAAATTATGTAGAAGATGTTATTTTAGCTAAGAAAATTAATAAAAAAAATAAATGAAAAAAATAAATTTTTCTTCACCTGTAATTAATTTAGATAAATCTTCAAAGCTATTTAAAATAGCTATTAAGAATAATTTTCCCAATGAAGGATCGTTGACAAATATATTTGAAAATAAAATAAAAAAAATTCTAAATGTAAAATATCTTATTGCAACAACAAATGGTACATCAGCAATTTACTTAGCTTTAAAAGCAAATGGTATTGGCTATGGAGATGAAGTAATTATTCCTAATATAACATTTCCTGCAACTGCAAATGCAGTTCATATGACTGGTGCAAAAGTAGTTCTTGCTGATATATCAAAAAATAATCTGTTAATTAATTTAAATTCTTTAAAAAAAAATATTTCAAAAAAAACAAAAGCAATAATACCTGTTCATATTTCTGGTAGAGGCAACAATATTCAAGAAATTATGAAAATTGCAAAAAAAAAAAAAATTAAAGTAATTGAAGATGCTGCGGAAGCATTTGGATCAAAAAATAAAGATAAAATTTTAGGTTCTTTTGGAATATGTGGGTGTTTTTCATTTGCTCCAAATAAAATTATTACAACTGGTCAAGGTGGACTAGTAATCACTAATAATAAAAAGGTTTTTTTAAGAATAAAACAATTAAAAGATCAGGGTCGTGTAAATACATTTAATGAAAAAAATTTTTATCATTATAGAGGATTTAATTTTAAATTTACTGATCTTCAAGCAAGCATAGGCATATCTCAAATTAAAGATTTTTCTGAAAGAAAAAAAAAATTGTTGAACATATATAAATTTTACGAAAAGAATTTAAATCAAAATAAAAATTTTAAACTAATTGGGTTTGATGTTAAGAATGGAGAATTACCTCTTTGGACAGACGTTTATTGTGATAATTCTAAAAAACTATATAATTTTCTTAAGAGAAAAAAAATAAATTGCAGACTCTTTTGGGATCCAATAAATACAATGAAACCTTACAAAAAAAAATTTATTAATTTGAATACATCAAGAATACTTCAAAATAAACTTATATGGCTGCCCTCTTACTTAAATTTGAAAAAAAATGAATTAAAGTATATTTGTTTAAACATTAATAAGTATTTGAGCCAAAATTGATATTAATTAACTTAAATAAAATTAAAAAATTAAATTTGAAAATTAAAAATAAAAATGTTCTACATAGTTTCTAGAGGCTCTACCGCAACACATTGGTTGGCTAAAAATTTGTCAAAGCATAAAGACTTAGTGTGTTTTTATTCTAGTAGATCTTTTCCTCCTGTAACGCCAGGAGAAGGATATCCAACTAACAGAAAAACATGGGTGAAGGATAATCTGGAGGCTTCAAAATACCTAGACTCTCTTTTAATGTGTGAAAAGGCAACACATAACTCAAAGCTTTTTGGCTCCATTCATGGTTATCACACTCTTGAAATAAAAGACTTAGTAGAGAAAAGAGGGGGAGTTTTTAAGTATATGGTGAGAAATCCTTTAGAATTGGTTCATAGTGCATTTATTATTTATTGTCATCGTTATTTTGCTTCTATTAATAAAAAAATTTCCAATGAAGATGTTCACGACTATGTTTGTGAAAAATTAAAAAATGAAAAATTAAAAGAAATAAATTTTACAATAAACACACCGAAGCAGCATTTTTTGAGAAATTATTTAAGTGAAGAAAATTTTTTATCATTAAAAAAAACAAAAAACTTTTTATTAAATAAATATCATTTAATTAAACCGCAAAAAAAAACTTATTGGGGATATGAAAAGGATAGAGGTAATGAAAATGAGAATGTGCTTCATTTATTTTCTCGTATTTCGAGAGATTTTTTAAGTTTGCAAAACTCATATTTCACAAATTGGGGGATAGAAAAAGCTATTAAAATGGAAAGTATATTTGACGACAAAAATTACTATAAAAACCTTTTGTTGGAATTAACTATGGGAAGAAATGTGTCTAATGAATATATTGATGAAATCTTTTCTTCAATTAATGAAAGGGTTAATGTTCATAGAGAAAAACCAATACAAAACAATAAAATAATTGAAAGCCTACCTGATTGCATGAAAGAAATTTTTCTTTTTTATTTTAAAAAATTTGAAATAATTAAATTGTGCGAAACGTTCAATTATGAGGTAAAAATGAAATGAATAAATTTGAAATATTTTGTACTTTAGGGCCTTCAACTATAAATAAAGATTTTTTAAAATTTGCTGAAAAAAATAAAGTTTCACTTGTGAGGCTTAACATGTCTCATTTGAATCTAAAAACTTTAGAAAAGAATATAAAATTTATAAAAAAGAATTCAAAACTTAAAATTTGCTTAGATACGGAAGGTGCTCAAATAAGAACTAAACTAATTTCTAAACCACGTAAAATAAAAAAAGGAAGAGTTTTTTGTTTAGACAAGAACAAAGGT
>Ga0209666_1003398_pt1 | contig 11595 bp, 12 predicted proteins | sample SaaInlV_125m_DNA_FD_184679 | JGI IMG/M metagenome (GOLD analysis project Ga0209666, IMG submission 184679) | Marine microbial communities from expanding oxygen minimum zones in the Saanich Inlet - Saanich Inlet SI037_S3LV_10m_DNA (SPAdes)... | ecosystem: Environmental > Aquatic > Marine >...
GTGCGGTGCAAGCTTCAAGCACGCGCAGGACTTACTGCGGCACCACCGCTACGTGCACGAGCCGGTGCCGTGCCAGCACTGCCTGCACCTGATGCACACTCTCGCGCAGCTGCAGAGTGTGCACGGCTGCTAAAGAGTATTTTAGGAGATGTGCGTGCGGTGCAAGCTTCAAGCACGCGCAGGACTTACTGCGGCACCACCGCTACGTGCACGAGCCGGTGCCGTGCCAGCACTGCCTGCACCTGATGCACACTCTCGCGCAGCTGCAGATTGTATTTCGGGATATGTATGTGCGGGCAAAGGTTTTGGTATTTTCGGCATTTTTGTTAGCAAAAGCATAAAAGCACTGATATTCCAGCACCCGGACACAAAAAAACACCACTCGAGCATGCACACGCAACTGTTTTTGCCTCCAGTGGCAGCCTGCGCCGCTTTGCTGGACCCCGCCTCATCTCGCCCGCCGGTCTGCGCGGAAGAGCTGCAGCGCCCGGGCGGCATGGCCAAGGGCCTCGCGCGACTGCAAGACGTGCTGCTGGAGCACGGGCTCGACAGCGTCGAGTCGGAGGAGGCTACCGTGGTCGATGTGCTCTGCGAGTATTACCTGCGCCACCAGCCCGAGTACGGCACCCACGCGCGCACGCGCGGCAACCTGCGCGCTTCGATCCAGTGCCACATCGGGGAGCTTCAGCGTCTCTCGCGCGCCGAGCTCACTCAGCGTGAGAGGGACGAGGTGGCCCAGGTCACTGACGTGTTCGCGGAGCAGATGTGCCTCGAGCACATGGCGACGCGCGAGCTCGCGCTGTACGCCGATCGCGAGGACCACATGCGCGCATGGGCGGAGGTCACCAACCGCAAGTTTGAGGCCACCATGCGCTACTGCTACGGCGAGGACAGCCAGGAGACGTTTGAGCTCGAGAGGGCGCGCCTGCGCCGCAAGCACGCAAACTGCGGCGTGTGTGGGCAGTTTGCGGAGCACAGGTGCAGCGCGTGCAAGCGTGCGGGCGTCGACTGCTACTACTGCTCGGTCGAGTGCGCCAAGCGCGACCGCCCAGTGCACCGGCTCGTGTGCGGGCAGGCGCGGTGAGACTGGTGCAGGCATTCCGGAGCTGTGTCATTGTGGGTTGTATGTCTTGAGGTTTGAGATCAAACATTACATTAAACTCACTGCACACAAGTCCGACTGCACCTGTCGATGCCAAGCGGCGTTTCGAGCACGCGCACAAGCAACAGCAGCAGCTCTGTATCGAGCGCATGCATCGCAGAATCTGCACCGAGCCGCGGGTGCAGCGCCATGGCCAATGCCAAGCGCTCCGCCTCCGACAGCCAGCGCGTGCAGCCCAGCCGCGCGCCGGCAAACAGCACGGGGTCTGTCCGGGTCGGAAACCGCGCGGCCTCGTTGTGAAAGCGCCCGTCGAGCGACGTGGGCAGGCCCCTCAGCCCCCACGTGTACAGCAACCCCCCGCGCGTCACCACAGCACTGAAGTCGCGGCACGCGGCGATCGCCGCCGCGCGCTCACCCCCGAGCACGGCAGAACCAAGACACACGGGCACGAAGCGCTCCGACTCGGTGGTCCACACCAGGCCCTCAGCGTCGAGGTAGAGCGTGTGGCGGCCGCCGCACGCCGCAGCGGTCACGTGTGCGCCGTCGAACGCGCTCGCGTGCAGCTGCGAAGGGCGCGCGCGCGGGAGCCAGTCGCCGGTGCCGAGCGCGCCGCCAATGCCCCACACCCACGGGCACCCGTGCGCGCCAAGCGCGACAGTGTGCGCCGGCCCCGCGGCGAGCGAGAGCACCGTGTCGCGGCAAAAGGCCGACTCGGGCAGCGCGCACGGCACGTGCTTGCTGCGCTGGCACTCGCGCCCGAGGCACATTGCATCGACGCCGCCCCAGGTCCACACGCGCCCGCGCGTGTCGAGCACGGCGTTGTGCACGTCGCCGCACGCCGCGGCCACCAGGCGCACCTCCGCCAGCCCGTTCCCCGCCACGCACGCAAAGTGCTCGCGGTGGCCCGCCGCGGTGTAGCCGAGCTGCGCGTACAGGTTGCACCCGGCCGTCCAGGCGCGCCCGTCCGCGGAGAGCACGAGCGTGTGGCGCTTGCCGCAGGCGACGACGACGGCGCAGTGCCCGCCGAATGCGGAGCGCGGGATTCGGCGGGGGCGGGCGTGCTCGCCGGCAAAGAGGCGGTGCGAGAAGGACAGCGCGTGCGCGGTCTGCCCGCGCAGCAACACGCTCCCGTCCGCGAGCACCGCGGCCTCGTGCACCTGCGCGTACGAGCATCAGTCGCGTCTATATCCACCCCCGCGCCACACCGGGCACCTCCACGGCGCAGAAACGCACGGTGCTTGTGCACAAACAAGCCTCGCGTGCGTGCGTGTGCGCGTGCGGCCAGTGCCTCAACCTGTCCCCGCGCCACACCGAGCACCTCGACGCCGCCCGGGGCGTGCGCGATCTCAAACACGCCGTGCGCGCGCGAGGCGTACAGCCCGCCGCGGACACAGACGACGCTCACGCCGTACCACCCGCACGCGAGCGGGGCGAGGGGCATGCGCGCGCGAAAATCAAATCGCAACGCCATTTCGTGTGCTGTTATTTCGGGACAATTTGTTTTCAGAGGTCTATAAAAGGCGCGGCTGAAAACACAGGACGCAGAAACATGGACGCCACGCCCAAAATCAGGATTGACGAGATTGCACTCCCGCCGCCGACGTGCGAGTGTCCGCCGCCCCCGCGCAAGCCTCGTGCCGCGTCGGCGGTCCCGCACTGGCAGCCTGGTGTGCCGCCGCATTGCGCGCGCAGGCTTGTCCTCCCGCGCGCGGTGGTGTGATCTCCAGCGCTGTTTGCCTGCTTGTATTCGCTGCAAGTAGCAAGTGTATTCCTCTCGTACCATAATAAACACTTGATGCCTTGAGCTGAGACTTGGCCTCGTACCGCGTCGGTGGTGCCGCACAGGCAGCCTGGTGCGCCGCCGCATTGCGCCCGGTGGTGTGATCTCCAGCGCTGTTTGCCTGCTTGTATTCGCTGCAAGTAGCACGTGTATTCCTCTCGTACCATAATAAACACTTGATGCCTTGAGCTGAGACTTGGCCTCGTACCGCGTCGGTGGTGCCGCACAGGCAGCCTGGTGCGCCGCCGCATTGCGCCCGGTGGTGTGATCTGTAGCGCTGTCTGGCCGCTGGTACTGGCTGCCAGTTGCACGTGTATTCCTCTCGTATCATAATAAACACTTGATGCCTTGAGCGAAGTCTTTGCGCACGCACCTTTTGCCCAGCGGATGCAACTAGCAGGCATCATTGTCTGCAAAAAGCATACGCTGGCAAAACTTTCGTAGTAACGGCAGTAACCAGACATGGGCACCTAACCACACGACGCAGAGTGGTATCGGTTGCTGTGTTGCTGGCTACAGCGCAATTGGCAACCCGAGAAAGGCAAGCGCGCCAAAGAAAAAGACTGAGCATTCAACACGCGTTTATTCGACATGACTTTAGAGCCTGCGCCTTTTGTTCCCTGCACCAGCACCCGACAAATCGCCCGACCTTTCGCGGTTTTGTTTTGGCCCATTACCTTGAAAAATTGCGCTCGATTAGCAAACGGCATCACACAACATCGCTAAAGTTTGGTCGCATTTGATACATGCAGCCGACGTGCTTGTGCACTTACGCTTTGGGGGAATCACCAGCGACGCAGACAGTGCTATTCTTCGAGTGACCTTTACTGGAAAAACAATAGCGAGTAACACTCGGTTGCAGTATATTATTGCCGAGGCAGTCGCGATCGAAGCGCCCGCAGTGTTCAATCACATTGAACAAGTACGTGACAGTGCTCACAATGTAATCGCCGCAAATACACCTCTCACTCTCCACCCCTACACCATTCGAGCCGAGCGTTCCAAAGCCTAGTCTAGCCACAAATGGCTCGTGCTTTGGCATTGGCTTTGTTCACCTTTTGCATGTGCGCGCAGACAATTCTCATTCTCAACCGTCTGAACCATTTGAGCCGCGCGTTCCAAATCCTAGTCCAGCCACAAATCGCTCGTGCTTTGGCATTGGTTTCGTTCACCTTTTGCATGTAAACGAAGACACTCCTCATTCTCAACCGTCTGAACCATTTGAGCCGCGCGTTCCAAATCCTAGTCCAGCCACAAGTCGCTCTTGCTTCAAACCGAACTTTTTTTTTCTCTTTGGACATGGTCGTGAGATGTCTAAGATGCAGCAACTGGGCTAAAAGTTCCTGTACAAACGCGTCGCAAATCAGGAGCTTTTACAACGCATCAGTCGTGTTGGGAGCAGCACCCAAGCTCGTGGAGCTTTGATAACGCATCAGCCGCTCGCCGTCAACATGTGCTGTCGTGTCGCGAGCAGCACCCAAGCTCATGGAGCTTTGACAACGCATCAGCCGCTCGCCGTCAACATGTGCTGTCGTGTCGCGAGCAGCACCCAAGCTCACGGAGCGTTTGGCGCGACGAGCCAAGGAAGAACTTTCCTTACCATCACTAGCCCTCAACCTCTGCAGACAGTAATCGGATTGTTGGCTTTTGTCGATATTGATTGACTGGTATTTGGGTTGCCTAAGCACACGCGGGAATTCCAGAGATGACATTTGCGCCCACAGCAGCGTGAAATCATGGGTCGGCACTTCTACCTGCAAACATGCATAATCTGACTGCGCGAAGTCTTGTCCATCGTTTCTGCCGCAGTTCACGCATGGCGGCCTACCGCAATGCACACATGCACCATCGTTATTCATGATCCGTGCCTTGTTGTACACGCCTCGAATATATCGAATGTGTGAATTCGTAAAGGCACAAGTGCAATATATATATAAAATCTATTTTGGTGGTGTGCTTATATACGCGGTGCTGGAGGCGCCAAAGAAAAAGACTGAGCATTAAACACGCGTTTATTCGACATGACTTTAGAGCCTGCGCCTTTTGTTCCCTGCACCAGCACCGACAAATCGCCCGACGTTGTGGCGTGCGGTGCTGGAGGCGCCAAAGAAAAAGACTGAGCATTAAACACGCGTTTATTCGACATGACTTTGGAGCCTGCGCCTTTTGTTCCCTGCACCAGCACCGACAAATCGCCCGACGTTGTGGCGTGCGGTGCTGGAGGCGCCAAAGAAAAAGACTGAGCGTGAAACAAGCGTTTATTCGACATGACTTTAGAGCCTGCGCCTTTTGTTCCCTGCACCAGCACCCGACAAATCGCCCGACGTTGTGGCGTGCGCTGCCGCAGGCGCCGCAGAAGAAGAGGCAGCACCCTGTGCAACACTGCCCGGGGCAGGCGCAGAAACCGGCTCAAGATGGCACAGCTGGCAGCGCAGCCACGACCGATTCGTGTGCCAGCTCAACAAAGGTGCCTTGTTCACAATGCACACGAGCTCCCGCAGGCTGGCTTTGTCCAGCATCACGAAAAAGTGCACCTTGCCGTCCTTGACAATCTGTTCGATTGTGCCAACCGCGTTTAGCGCAAACTCATACTTCTGCCACGCTTTGATGATTTTCACAAGGTCGCCAACCTTGAAGTTCTGGTGGCACTGAATCTTCATTGCTTGCGGGATGGCTCGCGGCTTGGGCTTGGGCGCTGGCGCGGGCAGAGGCAAGGCAAAGGCAGGAGCCGCCAACGCGAGCTTCTCCGCCGAGGTCTGCTTCAGGCGCCTCCAGATTACGGGATGGTACATGCGCACAATGCTGTGCGTGGATGGCAACAGCGGCCGCTCGACGAGGCAGCGCACGGTGATCTTGTAGTGCGCGTAGAGCTGGTCTTCGTACGCCGCGCAAAAGATGGTCTGATCGGCGTTGGTCGTGGTGAGGATCTGCTGCTGTGCGTCGTCAACGCCAAAGTCCGCCATGTTTTCGGTGCCGACGCGCGAGGGGCCTTGCGCCAGCTCGGCGACCAAAAACGTCTGCTCGAGCGACTCGGCATCCGGCTCGGCGTAAGCAAGTGCCTCCCAGACGTTGCTCGCGGTGTAGATGCCCTTGCCAAACTTGGCGCGCTGCGAGGCAGAGTTCCGGAAGCCAACCTTGGCAATGATGCCGGCGTTGGTCTTCGTCGTCCCGTGGTAGACCCAGCGCGTGTCGTGTATTTTGTACAAGCGCTTAAAGTGTTTGTTCATGCTGAACCGCATAGGGTCCTGCAAACGCAGGACTTCGAGCACCTCATACTGTGTGCCATCGCGAATACACTCGATCGCATGCTGCACTGACGATGGCTGCTCGAAGAGTACAGCCTTGAACGGCCTCTCGAGCACGCGCAGGCACTCGGCAGTATACTTGTGCGGATTGACCCCAGCACCGCAGATCGGCCTCTCCAACCTTGCAGACTCGTACATTGGCTCCCACTCCGCAGGCTCGTCCGTGCCACGTCGGTGGCGCTTGCTGAGCTCGTCCAGTGGATTCGCAAAGCTCGCCTCGCCTCGCGACAGCAGGTCGGGTGAGTCGCCGAAGAACGGCACCTCAGGCACCTCAAAGGACGCGAGGCAGTCCCCGGGCGCTCCCGATGCGCCGGACGCGCCGGACGCGCCGGCAGTCAGCATGCCCAGGTCGAGCATGCCCAGGCCGTCGTCGGCCGCGAGCGCAAGATCGCTAGAGTCCATGCCGAGCAGGCGCGTGCCGCAGCAGTCGGGTGCTGTGAGCAGTTTGAAACTGTGGCCAAGCCCCAATTTATGCACTGCTCTATTTGCGGCAATTTAAAAAAAAATTTCCAGTTGCATATAAAAAAAAGACCGACAGGCACGAGGCACGCGTTATGCACTCACGGTGCAGCCGCGTCGCGCACGGCGGCGAGTTGCGCGTCGGTGCCACACAGACGCACGCACGCACGCGCAGGCTTAACGCGCGCAGGCACAACGCGCGCGTCAGCGCCCAGCCGCGTCGCGCACGGCGGCGAGTTGCGCGTCGGTGCCACACAGACGCACGCACGCACGCGCAGGCTTAACGCGCGCAGGCACAACGCGCGCGTCAGCGCCCAGCCGCGGCGCGCACGGTGGCGAGTTGCGCGTCGGTGCCACACAGACGCACGCACGCACGCGCAGGCTTAACGCGCGCAGGCACAACGCGCGCGTCAGCGCCCAGCCGCGGCGCGCACGGTGGCGAGTTGCGCGTCGGTGTCATAGTACACGACCCACTTGCTCTGCGCGCGGTCGCCGCGGTGGTACATGAGAGTCCGCGTGCGCGCGCGCAGCGCCTTGACCTCACTGCCCGAGCACCCGACAAACTCGCGCTGGCGCCGCACTCTCACCCAGCACGCCTGTGCCGCGCGCGCCCAGTCCACCGCCGCCGCGCTTGCAGCACCAGCGCGCGCCGCCTGCGCCGCGTCCGCTGCCGCCAGCTGAGCCTCGTACACACACGCGAGCTGAGCAACGTCGTTGGCCGCGCGTTCAAGCATTGCGCCCGTGAGCGGGCGCGCGCCCCAGAAGGCGTGGTTCTTTGCGTACACGTTGCAGCGCCGCGCGCTGGCGACGGGGAGCCCGTTGTGCTGGAGCAGTGCGTGCAGGCCCACCTCGTGCTCGCCGGTGAGCGCGGCGTGCCAGCACGCAGTGTCGTGCACGTTGCGCAGCTCGATGCCGAGGCAGTGCCGCAGCGCGTCCGAGTCCATGCGGCAGTCGTGCACGACTTTAACGGTGCCCGCGTTCTCGAGCACAGTGCGCAAGAACTGCACGAGTGGGTCGGTACGCGAGCGCCCGAGCACGTCGAAGACAAAGGTGCGCGCGCGCGTCGCCAGCTGCACCAGGCTCACCGCGCCAAAGCGCCCGAGGTCGATGCCCTCGACGTCGAGCGCGAGCGCATTGCTGGCATGTAGGCAGGCGAGTGCCTCCCGTGCCCCGGCATCCAGCTCCGCGATTAAGATGTACTGCGCCATCCCACGCGTAAACTGTGAGTCAAGCACACTGCTTTGGGTTCTTTTTTTCGGGGCGCAATCTGCTCATACTCTTGGTCCAGAGCAAACAAGCTTGCAGGCAGGCGAGTGCCTCCCGCGCACCGGCATCGAGCTCCGCGATCAAGATGTACTGCGCCATCTTTGTGCATGTTCTAGCACATGGGACTCTACTTTAGCTTTTCTTTTGCGCAAGCATATAAACGTGCGCTCTCAGCACGGAAAATGATCACCGACGCCGAGCTGCTCGACTACGTGCAGCAGCTGCAGGCAAGCCGCGGGGACGGCGCTGAGTGCTGCGAGCAGCACGTGAGCGAGAGCCTGCGCGCCTTTTTCAGCGAAAAGTACGGATCTGTCAAGAACTTTATGCACGGCAAGTCGGCGCACGAGGCCGCCGCGCAGGGCAGCAGCAACGGCTTCACGCGCCTGAGGAAGCTGCGCCGCGCGCTGGTCGCCCTGGACAGGGGCGGCTGGGAGCGTAGTTATCACCAGCGCATCTTCCACGAGCACTTTATCACCTCGGTGGTCCGAGTGCTGTTCAAGACGGATCCCGCGGGCTCCTTTGAAAGGTCATACCCGCGCCTCCTCGAGACGAACAGATGGCGCGAGACGTACCAGGAGATCCTCATCTCGACGCCGCGGCGCTTCGGCAAGACCATCTCGGTGTGTCTCTTTGTCGCCGCGCTCATGTACGCCGCCCCGTGTGTCGAGATTTCTATCTACAGCACGTGCAAGCGCATCAGCCAGAAGCTCCTCCGCAACTGCGTCAAGTTCCTGCACACCATCCACGACGTGCTGCGTGAGCCGTACATGGAGTACGCTCGCAAATCCATGGACGAGATTGAGATCATCGGACCAGAGGGGCGCAACGACTACCGCAAGCTCAACTCGTACCCGTCCAAGGTGAGCGCGCGCTGCATTTTTTACTGATGCTGAGTCTTGAACATACGCTTCTCTACACACGACGCAAAAGTCTCTAGCCTGTGCATTTCGCGTGTTTGTTGTCTGCACGCCAGGCGCGCGCTGTGCTCTCTCAGCTGGCGCGGGATGCAAAAGTCTGCAGCCTGTGCATTTCGCGTGTTTGTTGTCTGCACGCCAGGCGCGCGCTGTGCTCTCTCAGCTGGCGCGGGATGCAAAAGTCTGCAGCCTGTGCATTTCGCGTGTTTATTGTTTGCAAAAGTCACCCTACTGCGCTCAGCGGCGGCCCTGGCACTTGTTGCAGTGCATCCCGCACGTTTGGGTGCGGCACGCCTGGTGGTGCATGGAGGCATACATTGCGGCATGCGACGGGTGCATCGTGTGCATCGGGGACATTCCCATGGCCACGGCAGATTGCGGGGCCAACGCGTGCACAGGGACCATGGGTGGCGCGCCTGTAGCCCCGGCGTGTGCGTATGCCGGAGCATAGTGGATCCCGGCGGCTGCAGCCTGTGGGTGGTAGAAAACAGGGGCTGCTGCGGGTTTGGCGTCGTTGTGAGGCATCAAGGACATCTTCGGTACTGTTATTTCAAGTCATATATACCCAGTGAACAACATGCGCGTAGTTTAAACCGCTCGTGCACTCGTGGCCTCGACACAGCGCAGCAAGCGCATCGGGCCTCACGCCAGTTGCTGGTAGCCCGCGTAGCGCTCGGCGAGCTCCGCGCTGACGCTCCGCGGGTAGGCCTCAACACAGCGCAGCAAGCGCATCGGGCCTCACGCCAGATGCTCGTAGCCCGCGTAGCGCTCGGCGAGCTCCGCGCTGACGCTCCGCGGGTAGGCCTCGACACAGCGCAGCACCTCGCTAAAGCGCAGGTCCGGGAGCACGAGCGCGTCCTCCGAGTGCTGCTCGAGCACTTCTTGCAGCGTCGTGTCGTGGAGTTCGAGCACTGCACCGCCCTCGGATTCAGTCGCACCTTCGCCGTTCTTGGCCTCTGTACGCACACTGAAACTGGTGCTCTGCAGCAGCCGGTGCAGGGGCACGAGCACGGCCTCGGAGACAATGTGCCGGATGTCAGAGCCCGAGTAGCCGTCGGTGCGCTGCGCGAGGTCGTCGTACTCCTCCGCATGCAGGCTGCACATCTCGGCGAGCCCATCGACGAACATTTGGCGGCGCGCTTCCAGCCCAGGCAGGCCGACGTAGATGCGCTTGCCAAAGCGGCGCAGCACCGCCGGGTCGAGCTGCCACGGCAGGTTGGTCGCCGCGAGCACGAAGACGAGCGCCTCCGCCTGCATCGCGGCGTCCATCTCGAGCAGCAGCTGGTTGGTGAGGCGCTGGTCGGCCAGCGAGCTCGTCTTGGCCGTCTCGCGCGAGCTCGCGATCGAGTCGACTTCGTCGAGGAAGAGCACGCTCGGCGCGGCCTTGTGCGCACTTGCAAAGAGCGTGTTCATGAGCTTCTCGCTCTCGCCCACCCAGCGCGAGATGAGCTGCGCGCACGACGTCTCGAAAAAGGCCGCGTCGATCTCGTTGGCGACGGCGCGCGCCAGCATCGACTTGCCGGTGCCCGGCGGCCCGTACAGCAGCATCGCGCGCGCGGGCTGGATCCGCAGGCGCGCAAAGAGCACGGGGTACTGGCGCGGGAGCAGGAGGCACTCGCGCAGCGCCTGCACGACGCTCTCGAGCCCGCAAATCTGCTCAAAGCGCACGCTGCCTTTCTTGCTCGCAGCCCACGCCTGCGACGGCTGGGATTCGGCGTCGACGGAGGGCAGCGCGACCGCGTCCTTGCGCCCCCCGGCCTCGGGCTCTGGCGCCTGCAGCGCGAGCATCTCGCACGCCTGCATGAGGTCGCGCTTCATCTGCGCACGCGCCGTGCTGCCGGCGGCGGTCGTCTGCCCCATGAGCGTCTGGATGCAGGCGCACATTGCCGACACGTGCTGCTGCCGCGGGCCGCCAAAGGTGCCCTCGTGCGCCTGCTGCAGCAGGCGCGCCCCTTCGGCCATCCCGCGCTGCTGCGCCTCGGGCGGCTGCATGCCGGGCCGTTGGGCTGTGCGCGCAAGGCGGTATATACCCCAATTGCAGCGGCATAACCCATATACACGCATCCCGCGCTGCGCAGTGACACAAGTGGCAAACGCCACATGCGCAGCCCGCGGCTTTCTGCTTCGCGCGCAATCGGCCGAAAGCACGCGAAAAGATATAAATGCAAAAACAAATCGCGGGCAGAGTGCCCCGCATGCCCGTGCCCGTGCAGCGAATGCCCGCAAACACCACGACCCCCAAGAACGAGCCCGCGGACGGTGTGCAGCGCAAGAAGCGCAAGTACCGCCTGCACCCCGGCACCAAGGCGCTGCGCGAGATCAAGAAGATGCAAAAGTCGACGAGCACGCTGCTGCCGCGCGCGAGCTTCCAGCGCCTCGTGCACGAAATCCTGCAGGACCGCAGCTCCTGCATGGGCATGCGCCGCACCGCAACCGACGCGCTGCAGCAGGCCGCCGAGCAGTACATTGTTGACCTGCTCAAGAGCAGCAACCAGTATGCGATCCACGCGAGGCGCAAGACGATCTCGCTCCCGGACATGAAGGTGGCGCAGGAAAAACTCGCGGAGCCGAGCGCATGAATCGGTGCATGCATGCAAATGTTCTATTTTCGTTCATTTTGAGACGATCTGTATTAAAAGCCGTATCCGCATACATGCGCCCCAACAAACGCCAGCCCGCGGCATGCCCGCCGACCACCGCCACTGCACACGAGTCACCGCGGCCGGAGCCACAACACAGGCACCCGCCACAGACCTAGACCGCGGCATG
>Ga0209666_1003402_pt1 | contig 11588 bp, 19 predicted proteins | sample SaaInlV_125m_DNA_FD_184679 | JGI IMG/M metagenome (GOLD analysis project Ga0209666, IMG submission 184679) | Marine microbial communities from expanding oxygen minimum zones in the Saanich Inlet - Saanich Inlet SI037_S3LV_10m_DNA (SPAdes)... | ecosystem: Environmental > Aquatic > Marine >...
TCACCCAACAATCGCAGGTACAGTTGCTAACACTTTAGCAACTCAAGCCGACCTTAACGAAACTTCATTGGAGCAGTCTTTAATTGACATTGCTGCAATGACTGACGAAAGAGGTCTTAAAATTGCTGCTAGAGGAGTGAAAATGATCGTTCCTTCTGAGCTTCAATTTACTGCTGAGAGATTGATGAAATCTCAAGGTAGAGTTGGAACTGCTGATAATGATATTAACGCAATTGCGTCTATGGGAATGGTTCCTCAAGGTTACAGAGTGAACAATTTCTTAACTGACCCAGATGCGTTCTACATTATCACTGACGTGCCAAATGGTATGAAGTACTTTGACAGAGCGTCTATCAAGACTGCAATGGAAGGTGACTTTGATACTGGTAACGTAAGATACAAAGCTAGAGAAAGATACTCTTTTGGAGTTTCTGACTACAGAGGTATCTTCGGCGTTGAAGGTGCATAATACTTAATAAGTTTGAGGCGGGACACAATCCCGCCTCATTTAAAATATAGAAAGAAAAAATGACTCAATATAAATACAAAGTACAAATATTTACAAAATATCTTCAAACTAGTTTTGAAATTGAAAGTGAAAAAGAGATAAATAATGCGGACGAGCTAAATAAACCCATTATTGACTTTTTAGGAAAATCTGATATAAAATGGGAAAAAAATGATCTACAGTACCAAGGTGCTGGAAGTGATTTTTATATAACCTATGAGGAGGTTACAAATGGCTCAGGACAACATGGTACTGTTCGCAAAGAAACTGAAACTCGAATCTAAATGGAACGAGTTGTTTCTTGAAAACAAAGGACAAATAACACCTGAAATGTCTGTTATTGGTGATGAGATCAAAATAGTTATTAGATCAATCATCAGACAACAAGAAGAGGAAGTCCACAGCAATCCTAGAGATGGTGAAATTCATCTTTACGCTGGTTAATTAGGACTTTATATTGCTGAAACGTTAATCATTCCTAGGGATCTCTTGCACTCTATTAAAATCTAGTATATAAATTAACTACTATACATAAATTAATATTCTGCATAGACGCGTATAGTCGACGGCCTAGAGACTATGTAGAATTTAACTAGGAGAACAATCATGGCAAACACTACATTTAAAGGTCCAGTAGTAGCCCTTAACGGGTTTATTGGTGGAGCAAACGTTAACCCACACACAGGTACAGATGACACACAACAAGGTGGAACTGTTGCTTGGACTGTTTCAAATACATCTACACTTACAATCGCTACTGGCTCAAGAGCCGGCGAAACTTTAAGTGCAGTAAATAATGAAGCATTGATGGTTTATGTTGCGAATGGTTACACAGGAAACGCTACTTATGCTTTTTCTGATGGTACTACTTGGAAACAAGTAATTACTGGTACAGACGTTACATCAAGTTAATTAATTAGTGTGGGCTTCGGCCCACACATAAAATACTAAGGAGAAAAAATATGGCAGCTAAAGGTGACGTAAAAGCAATAAGAGTTGACTCAACTGGATCTGTTTTCGCTGGTAGAACTAGATTAAGAGGAATCATTGTAGAAAATACAAATGCTTCGACTGTTCAATCTATTACTCTACAAGATGAAGATGGAACTCAATTTATATCAAGTTGTCCAGCAGGAGATGTATTTGCATTTAATATGCCGGAAGACGGAATATTATTTAAAAGTTTTATGACTGTAAATGCAATTGGTGCGGATGTTGCAGCCACTCTATTAATAGATAAGTAAGGTCTAAATGGCAACTTCTGGAACTACAACCTTTGAATCAGGTTTTTATATCGATGATATAATCACTGAAGCCTATGAACGTATAGGTAGATTTGATTATTCAGGTAATGATATAAAAACAGCTAGACGTTCTTTAAACATAATGTTTCAAGAATGGGGCAACAGAGGTTTGCATTTTTGGGAAGTAAAAAATAATTCAATTACATTAGTTGATGGTCAAGCAGAATATACAATGTATAGATCAGCAACTGATGGTACATCAGATGCAACAGCAGTGTATGGTGTAGATGATATTTTAGAAGCCGTTTATAGAAATTCTTCTGGAGTTGATTTTTCTTTAACAAAAATTAATAGATCAATTTATCAAGGTCTATCTTCTAAAACACAAGAAGGAACTCCAACACAATATTTTGTACAAAGATTTATAGATAAAGTAACTATCACTTTATATTTAACTCCAGGAAGCACTGAAGCCGGAAACTTTCTTAACTACTATTATGTTAGCCGGATTCAGGATGCAGGGAACTATACAAATAATGCAGATGTACCTTACAGATTTGTACCTTGTATGGTATCAGGACTTTCATATTATTTATCACAAAAATTTAAACCAGAATTAACTCAACAAATGAAGTTATTATATGAAGATGAATTACAAAGAGCTCTTGAAGAAGATGGTTCTTCATCTAGTACATTTATAACTCCAAAAACTTATTATCCAAATGTCTAGATCAAACGGAAAATACGCACAATTTATTTCAGACCGATCAGGTATGGCTTTTCCATATAAAGAAATGGTTGTTGAATGGAATGGTTCAAGGGTACATGTTTCAGAATTTGAACCTAAGCAACCACAATTAGAACCTAAACCAACAGTTGCTGATCCACAAGGTTTACAATTTGCAAGACCTGCTAGAGTTGAACCTGAAACAGAAAGTTTATTACCTAGTAATCCATTTAATTTTACTTCAGGGTCAAGTATTGTAACAGTTACAGAACCTAATCATCAAAGATCTACAGATGATATTGTTGTATTTAGAAATGTAGATGGAAGTCCAGGTGGATTAAATTTTTCTTTGTTTGAAAATGCTTCAGGGTTTAGTATAACAGTTATTAATACAAATAGTTATAGTTTTAACTGCGGAAGTAATGCAACGCTAACAGGAGACTCAGGAGGAATGACTGCGACCGCTGGTCCAGTAACATTAACACCATAATGACATACGCAGAACTAGTACAAAAAATTAGAGATTACACAGAAGTAGATAGTAATGTTTTAACATCTACTATTGTAGATGGATTTATATCAGACGCTGAATTTAGACTTCTTAGAGATGTAGACTCTGATAATAATAGAAGATATGCAACAGCTAATTTAGCTACTTCAAATAGATTTATTGATGTTCCAGATAATTTATTAGTCGTTAGATCAGCTCAAATAGTAGATTCTGACGGTGTAGGTTCTGCAGATAATAGAGAATTTTTAGAATATAGAGATACGAGTTATATGTCAGAGTATAATTCAACAGGTGCTACAGGAGTTCCAAAATACTACAGTATGTGGAACGAGAATACTATTGTAGTGGCTCCTACTCCAGACGCTACTTATGAAATTCAGTTAAATTATATCTTGAAAGATCCTGGTTTATCGAGTACAAATACGACTACATATATTAGTAAGAATTTTCCCAACGGACTATTATATGCATGCTTGGTAGAAGCATTTTCATTTTTAAAGGGGCCAAATGATCTCTTGCAATTATACGAAGGAAAGTATAAACAAGTGTTAGAAGGCTTCTCAGTTGAACAAATGGGAAGAAGACGAAGAGATGAATATCAATCAGGTGTTCCTCGAATCGGCGGAAAATAATAATAAGGAGATAAAACTATGGCTATAACACAAGCACTTGCTAATTCTTTTAAAAAAGAATTATTAGAAGCTGAACACAACTTTAAGCAAACTGGTGGTGACAAGTTTAAAATCGCTCTTTATACTTCTTCAGCAACTCTAAACTCAGCAACTACTTCATTCACTACAACTAATGAAGTTGCTAACAGTGGACAATACGTATCAGGCGGTGGAGCACTATCTAATTTAGGAACTTCTATTGCATCAGGTGTTGCGATTGTTGACTATGCTGATAGATCATTCACTGGTGTGACTTTGACTGCTAGAGGAGCTTTAATCTATAACACTTCAGCAACTGTAACGAATGCAGCTGTTGCAGCTTTAGATTTTGGAGCAGATAAAACAGCGACATCAGGAACTTTCACAATTCAGTTTCCAGCTTTTACAACATCAGCAGCGATTCTTAGAATATCAGGTTAATCATAGGAGATAATTTCCTATGGCAACTTGGGGTACACTTACTTGGAACACAGGAGACTGGGGATTACAAAATGATTCTACGGTTTCTGTTAACGGCATAGGTGCGTCTTCTAACTTAGGAACAGTTGATTCTACTTCTACAGTAGAATTTGGTTGGGGTAGAGATCTTTGGAGTTCAAGAGCCTGGGGTGCTCCTGATCAAATTGTATTATTAGGAAGTTTTGCTTTAACAAGTTCTTTAGGTGATGAAACTGCTGATGGCGAAATAAACGCTGGTTGGGGTAGACTCACTTGGGGAGAAAATGCTTGGGGTGAACAAGGAGATGTTGTTCTTTCAGGTATTTCAATGTCTGCTTCATTAGGTGATGAAGCAATATCAATAGACGTAAGTCAAGTTCCAACTTCACTACCAATGACTGCATCACAAGGTGATGAGTCTATAGAAATTTCTTTTGAAATAGAATTAACAGGTTTTGGTGCAACTGCAAACTTAGGAATAGCTGACGCTGGCCCTGATGCAATGTTAGAAGGTATAGGAGGCACTGCTTCAGTAGGTAGTGTTGAAGCTTACAACTTAGAAGGTTGGGGTAGATATTTTTATGGACAGTTTGAATGGGGTGCAACAGGTGAATGGGAACAAGTAGATTTAACAGGTATTGCATTATCAGCTAATGTAGGAACTTTAGATATTACCGGTACAGCTGATATAGATGTAACCGGTGAAGAAATGACTGCAGAAGAAGGAACAGTTGATCCTGCTCCTGATGCCGAAGTCACTGGTATTGGTTTTGAAGCTGATTTAGCAGTTGGTACAGTAGTTATTGCAGACGCTAATGTAACAGTTATTGGAGAAGGTTTTGGAACTACTCTTGGAGTAGGTACCTTAGATGCAGTAACTTTAGTGGATGTAACTGGAATATCTATGTCAGCTGACTTAGGTAGTATTACAGCTAAAGGATTTGCTAATGTAAATTTAACAGGTTTTGACTTGACAACGGCTTTAGGAACTAATAAAACTTTAATCTGGAATCAAGTAGATACTGGAACAGCCCCAGTAGATCCTCCAGGATGGGTAGAAGTAGCTGCATAAAGAGTTTGACATAAACTCTAATTTTTAGTAAATTAAAACAAATAAGGAATTTAAAATATGGCAAATTCAACATCAGCTAATTTAAAATTAACTGTTCAAGCGACTGGAGAAAATTCAGGAACTTGGGGACAAATTACAAATACTAACTTACTAATTCTTGAACAAGCAATTGGTGGTTATGATGCATTAAACGTAACTAATGCTAGTAGAGCTTTAACTTTCACAAATGGTGCTTTATCAAATGGTAAGAATGAAGTTATTAAATTAACTGGAACTCTTGAAGGTAATTTAAATGTTACTATTCCAGATTCAGTTGAAAAAACATATATAGTTGAAGATGGAACTGATCACGCAGGTTATACTTTAACTTTTAAAACTACATCTGGTACAGGTGTTCTTTTATGTGAAGGTCATTCTTATACTTTATGGTCAGACGGAACTAATGTTTATAAATCTTCAGAACTAAGAAAATGGAGAGCAATATCTTCAGCTGAAACAATTCAAGCTGGAGCACAAATTTTAGCAAATACAAATGGTGGAGCATTTACTTTAACTTTACCAGCATCTCCAAACACTGGAGATGAAGTATCTGTTATTGACCAAGGATATGATTTTAATACAAACGCATTAACCGTTGGAAGAAATAGCTCTAATATAGCTAACTCTGCAGCTGACCTTACAGTTAATACTCAAGGTGCTGGTTTTAGTTTAGTATATTCTGGAGACGCTACAACAGGTTGGACTTATAGGGAGAAATAAAATATGGCTGCTAAAGGAAATTGGACAATAGTTTTTGATGATAAATTAGTAATTAAAAATCATGCTGAAGGTGCTAGTGAAGGTGTTGGATATATTATATCTGATGATTCTTTTTGGTCTGATTCTAAATTTTCAAATATCTGGGCTATTCAACATGGAACATCAAATACTTTAGACGAAGTAGAGTATAGAGATGAAACGCCACATACATCTTTTGCTGAAGCTAATATTGGAGACATAAATCAATTTATTAATAAATGGGATGAAGCGCATTTAGCACAATTACAATCTAATTGGGATAATGATATTTTATCAATTGAAGATCCAGTAGATTCTGGAACTTTTAGAGACGAAACTGAAACTGAAAAAAATACTAGATTAGGTGCAAGACCTGCGTCTTATTCTTCTTAGGAGGATGAATGTCAAATTACGAGGCAACTAAATATGATTATGATGGTGCTAACCTTGTAGGAATTGAAGGTATTCCAACAGCAACTATTATACCATGGAGTGATTCATCTATTCCTTCGGGTTTTTTAGAATGTGACGGTTCTGGGGTTTCAAGAACTACTTATTCTGCTCTTTTTGCAATAATTGGAACTACTTATGGATCAGGTAATGGTTCAACTACTTTTAATATTCCAGACTTACAAGATAATATTCTAATTGGAAAATCAGATACCAAAGCTGTAGGATCAACTGGTGGAGCAAATACAGTAACTAAAACTGGAAACGTCGGTGGTTCATCAGCCAATGCTACAATAACAGAATCACAACTTGCTTCCCATAGTCATTCAGGTTCTGCAGTATTTAGTCCTCCTCCTGGTAGTACACCAGAGACTCAGGGTAATAATAGGGCTAATCCAAATCCTAATATAGGTAATTCTGGAGGCAGTGGATCTCATTCTCATAATATGAGTGCTAATTTTATAGGAGATGCAACTTCGGTTTTGCAACCTTATTTAACAGTACTGTATATAATTAAAACGTAGGAAAAAAATGGCAAATTACGAAGCAACTAAATACGATTTTGATGCAGCAAATCTTCAAGATATTGAAGGTATTCCAACCGCAACTATTATTCCATGGTCAGATTCAACTGCACCAGCAGGATATTTAGAATGTAACGGTTCTGGGGTTTCAAGAACTACTTACTCTGCTCTCTTTGCAATAATTGGTACTACGTACGGTTCAGGTAATGGTTCAACTACTTTTAACGTACCGGATTTACAAGATAACGTTGCAGTAAGTAAATCAGGCACTAAAGCTTTAGGTTCAACCGGTGGAGCTAATACGGCTACTACAACAGGAAACGTTGCTGGTTCAACAGCGAATCACAGTTTAACTAGCGCTGAACTTGCTTCTCATTCACACCCAAAAGGTATAGTTAGTAAAAGTCCACAATCCCAGGTTAACCCTGGCCCATCTTATCCAATAGCAACTCCTACAAATTCAGGAAACACTGGATCGGGAAGTGGACACTCACATAATATGAGTGCTAATTTTACAGGAGATGCAACTTCGATTGTGCAACCTTATTTAACAGTAATGTATATAATTAAAACGTAGGAAAAAAATGGCAAATTACGAAGCAACTAAATACGACTATAGTGGGGCTAATATAACTGGAATTGAAGGTATTCCAACAGCGACTATTGTACCATGGTCAGACTCTTCAATACCTTCAGGATACTTAGAATGTGACGGTACCGCAGTCTCAAGATCAACTTACTCTGCTCTCTTTGCAATAATTGGTACTACGTACGGTTCAGGTAATGGTTCAACTACTTTTAATGTTCCAGACTTACAAGACAATGTAACAATAAGTAAATCAGGTACTAAAGCTTTAGCTTCAACCGGTGGAGCAAATACAGTTAGTGCAACAGGAAACGTTGGTGGTTCAACAGCAAATGCCACATTATCTAATTCTCAAATAGCTAGTCATACTCACAATGGAGGAGCAAATCCAGAGATGCCTATTCCAGGTAGATATCGAGGTGCGAGTCCACCATCAACAGTTCAAACAGCATATATAATGGGAACATCAGCTAACACGGGTTCAGGGAGTGGACACGCACATAATATGAGTGCGAATTTTACAGGAGATGCAACTTCGGTTGTGCAACCTTATCTAACTATAATTTATATTATAAAAACTTAATTTTATTTTTCTACAAAAATTTGAATTGTTTTTCTAGCAACAAGTGGTTTTTGTACAGGTGCCACTTTATGTTTTAAAGGAGCCTTTACTATAATAATTGAATTTCCTACTATAGGAATAAAACCATTACTATATTTGTCTTTAAATAAAAATTCTCCTCCAAAATATTCATTCCAACGTCTATTTATATAATAAGTAATTCCATATTCATAGCAATGATCATCATGCCAATTAATACCTGAGCCATCTTTCATTGAATGAATCATTGGAGCAAAATTTTTTATTTTTACTTTATGAAACGAATTATGTTCTAAAAGTATTTTAATTTTTTCAAGAGGAGTATAATTTGTTTTTAAACTAGTTCTATCAACAAAACTTTTAAGTCCATATTGTAACTCTTTTCCCCATTCGGTTTCAGTGGATTTTAAATTAACTAATTTACTTTTAAAAACATCATAATGTAATTTTTTATAAGCAGGATAATCTAAAAAATTTTGTATATAATAAAATTTATCTGGTATTGAATATATTAAATTCATGACTGTAAAAAACAATTAATTGAATATCTTACACCTTTTGTAATAGGTTCTGTACCGTGATCCCAAATAGGTTCCGCAGGAAATATCATAGCATCCCCTGTTTTAAAAGAGTGTTTTATTTGACCATTAAAAAATCTAAACTCACCACCTTCGTAATCTTCATTTAAATTTAATGTACAAGACGCTCTTATCCTATCTCCAACATCACAATGATCTTTTATACATTGTCCCTTTTCATATCTTAATATACGAATATTACTTGTTTTAGATATAAAGTTTACATTATATGTAGGACAGATATCTTTTTTAATATGTAAAACATAATTTGTTATCATTATAGAAATATAAAGTCTTGCTAACGTAAAAAGTTCTACAGCTTTTTTATCTGTTTTAGGTACAGTATTTAAATTGATACATGTAAAATTATCAAATTCAATTTCCTTTGAGTTATTTTTATAGCTTTTTTCTATACCATAATATTTTGAGTTGTTTTCAAAATAATCTATAAAAGATCTACAAACGTCTTTAGGAACTAATTTGTTTATATGAAATTTAAGATTTTTTATTTCGTGATTAAAAGACATTTATTTCATCACCATCCAAGATGTTAAAATATATTTTTCCCCTGCTAATGGTGGATTACCTCTATGAACATATGGAAAAGCCGCAGGCCAAATAACTATTCTACCAGCTTTAGGTTTTACTCTTTTTGAAAAATTTAAAAATTCTGTTTCTCCACCTTCTTCAACATCATTTAAATAAATAGAAAATACAAAAGCTCTAGAAGAATCTATATAAGAAGCTCCATGTTCAACATGCCAAATATGATAACCCTCTTTCGGTAATGTTTTTTGTATTTTTAAATTAGTATAATGAAAAGGAATATTGCCATAAGATTGAATAGCGCCAGTGTGTTTACCATAATGATTCCATGCTATATCAAAATTTAATATTATTGTTTTTAGTTCTTCCCACCATATGTCTAGATTACTAGACAATCCAAAAAATTGATTATCAGATTTTGTTAAAATTTCAGTTCCTTCAGACCTAATTCTATTAAAAGTTTTATTAAATTTATTTTGATCTTCAAATAATTTAATAGCTTTATTACATTCTTCTTTTGTAATATAGTTATCATATGTAGCTATATAATCTTCTATGTGAAATGTTTTTTCATCCATTAAAATATTCTTCCATTAAAGTAGTTTTGCTTTTTCTTTTTGACTTTCATCTAATGTTTTATCATTTTTTTCTAATTTTTTTAATGTAATTGCATTAGGTTTCCATTCTTCTTTATTAACTTTTTTACCACCTCTATCAGGCATGGTTTGAAATATTGCAATATAATTACCATCATAAGGTTTTAATTTTTCTTTCCACCAATCAGGTTCTTTAATAGTATAGTGTGCATTTTTGCCATTCAATAATATTTGAGTTGCTGGGTAACAAGTAATAGTTAAAAATATTTTATTACTATAATTAAATATATCTTTTAAAACTTCCTCCACTTTATCTTCTTGAACATGTTCCATTACATCTATACAAATAACTAAATCATATTGTCCAGTTGGTTTATTTGAAAATTTTGCAACAGCAGGATCGTATGGAGTTATATTTATACCCATAGGTGAACCTGGAACTTTTTTATTATTAAATAAAATAGAATGAAATTTTGCTTTACCGCATCCATAATCTAAAATAGTTTTTATATTATTTTCTTTGATTACATTAAAAATATTATGTTTATATTCTGCTAATGCTTCACCAGCCCAATGGTCTTGGTTTACAGCATGAAATTTAGTTGCTTCTGTTAATGATTCATACATAGTTTTTTTCTTTATATTCTTTGTAGTGATTATAACATAATTCACTAAAATTAGTCAATTGCAGAACTTCTTTGTAAGTATTAACTTTATAAGCTTCAATACCATCATAACCCATTTCTTTTGCTACCTTAAATCTATAATGACCACAATGAATTTCATCATCTTTAAATACTGCAGGAAATAACAATCCATCTTCCTTCATGTATTTACGAACAGTTTTTAAATGCTCATGATTCCATTCCATTTTATCTTGTAATGAGTCAAAATCTATGTATGATAGACGTTCGGGAAACCAGATTATTCTCGCTTTCATTATATTCATAAGTATTATATAGTAGGTTATATGCTACAAAAATTAAATTTCAAGCCTGGTTTTAACAAGATGGTCACGGATTCCGGAGGCGAGTCTCAGTGGGTCGATGGTGATTTTGTTAGATTTAGATATGGACTCCCTGAGAAAATAGGCGGTTGGAATCAATTAAGTATTTCAGGTAAAACTTTACCGGGAGCCGCACGTGCACAACATACTTGGACATCTCTAGCAGGTGAAAAGTATGCTGCAATAGGTACATCACAAGGTTTATTTTTATATTATGGAGAAGCTTTTTACGACATTACTCCATTAGATACAGCAATTACTGGAGCTGATTTTGATGCGACATCTGGTTCTACAACAGTTACAGTTAATAAAACTGCTCATGGTTTATTAGATGGAAGATATGTAACATTTTCAAGTGTAACTGTCCCAACGGGATCAGGTTATGCAACATCTGATTTTGAAGATAATACTTTTGAAATATCAAATGTAACAGAAAATACTTTTGAAATTACAATGCCTACTAATTCTGCAGGTACTACATCTGGTACAGGTTCAGCAGCAATTGATCCTTATGTAATTGTAGGTCCAACTTTTCAAACAGCAGGTTATGGTTGGGGCACATCTTCTTGGTCAGATGAAACATGGGGAACTGAAAGATCAGTAGGTGGAGTGACTCTGGATCCAGGCTTCTGGAGTTTAGATAACTTTGGACAAATATTAGTTGCAACAATTCATAATAATAAAACATTTACTTGGAATGCAGGAGCAAGTAGTCCAAGAGGAAATAGAGCAACTATAATGACAGGAGCGCCT
>Ga0209666_1003403_pt1 | contig 11585 bp, 2 predicted proteins | sample SaaInlV_125m_DNA_FD_184679 | JGI IMG/M metagenome (GOLD analysis project Ga0209666, IMG submission 184679) | Marine microbial communities from expanding oxygen minimum zones in the Saanich Inlet - Saanich Inlet SI037_S3LV_10m_DNA (SPAdes)... | ecosystem: Environmental > Aquatic > Marine >...
ATCTCGCGCGTCTCGCGCCTCTTCGGCGCACCCTCCTGACCCGCTCCCCCCTTCGTCCCGAACAGAATGCCCGCCGATCCCGCGCCCGCGCCCCCGCGCGCGTGGTGGTGCGCGCGGTGACCGAGGCACCCCCCGTTGCGAAGCGCGTGTTCGTCTTCGGCGACGGAGCCGCCGACGGCGACGCGTCCATGAAGTCGCTCCTGGGCGGCAAGGGCGCCAACCTCGCGGAGATGTCCTCCATCGGCCTCTCCGTGCCCGCCGGGTTCACCGTCACCACGGAGGTGTGCGCGCAGTTCCACGAGAACGGCGGGGAGTTGCCCTCCGGGTGCTGGGAGGACATGCTCGAGTCGCTTCAATTCGTCGAGCGGTGCATGGGGAAGACGCTCGGCGACCCCGAGAACCCGCTTTTGCTGTCGGTGCGCTCCGGCGCGGCGGTCTCCATGCCCGGCATGATGGACACCGTCCTGAACCTCGGGCTGAACGACGAAGTGGTGGAGGGCCTCGCGAAAAAAGCCGGCGAGAAGTTTGCGTTTGACTCGTACCGCCGGTTCCTGGACATGTACGGCGACGTGGTGATGGGCATCGACCACCACCTGTTCGAGAAGCAGATCGACGGCTTGAAGCGCGAGGTGGGCGTCGTGAACGACAACGAGCTCAGCGAGGAGAACTTGCGAGAGCTCGTCAAGCGGTACAAGTCCGTGTACGACGACGCCGGTCTGCAGTTCCCCCAGGAACCCGTGGAGCAGATGCGCCTCGCCGCGTACGCTGTTTTCGACAGCTGGAACAGCGACCGCGCGAAAAAGTACATGGCCATCAACGGCATCGTCGGCTTGAAAGGCACCGCGGTGAACATCCAGGCGATGGTGTTCGGGAACATGGGCGACACCTCCGGGACGGGCGTGTGCTTCACGCGCAACCCGAGCACGGGCGAGAACTTGCTGTACGGCGAGTACCTGGTGAACGCGCAGGGCGAGGATGTCGTCGCCGGCATTCGCACCCCGGAGGACATCTTGCGCATGCGCGAGGCGCTGCCGGAGGCGTACGAAGACTTGGTGCGGAACACGCAGCTTCTGGAGAAGCACTACAATGACATGCAGGACATCGAGTTCACCGTGCAGGAGGGCAAACTGTTTATGCTCCAGACGAGGTCCGGCAAACGAACCGGCGCCGGCGCGGTGAAGATTGCCGTCGACCTCGTGGGGGAGGGTTTGATTGACGAGAAGAGCGCCATCGGTTTGGTTGAGCCGACGCACATCGACCAGCTTCTGCACCCGCAGTTTCGGGACGAGGCGGCGTACGCCGCGGACGTCATCGGGGTCGGTCTTCCCGCCTCGCCGGGCGCGGCGGTGGGCCAGGTGGTGTTCGACACGCCCACCGCCGAGGAGCTGCACTCGCAGGGCAAGAAGTGCATCTTGGTTCGCGTGGAGACCTCCCCCGAGGACGTGGGCGGGATGAACGCCGCCGAGGGCATCCTGACGGCGCGCGGCGGCATGACCTCGCACGCGGCGGTGGTGGCGCGCGGCTGGGGCAAGACGTGCGTCTCCGGGTGCGCGGAGCTGGTGGTGGACGAGGAGAACCGGTGGTTATCGCTCGGCGGCGTCAAGCTGCACGAGGGGGACTGGGTGTCTCTCAACGGCTCCACGGGCGAGGTGATTCGCGGCGCCGCCGAGCTCGCGCCGCCCGCCATCTCCGGCGACCTCGGTTTGTTCATGTCCTGGGTGGACGCCGAGCGGCGCCTGAAGGTGCTCGCGAACGCGGACACCCCCGAGGACGCCGCGGTGGCGCGCGAGAACGGCGCTGAAGGAATCGGTCTCGTGCGCACGGAGCACATGTTTTTCGGTTCGGGCGAGCGCATTCGAACGGTGCGTCGCATGATCATGGCTTCCGCGACGCCCGAAAGGGAAGCCGCGCTCGCGGATTTGCTTCCCTTTCAGCGTTCCGACTTCGCCGGCATCTTCGCCGCGATGGACGGTCTGCCCGTCACCATCCGCTTACTGGACCCGCCTTTACACGAGTTCCTGCCCGACGGCGAGCTGGACGAGATCGTGGCGCTGCTCGCCGCCGACACCGGCGCGAGCGAGGATGACGTCGTCGAGCGCGTCGAGAAGCTCGCCGAGATCAACCCCATGCTCGGGTTCCGGGGGTGCCGGCTGGCGATCACGTACCCGGAGATCGGGCGCATGCAGGTGCGCGCCATCTTCGAGGCGGCGTGCGAAACGCAGAGCGAAGGCATCGTCGTCAAGCCCGACATCATGGTCCCGCTCGTCGGCACGGTGAAGGAGCTCGAGCATCAGATTAACATGATTCGCGAGACGGCGAGCGCGGTTTTCGAAGAGAAGGGAATCGTCGTGGATTTTCGCGTCGGGACGATGATCGAGATCCCGCGCGCCGCGTTGCTGTCGGACGCCATCGCGTCGGCGGGCGCGGAGTTCTTCTCCTTCGGCACGAACGACCTGACGCAGATGACGTTCGGGTACTCGCGGGACGACGTCTCGAAGTTCCTGCCCACCTACCTCGAGCAGGGCATCCTGAAACACGACCCCTTCCAGGTGCTGGACCAGGAGGGCGTCGGGCAGCTCATCGAGATGTCGGTGACGCGCGGGCGAGCGGCGCGGCCCGACCTCAAGGTGGGCATATGCGGCGAGCACGGCGGCGACCCCGCGTCCGTGGACTTCTTCCACAGGCAGAACCTGGACTACGTCTCGTGCTCGCCCTTCCGCGTCCCCATCGCCAGGCTCGCGGCGGCGCAGGCGGCGCTCAAGGAGCGGAGCGCGTGAAGCGAGGCGTAGTTTTTTTGTCAATTGTCAAACGACGCTTACGATGCGCGCGCGGTGAGGCGCGAAACCCCGCGACGGGCGTCGACGACGAGACTCGACTCGCGCGGCGAAAGAAAAAACGCTCTCGTCGAACCCCCTTCGGATGCCCATCTCTTCTACCCCCTCGCCTTCATCACGTTGCCGTTGTCGGACGCGCGTTTTTTCTTCGACGCCTCCGAGACGGACGCGTCGTCGAATTCCACCCAATCGGGCGCCTTGTCTCTTTCGTAGCAGTAATCGAAGAAGAGCTCGGCGCCCGGCTCGATGTCGCGCAGCGCGAAGATCCCGATGCGGTGGTCGCCGCGCACCATCAGCACTTTCGGGACACAGTTGGGTGTGCTCGAGTGGTTCGCGAACTTCAGCTTGTTCCCGCGCGAGTGCGCGTCCAGCACGAACTGGTCGTTCAGGTTGAACAGGAAACTGAGGTTGTACTGCTTGTCGTAAATCTTCCCGCGACGATCCGCCTCGCGCTGCGAGATGAGCTCGCCCGTGTACTCGCCGATGAGCTCGTTGCGCGCCGCGCCGTCGCGCAGAAACGCGCCCCAGCCCGCCACGGTGGACAAGCCGAGTTGCACGTGTTTCCGCTGCGACAGCAACACGCGCATGTTCCCGCATCGCTCCTCCGGTTTCGCGCGCGCGACAGAAAACGCCGTGGGCGCCGCCGGCGGCGCCGGAACGGGCATGCACAGCGCCGAGAAGGGCCACCCGTCGCGCCGCGCGTGCCCGAACGACTCGGCGGTGTGCGCGCACCGCTTGCAGACGTCCGGGTCGCACTCGCGCGAGGCGGCGAAGCAAGGGCACGCGCGCGTGTTGCACGCGCCCTGCTTGCAGTTGCAACCCCCGTGAAAGTTGGCGCACGACCCGCCGCACCCGCACCACCTCTCGCAAAAGTTTCTGACTGAAGCGCACGCGCAGTCGTTCCCGTCGACGCCGCACGCGTTTTTCCGCCAAGGCTTGTCGCCCGCGTTCGCGCAGCAGTCGCAGGGCGTGTACACGGTCGTGGGGATCGCGCGCGTTCCTTTCTTCTTCGCCTTGTTGGTATTAGCGCCGAACGGGTTCTTGCGTTTCTTCCCGCGAGGCCACCCGCCGGTTTGTTTTTTCGTCCTCCTCCCGTCGCCCTCCTCCTCCGTCTCCTCCGTCGCCTTGTCGCGCGCCTCGGCGCGCGCCGCCTCGACGCGCTCGACGCGCGCGTCGCGCGTCAGGCGCGCGGCGACGCTGGCGCAGGTGGGCCCGCCGACGGCGCGCGCGAGCGCGCACGGGTCGACAAGGCTTGTATGGGGACTCGACGCGGAAAACGCAAGTCGCAGCCTGTCGTACAGAGACACCTCGAACGTCGACCACTCGACGCCGCCGTTGAGGGTAGCGGACGCGTCGTCGAAGAAGCCGTCGTACCACGCGCGCGTCGCGCTCGACCAGCGTTTATACGCGTCGGGCAGAGCCGCCTGCGCCTCGACGTACGACTCAGTCTCGCGCCGCACGCGCTCGGGGTCGAACGCGGGAACGTTCGTTTGGTCGGGCGCGACGCGGTCGAGAGGAGTAGACCCGGAGGGCGACGCGCCGTCGCCGCGAGCGGGGGACCCGCTCGCGTCGCGTTCCGAGGTTCCCATGAACGACGGATCCGGTTCCGCCGCGCCGCGGATGAACCGCCAGCACGACCGCGACGCGCACGGCGGCGGTGCGTGCGTCTCGCCGTCGTTCTTTTTCGCGACCGACGCGATTCCGTCGAATCCGTCGGCGTCGGTCTCCGTTTCCCTGTCTTCCCTCTCCTTGGGCGCCTTCGGGCGGCCGCCGGGTCCCCGCTCTTTCTCGGGGGGCTCGTACCCGCGCTTCGCGAGGTGATCCGTATGGCCGCAGCCGTGCACGTCGCAGTCGTACACGTGGCACCGCACGCAGAACAGCGACTTGAACGAGTCCAGACCCTCGTCGATCCCTTTGTCGTCGAACAAAACCTTTTGTTTTTCTTCCGACGTCGTCGCGTTCGGGTCGGCGTCGGGAAGAAGAATTTCGGGCGCGTCTCCCGAGCGCACCAGGAACCGCCAGGCGGTGAGGCTCCATGTCGCGACGCGCTCGCGCGCCGCGGCGGACGCGGCGTGCTTCCGCGCGACGCCCAGATTGGAGGGACGACCAGTACTTCCCGTCCCCGTCCCCGTCCCCGTCCCCGGCGCGTCCCGGCCGTCGTCCAGGTCGGCGTCGGAGTACTCGGGGTCGTGTTTCGGGACCAACGCGAGCGCGGCGGGCGCCTCCGCGAGGGCGCCTCCGGAGTCTCCGCCAGCGCGCGAGGAGACGCTCGCGCGCGCCGCCACGCGCGCCGCGGCGGCGCGGTACTCGGCGTTGGAGGTGACGCCGGAACGCACAGCCTCCAGAGCGCGCGCGTACGTCTCCGCGAGCGTCTCGGCGGAGGACGAACGCTTCGCCTCGTTTTTTTCGGCGTCGTCCGTCTTCTCGGCGCCCTTCTCGTCCCCCTCCCCCTTGAGCCGCTTCAGCCGCGCTCGGAGCGTCGTCGCGGAGTGCGAAAAAGTCGTCTCGGCGAGCGCGTCGAGCACGCGGCTCGTCTCGCCGAGCGTCGTCGCCAAGGCGAACAGCATGTAATCGTCCCTCGGTTCCCAGTCCTTCGCGGCGGCCACCTCCGCGGCAGCCTCCTCGGCTTTGCGCCGCTTCTCCGCCGCGCGCATCGCCGCCGTCATCTTCGGCTTTTTCGGCTCCTGAGAAAGACGCGGTCTGTTTCCAGACGAGTCTTGACCTGGATTCGGGCGCTCGCGCTGCGCGCTCCCGGGGGGGCTCTTCTCGGGAGTCGTCGTCGTCGCGTTCGTCTCCGGTTCCTCGTCGTCGGACTCGCTGGATTCTTCGCCCTCCTCGTCGTCGCTCGCGGCGCGCATCTCTCCCTCCTGGTCGGCGTACAAAAGCTTCAGGGGCACCTCGTCGGGCATGTGCGCGTTCGTGTCCGCGCAGTACTGGTACGAGCTGTACCGCGGCACGTTGTCCGCGCGAGGCAGAGCCTCGAGAGGCGCCGCCTGCCGCGTCTCCGCGGAGGCGCCCTTTTTCGCGAACCGCTTCACCACGACCGAGGCCACTCCTCCTCGGTGCGCCACGTCGCCCACGCGTTCGTCACGCGCGTCGCCGGCGCGCACGGGCTTCGAGCGCGGGCGCACGCGGCCGGAGGCGCCGAGCCCCTGCCTGGCCCGTTCCGCGGCGACGCGCGCGGGCATGAGGTTGGCGCGGAGACGCACCGCGGCCCAATTGCGTTCCTGATTGACGAAGATCTTCCGGTGCGACGCGACCGCGCGGTGCACCGCCCTCGCGAAGTCCGTGTCGTTCATCGCCGCGAGCACCTCGGGGGTCTCCCAGTCTGTGCCGGAGACCACCGTGCCCGCCACGTCGTTCCCCAAACGTTCGCCGCTCGGGGTGTCGCCCGAGTCGCCCGACAAGCGCGATCGGCGGTCCTTTCGGGCACCCGCCATCGCGAACGTCGTTTCCTCGAAGCGGTGCCCACGCGACGCGTCGCCTCGATCGCGGCGATCGCGCGCGCCCGCCACCGATCCGGACGCCACCAACTTAGTCCGCTCGCCTCCCTGGCGCTCGGAACCCCCGCGCACCCCGCGAATGGCGCGCGACGCCGACCGCGCGACGTGCCGTCCGATCCGCGCGAGCGCGCGTTTTCTGGGAACTGGAGAAACACACTTATGAAATGGTGACCAATCTTCACATTCGCGAGTGACGACCCGCTCGTCTACCACGGAACCGGCACGGGTTAAACCGTACCGTACCGAACACTCGACGTTCTAGTTCCACTCACCGCGCCACTCACCGCCTTCTCGCCGCGCTCACGCCCCATCGCCGGACCCCGCGTGTTTCTGACCGCCTCGCGCCTTACCGCCGCCCCGGCCTCGCCGCGCGCCGCCGTAGAACGACCCCGAGTGGTTCGCGACGGCGCCTCGATTGCCGCGCTCGCGACGGCGGCTCGATTCCCGAAAACCCCGGAACCCGCGCGCGTTTCCAGAGTCGTACGCGCCCGCTCTCTCGGCGTCGGAGTATTCTCCGTCGCTCGCGCGCGCGCGTTCATCGCGCGTCGCCGCGTTCGGCGTATTGTGAACACCGTCCTTGGGTCCTCGTCCTCGGACCCAGGGCGGCGGCCGGGGGCCGCGCACGCGCCGCGGGCCGCCGGCGGGTCGGTCGGGGTCCACGGGCATGCCCTTCTCGTCCGCCACCACGAAGCGTCCGGCGTGGTTCCCCTGCAGGCGCTCGCGCGCCACCTCCATGACGCCGAGGGGCGAGATGGGCAGGAACGTGACCTGCGCGCGGTCGTGTTTCGCGGCGTCTAGAAACGCCGCCTCCACTAAACGCCTGTGCTTCCGCTTGGTCATGTCGATGAAGTCGATCATGACCAGCCCTCCGACGTCTCGAAGCCGCAGCTGCGCGGCTAACTCCGCCGCCGCCGCGACGTTCACCGCGAACGCGACGCTCTCGGTGTTCCCGTCGTTGACGAACGCGGCTCGGCCGGCGTTGACGTCCACCGCCGTCAACGCCTCGGTCTGCTGAATCACCAGATGTGCTCCAGGCAAATTTTCGTCCTTCAGAAAAACGCGCTCCTCCTCCGCAGACGCGATCGCGTCGCGCAAACCCAGCGCGTCCCAAACCTCCGGTGGTTTAAAAGCTTTTTCGTGGTCCTCGTTCTCGCTCCCCTCCGGCGGTTGCCACAGCTCCACCTTTTTAACCGTCTCCTCGGTCGCGCCCGTCTTTCTTAGGTCCTCCACGATCGCGTCTCGCGCTTTCTTGGAGTCCACCACCAGCCTCGCGACTCTTTCGCCGAACAAGTCGCGCACGAGAATCTGCTCCGTGGTGGCGGCGTCCAGTAACCGTCTGGGCATCGGCGAGCGGCCGTGCTCGCCGCTCGCCGCCACCGCCATCTCCGCGCGCCGCTTCACCTCGTGCCAGTCCGCGGCGAGCGAGGTGATGTCCGTGGCGAGCACCTCCTTGGAAACGCCGGCAGCCTCCGTGCGCATGATCAACGCGCAGTCGGGGGGAGCCACCTCCGCGCCCACGGACTTGACGTACGCGCGCGCGGCGCCGGCGAGTTTGCGGCTCACGTAGACCCCCTCGCCGTCGGGACACAAAACCACGTTTCTTCCTGGAAGCGTGGGACGCGCCGTCACGCGAGGGCCTTTGTGCCCGCTGCCCAGCCTCGTGACCTGCACGACGACGGGCATGCCCGGAACCCAGTCGTCCACGACACCCCGGCCGCCGCGGCGCTCCGCCGCGGTCAGAGAAGCGCGGCGAGTCTCCGCGCTCGAGACTACGCTCGCACTCAGAGCCGAGGAATCCAGAGCTGGAGAAGCTTCTCCGCTCGAGTCCGCGTCGTCGTTCGACGCCTCCGCCGCGCGCGACGCGCCGCCGCCGCGGCGCCACGGCGCCCAGGCGAACGGCGGCGGCACGCGCGTCTCCTCTACAAGCGTCTGAGTGACACTTTTAGTCGTCGTTTTCGTCGTCGCGACGCCAACGCCCCCGTCCGTCTCCGTTCGCTCCTCCGCGAACGTCTCCAGCGACGCCGCCACCGTCTCGGCCGAGCTCGGCGCGGCGACGCTCTCGCCGTCGAAGCTGTCGCTCACGCCCACGCCCTCGGCCCAGGCGTCCGCCCATCGCCCGCCGGCGCGCGAGCCTATGGCGCTCGCCGCCGCCTTGCGCTCGAGGCGCGCGAGGCGCGCGTCGGAGGCGGCGGATTGCGCGTCTTCTTTCGGTCCCGAAGGGAGACCAAGGGAGGGAGAAGGAGAAGATGCTTCATCCGCGTTGTTTTCGTCGACGTCCGTCGCGCTCGCCGCGCTCGCCGCGCTCGTCGCCGCCTCACCTTTTCGCGCGCGCTCGATTTCTCTCCGTTCCAGCTCGACGTCGCGTTCGTACCCGGCGTCCGCCTCGCGCCAGGCGAGCGCGGGCTCGTCGACGCCCTTCTGCATGAGCGAGTACGGCGGGCCCTTCCCGGTGACGTCCACCAGCACGCCCTGCATTCCCCCGATCACCTTCGCCACGACTCCCAGATACACGTCGCCCACGCGCATGCCCTCGCCCGGCCCGGCGCTGTCCTCGTACCACGTCTCCACCAGCCGCCCGTCCTCCACGACGCCGACGCGGATGCCGCGCCGCCGCGAGTCCGCGGCGTTCACCACGAGCTCGGTTTTCTTGCCGCCGGACATGTTCTCGAGGTGCGAGCCGACGACGTACCCCGCGGCGCGACGAGCCTCGCGCGTCTCCTTCGCGTCGGAAACGTCGGAGGCGGAGGTCGAGGCGGAGGTCGAGGCGGAGGTCGACGGCTCAGTCTCTTCCGTCTCCGTCTCCTCCGCTTCGTCGTCGTCCGACGACTCGTCGACGGAGAGAAACGCGTCTGTTTCGTTTTCGTCCGCGCTCACGAAACGCGCATCGTTTTCGTCCGCGGAGACGTCCGCGCGCACGAAGAGACCCGCGGTGTGCCGCTCCGCGGTGCCCTCCGCGTCCAGGTCCACCGCGTCCAGGGCGTCAACCACCACGCGCGAGGAAGATTCATTCGATTCCTCGTCGGACCGCGCGTTGTGACGTCCGAGCGCGTCCTTGGCATCGTGCTCTTGCGCCGCCGTTCCGCCGTTCGTTTCCGTCCTCTCCTCCGCCTCCGTCTCGTCGTCGTCGTCGTCGGTCGACTTGTTTCCGTACGCGAGCCACGCGCCGCCCGTCTCGACGCGATACTCGTGCAGCGGCTTCTCCACCGTCGCCCTCTGCCGCACCGACAAGATCGCGCCGGCGCGGTCCGCGGTTCCGGCGACCGCCGCGTTCGCTCTGGGCTCGGGCCAGTCGATGTCCACGTCCACGCCCGCGCAACCGCGAGGCACGTCGACGCGGATCGCGGCGCCCGGCGACCAACGCACGACGGCGTCGCCGGGGTCGACGGTGACCAGCTTGAACTCCAGCGTCGCGCCGATGGGCACCGCCAGAACCCACTCCCACAGCGCGGGGTCCTCCCTCGAGCGACGCATCGGCGCCACCTTGCTGGTGTCCCACTTGCCCAGCACGCCCCCGGCGCCGTCCCCGAGCATGCCCACGCGCGTGTCCCCGGGGCAATCCCGGCGGACGCGCACCGTCACCGCCGACTCCACTCGGTCGTCCGGGGACAGGCGGGGCTTGCGGTTGGCGCGGCGGCCGCGCCGAGACGAACGCGCGTGGTACGCCACGGGCACGACCACGAGCGGCGCGGCGGTGGACGGCGCGGCGGTGCTTGTCCGAAAGCGCGTCACGCCGAGCCCGCGGGTCGACGCCACGGACGCAGACCAACCCACGGGCTGGGGCGCGACGCGCGCCATCTTGGTCCCGACGCTTCCCTTCCTGCAGTCGCGCTGTTAACGGAAATTCCTCACCCGCACCGCCTCACCCACCTGGGAGCCCCGTCACTCACCAGCCCCCAAACGCCTCGCCCTATGACCGGCTCTCCTCCGGCGGTCACTCCCAGACGCGATCCGAGGTGCGACGCACGCCGCGCTCGGGCGCTGTGCCCGAGAGGGCGAAGACGCTGGAGGCAAAAACTGGATAGCGATGACTCGCAGTGGGGTTTGTCGGCGCGTTTCGGACAGATCCAACGACGAAACTCGACCAGCGCTTCCGAGACGAAACGAACCAGACGTCGAGGCGACCACATCTCGTCGCGCGCGCCTCGCGGCGGGGATGTCATCGCTCGCGCCGACGCCGTCGGCGTCAGCCGCGGTGCCGCGGCCGCTCGGCGCGTGTCGTCGCCGCGGCCTCGCCGCCTCGGGACGCCCCGGATGCGAAGTGCCCGGCTCGTCGGGCGAAAAAGAGCGGCATCTCGTCGGGACGCGGCGGCGAGGCTCGCGTTGTCGCTCCGCGCGCGAGTCGCGCGACGACGGGAACGAGGCGTCGACCGCTGGGGAGGCGAACGCGAGGCGCATCGCCATCGTCGGCGCCGGCTTCGCGGGGGTCGCCACGGCGTATCACGTGTTCCGCCAGGTGGCGGACGCGCACGCCGAGGCGACCGCCGACGGGAACGACAGGATGGTGGCGCCGGTGCGCGTGACGCTCATCGACGAGAAACGCGTCGCCGGCGGCGCCTCCGGGGTGGCCGCGGGCTTGTTGCACCCGTACACGCCTCGCGGAAAGATTATATGGCGAGGCACGGAGGGTGTCGCCGCGACGCTCGAGCTGGTCGAGGCGGCGGAGAACGCCGAGCGCGCGATGGAAGCGACGGCGATGGAAGCCACGGCGGAACGCGACGAGGTGAACGGCGAAGAAAAAAAGAAAACGCGCCCGACGGTTTCTCCGCGCGAAAACCGCGGGCGCGCCATCGCGCGCCGCGCGGGTGTGTGTCGTCCCGCGCGGTCGCTGAAGCAGGCGCGCGACCTCGCGAAGCACGCTCCCGCGTCGTTCGAGGCGGGGGGAAGGGGTGTGACAGTCTCCGCGGAGGAGCTGATGAGGCTGATCCCGGGGATGGACGTGCCGCCGGAGGTGCTCGAGGCGACAAAGAAGCGACCGTCTCGACGTTCGCTCGAAGACGACGTTGACGACGACGACGACGACGCGTCGCTCCTCGCGCGTCCTTTGACTCGCGCGGATAGGAAGGCGGCTTCGGCGAAGCGCTTGAGAGAAAAAAACGCTCCCGTGACCTCCGCGCTGCACATACCCGAGGGCCTGGTGCTGGACACGACGCGGTACCTCGCGTCACTGTGGGACGCCGCGCGGCTTCTCGCGTCCTCCAGCGAGACGCCGGAGGGGTGCTCTGCGACGATGGAGATTCGAACCGTGGCG
>Ga0209666_1003405_pt1 | contig 11581 bp, 9 predicted proteins | sample SaaInlV_125m_DNA_FD_184679 | JGI IMG/M metagenome (GOLD analysis project Ga0209666, IMG submission 184679) | Marine microbial communities from expanding oxygen minimum zones in the Saanich Inlet - Saanich Inlet SI037_S3LV_10m_DNA (SPAdes)... | ecosystem: Environmental > Aquatic > Marine >...
CTGTGGGTAGTAGAAGACGGGTGTGTGACGATTGTTCTGGAGTCCCCTAAGTTAGCAGAAAGCGAACAGAGTTTTATTTTATTTAAAAAAGCCTGTCCTGCTTTGATGCCCCCCACAATTTCGAAGGATACGACATTGCCACCTTTGAGCATCTGTTTTTTAGCGATTTTATACTGCGGATGCGATTTTAAAAAGGGATATTTCACCATGCTTACATTTGGATGTTTCTCTAAAAATTTGGCCACTTTTAAGGCATTCTTACAATGACGATCGACACGAACTCCTAAGGTTTCTAAACTTTTAGAAAGGACCCATGCATTAAACGGAGACAGCGCTGGCCCTGTATTTCTTGAAAACAAATAAATTTGATGTATCAATTCGGCACTGCCAACCGTAATTCCTCCCAAAACTCTTCCCTGACCGTCCATTAATTTAGTAGCAGAATGAATCACTAAATCCGCCCCAAATTTAATAGGGTTTTGTAAATAGGGGGATGCAAAACAGTTGTCTATAATAAGTATCAGATTGTGTTTTTTAGCGATTTTGCCTAAAGCTTCTAAATCTAAAATATCGACTGCTGGATTTGTAGGGCTTTCGGCATAAATGACTTTAGTATTGGGCTGAATCAAACTTTCAAGTTTGTCCAATTGATCCACTTTAAAATAAGAGGTTTCAATATTCCATTTCGGAAAAAACTTAGTAAACAGTGAATGTGTAGATCCAAAAACAGATTGGCAAGACACAATGTGATCTACTGAATTTAGTAAGGCAGCAAAGGTTGAAAAAACAGCTGCCATTCCAGAAGCAAAAGCAAAACCTGCTTCGGCTCCTTCCATGGTTACAACTTTTTGGACAAACTCCGAAGTGTTTGGATTTGAAAATCGACTGTAAATATTTTGATCGTTTTCTTCAGCAAAAGAGGCGCGCATGTGTTCTGCATCCTCAAATACAAAACTAGAGGTTAAAAACAATGGGGTGGAGTGTTCGCCGTAGTTGGATCGTTCCAATTGTTGGCGAATGGCGTCGGTTTCAAAATGTTTTGGGGTCATACTTGAGAGTTTTTATATCGATCAAAATCAATATACTTCCTGAGGTTTAAAAATAGTTTCTAAGATAGCTTGCAGTTGTTCATATTCCATCAAAAATGCATCATGTCCGTGAATGGACTGAATTTCAGAAATTAAAACTGTGTCTTTATGTGCTTTTAAATCCACATAGGTATCCCAATTTTCTTTGGCTTTAAAAAACAAATCAGAGTTAATGGTCACTATATGAATATTGGATTTTATTTTGGAAGCTACTTCTATAAAATTACCACTATCTTGGGTAATATCAATCGTTTTTAGCACTTGGTTCATCATCTTATAAGCAGCCAACTGAAACCGATCGTTAAGTACGTTTCCGTGGTAATTTAACCAGCTTTCAACAGCGAATACATTTTCATCTTTTTGCAGAATGCGATCAAATTTTGCTTTAAACGATTCAGGTGTTCGGTACAGTGACATGGCATGCATACGTGCATCTACCAAAGGTTGTGACGAATTGTTTAATATTTGTTCTTGAATATAGCAATTGGCTATGAGCCAATCGGTTGACTTCCAATCCGAGGCAATCGGAACAAGATGTTCAATTAAATTCGGCTTGAGAGCGGCAAGTTCCCATGCCAACCCACCTCCTACAGAACCTCCTATCACTGCATAAAGCTGAGTGATTTTAAGTTGATCTAAAGCAATTGCAAAAATTTTAGCAATGTCAGATGCTGTAAAATCTTTGTAATTTTCGATTAAATTACTTGGAACTTGATCGAATCCATTTCCTGGAATATTAAATGCCAGTACCGTAAACACATTGGTGTCAATGACTTTATTAGGCCCTACAATTGGATTCCACCACCCTCCTTTTCCAGTCACATTAGAGTTCCCCGTAAGTGCGTGGTTGATCATTACTATAGGTGCCTCATGTAATGGTTTTCCAAATAGCTGGTAAGACAACGTTATTGCAGTCGTCTTACCAGGTTTGGTTGTGTATTTTAGGAGTATGTTTTGTAGTGTACTACTCATTGGGGTGTGCTAAAAAATTATGCAAAAACAGTTTTAACCACCTTGAAAGCTTCTGTCAAATCTGATTTTAAATCTTCTACATTTTCGAGACCAACTGACAAACGAATTAAATCTTTGGTAACACCCGTTGTTTCTTGTGCAGCATCATCTAATTGTTGATGCGTTGTACTTGCCGGGTGAATAATCAAGGATTTTGTATCTCCAATGTTTGCTAATAACGAAAATAACTTGGTTGTATCGGCAATGGTTTTAGCAGCTTCAAAGCCTCCTTTGACGCCAAAAGTGACAATACCACTTTGACCATTTGGTAAATATTTGTCAGCTAATGCTTTGTAAGGACTTGATTTTAAACCAGGATAATTAACCCACTCTACATCTTCTTGTTTTTGTAACCATTGGGCTAGTTCCAGTGCATTTTGACTGTGCTTTTGGATGCGAATTTCGAGTGTTTCTAAACCTTGAATGATTTGAAATGCGTTGAATGGGCTTAATGCAGCTCCATAGTCTCTTAAGCCTTCAATTCTAACTTTCGCAATAAAAGAAGCTGCTCCAATTACGTCGTTATAAACAAGTCCGTGGTATCCTGCAGAAGGTTCTGTAAATTCAGGGAATTTACCATTACCCCAATCAAAGGTTCCTGCATCAATAATTGCACCACCTAAAGCCGTTCCATTTCCATTGATATACTTTGTAAGAGATTGAATGACGATATTTGCACCGTGAGCAATTGGATTTAATAAATAAGGAGTCGCTACTGTATTATCTACAATTAAAGGGACTTTATATGCTTTTGCTTCTTTAGAAATTGCTTCGATATCGAGAACATCTAATTTTGGATTTCCAAGAGATTCAATAAAAAAGGCTCTTGTATTTTCTTGAGCAGCAGATTTAAAATTTTCTGGAATTGAAGGATCTACAAAAGTCGTGGTAATTCCATGTCTTGGAAGCGTTACACTTAACAAATTGTAAGTACCTCCATATAAACTACTTGAGGCTACAATATGGTCGCCTGCTTTGAGCAAGGTTAAAAGACTGGTTGCAATGGCTGCGGTTCCTGATGCAGTGACCACTGCTGCAATGCCTCCTTCTAAAGCTGCTAAACGCTGCTCAAGAATATCGTTTGTTGGATTGTTTATACGGGTATAAATGTTTCCAGGTTCTGCCAATGCAAATAAATTAGCTGCATGGTCCGAGCTATTAAATACATAGGCAGTAGATTGATAAATAGGAACGGCTCTTGTTCCTCCATTTTCTGACACATTGTGTCCGGCGTGCAACGCTTGGGTTGCGAATTTTTGAGTACTCATTTTTCTAGTTTTTTTGAGTTAATACATTAATTAAACCAAAAGCCAAATGCACTTTACAAAAAGTGTACTTATTAGAAAAATGTTATAAAGAAATCATAATTACAGAACTGTAATTAGGTTTAGTTATCTATCTAATTTTCGATTAATAAATCAAAAATCAAGTAGAATTTAGCACCTTCTTTACAAATTAAAGGGTTGCTAAGGCTTCAACGGGTCTAATCCCTCCACCTTTCTTGATAACATCTCAGTAAGCTATTGAACTTTGTTGCTGCAAATATTCAATAATAAAATACTAATAACCAAATTATTTTCGGTAAAAATTAATTATTTTTATTTGAAGATAAAAATTTTCGTCTAATTATGGTTTCTACCGATTTATTTTCTATTCTGCTTTCAAGCCACGATAAAACATCTAAATACAAAAAGGCGCGCCTTTCGTAAGGGTCTTCTTCTAACCTTTTTAGTTTGGCATGAAGTTCTTTAAAAGCGGCTTTAATTTCTTGTGGATAGATGTCTCCTAATTGTTTTAAAAACTTAATCATTTCCTTTTGCACGAAATACAGATCTTCCATTTTAATCAAAAACTTGTAAGTACTTTTGATCAGCGATTCCAAATTGTAATCCAATCCAGCTTCATAATGTGCAACCAAATTTAAAATTCGTGAGAAACATAAAAGGTCTTCACGCATTTGAAGAGATTTATTACTGATAATTTTATCTAAGAACTCAATACATTTTTGATGTTCCCCTATTCCAAAATATAAACTTGCAATTTTATAATAAAACACCATCACATGGTGTTCATCGATACGTGATTTATGTTTGCGTATTCCTTCTAAAGTTTCAGGAATTAACGGAAGCCCTTCTTTAAAAGTACCTTCCATAAAATGGACGTTAAATTTATTGGACCCAACGTACAAAAAGGTAAGACTCTGAACATTATCATCTTTTGGAAACCCTTCTTCTTTTGTAGTTTCTATAAGAGTTGTGAGAGTTTCTTTAAACTTTCGGTGTTGTTTAATAAAAAATAAGGCTTCTAACAAGTTCTGATATCCATTTAGGAAAAATACGGGATTGAGCTTAATCATTCCTGGGTGTTCATGAAAAAGATTTACCCATTGCATAGAATATTTGTAACAGCCCAAAAAGTCTTGAATTAGAAAACTGTACCACAAATGAGACTTATAGAGCCATAATTTTTCTCTAAATCCAAGTTCAGAAATTTTATACACAGGCAAGCGATCGTTAAAATACTTAGTGATTTTATCATATTCTGAAGCTTGCTTGACAAAACCCGTTTTCAAAAAAACACCATACAGTTGAAGAGATAAATTGGAGAGTTTACTTGCCAATAAATTATTTTGACTTAACTCTTTGGCTTGAATAGTTAATTCATCCGCTCGATTACTAATACTTCGGGTGATATACTGACCTTCAATTACTTTTTCTAATTCAATAATTTCATAGGCGATGTTTTTTTCTTCGTTAGCCACTGCCAAGGACTTGGCTTTGTCCAATATTTTTAAGCTTTGGGTATAAAGACCTTTATGATATAAAATCGTTGCAAAATCTAGCTGCTCTCGGATTTGAATTCTAATATTTTGATGGGAAGGATTTAATCGCAAACTAATCAATATCTGCTTGTACAAATGGGCTTTAAGATTTGATAACTGTTCTTTTTTAACAAAGCCATGTTTCAAAATCGCAGATTCATCATATATCTTTAATTTTTGCAAAACTGTAAAGAGTAATAAAAACTTAGAATCTTCATTTACACCTATCCGACCCACATAAAGTTTAAATTGTCTTTTTTCAGATTTGGACAACGACTTTATTAACACAAATAAATTATCTTTTAGCTCTTTAGTCATAGTATAAATATTGACATATAATGTTGTATATTAGCTCCTTAATTGACATAAGGCAGTGTTATACATCGTAAAAAAATATGATGAACGCCTCATTTGAAAGAACCAAAATATAAATTCGTATCACAATACAAAAATATATTCTAAGAAATGTCTAACTCACAAATCCAAATCTTTGACACAACACTTCGCGATGGCGAGCAAGTTCCTGGCTGTAAGCTGAATACATCCCAAAAGATAATTATTGCTAAACAGCTCGATTTATTAGGGGTTGATATTATTGAAGCGGGGTTTCCTGTTTCAAGCCCAGGAGACTTTAAATCCGTTGAGGAAATTTCTAAAATCGTTAAAAACGCCACTGTATGTGGATTGACTCGATCGGTTGAAAACGATATTAAAGTCGCTGCTGAGGCACTTAAATACGCTAAAAAACCTAGAATTCACACTGGGATTGGAACTTCAGATTCTCATATTATTCATAAATTTAAATCTAATAAAGATGCCATTATAGAGCGTGCTGTAAGAGCCGTTTCATATGCAAAATCTTTTGTAGAAGATGTTGAGTTTTATGCCGAAGATGCTGGACGAACTGATAACGAATATTTAGCACGTGTCTGTGAAGCAGTGATCAAAGCGGGAGCTACAGTCTTGAACATTCCCGATACTACAGGATATTGTTTACCACAAGAATATGGTGCCAAAATCAAGTATCTAAAAGAAAACGTAAAAGGAATTGACAAGGCGATTATATCCTGTCATTGCCATAACGATTTAGGACTTGCCACGGCCAATTCTATAGAAGGAATTGTAAATGGGGCTCGCCAGATAGAATGCACCATAAACGGCATTGGAGAACGAGCTGGAAATACTGCTTTGGAAGAAGTGGTGATGATTTTGAAGCAGCACCCCTATTTAAATTTAGACACCAACATTAACACAACCATGTTGTATGGAATCAGCCAATTAGTTTCTGAGAGCATGGGGATTTACACCCAACCAAACAAGGCAATTGTAGGCGCCAATGCGTTTGCACACAGTTCTGGAATCCACCAAGATGGGGTGATTAAAAATCGTGAAACTTATGAGATTATCGATCCTAAAGACGTTGGGGTTACAGAATCTGCAATTGTACTCACTGCCAGAAGTGGTCGTGCAGCTTTAGCCTACAGAGCTAAAAACGTTGGTTATGAACTGACAAAACTTGAATTGGATATTGTCTATGCAGAATTCTTAAATTTTGCGGATACTAAAAAAGAAGTTGTCGATTCAGACATTCATCAAATTATAAAAAACAGTAAGATTTACAAATAAATTGAATTCTCATTAATGAAAAAGACCTTATTTGATAAAGTTTGGGATGCCCATGTCGTTGATTCAGTTCAAGATGGACCTCAAGTTTTGTACATAGACAAACACTTGATACACGAAGTAACAAGCCCACAAGCTTTTAATGAATTGTTGGAGAGAGACATTCCTGTGTTTAGACCCAGTCAGATTGTTGCGACAGCGGATCACAACACACCAACGTTGGACCAACACTTGCCTGTCAGAGACGAATTGTCGCGAAAACAACTCGCACAACTCTCTGAAAATTGCAATAATAACAATATTACGCTTTATGAGTTAGGACATAAATATAATGGAATAGTACATGTCATGGCGCCGGAGTTAGGCATCACCCAACCGGGAATGACCATGGTATGTGGCGACAGCCACACGTCTACACACGGAGCCTTTGGAACCATTGCTTTTGGGATTGGAACCAGTCAAGTAGCTCAAGTATTTGCGAGTCAATGCTTACTTTTAACAAAACCAAAGAGCTTGCGCGTCACCGTCAATGGAACCCTCAAAAATGGAGTGCTTCCAAAAGATGTCATTTTATATATCATATCAAAATTGGGAACCAATTCTGGGACGGGTTATTTTTGTGAATATGCGGGAGACGTCTTTCAAAACATGAGTATGGAAGGCCGAATGACCGTTTGTAATATGAGTATTGAAATGGGGGCTCGAGGTGGTATGATTGCGCCAGACGAGACCACATTTGAATATGTTAAGGGACGTGAATTTGCTCCGAAAGACGATGCTTTTGACGCCAAAGTCGCCTATTGGAAAACACTTCCAACCGATGAAGGTGCGGCTTTTGACAAGGAATATTATTTTGATGCAGAAGACATCGAACCAATGGTCACTTACGGGACCAACCCTGGAATGGGTATTAAAATATCGGAAACAATTCCTGTGGACAACGACCCTTCTTTTAAGAAGTCCTTGCAATACATGAATTTTGAAGCTGGAGAATCCCTAATTGATACGCCGATTAATTTTGTGTTTATTGGAAGTTGTACAAATTCAAGAATTGAAGATTTTAGAGTCGCAGCCGATTATATCAAAGGAAAGCAAAAAGCCAAAAATGTCACGGCATGGTTGGTGCCTGGAAGCAAGCAAGTTGAAACTCAAATTATTGAAGAAGGATTAAAAGACATTTTTACCGCTGCTGGTTTTGAATTGAGACAACCAGGGTGCTCTGCATGTTTGGCAATGAATGACGATAAGATTCCACAAAACGAATACTGCGTTTCTACCTCCAACCGAAATTTTGAAGGGCGTCAAGGTCCAGGCTCAAGAACCATTTTAGCAAGTCCTTTAGTGGCCGCCGCCACTGCTGTTGAAGGAAAAATTATAGACATCACAAAACACTTAAATTAATGGAAAAATTTACCACACACACCACACAAGCAGTTCCATTAAACATTGCGAATATTGATACCGATCAAATCATACCTGCACGTTTTTTAAAAGCAACAGACAAAAAAGGGTTTGGCGATAATGTATTTAGAGATTGGCGTTTTGACAAGTTGGGAAATCCAAATTCAGAATTCACATTAAACAACCCTATTTACTCTGGAAGTATTCTCATTGCAGGCGATAATTTTGGCTGTGGATCTAGCCGTGAACATGCCGCTTGGGCACTTGTTGGGTATGGGTTTAAAGTTATCGTGTCTAGTTTTTTCGCAGACATTTTTAAAGGGAACGCTTTAAATAATGGCTTGTTGCCCGTCCAAGTTTCTGAGAAGTTTTTGAGTCAACTCTTTGCGGCCATTGAAGCGGACGCAACGACTCAGTTTGAAGTCAATTTAGAAACACAAACAATCCGCATCAAAGGAACCGACCTCAGTGAGGGATTTGAGATTGATCCTTACAAAAAAACATGTATGATTAATGGCTATGATGACATTGATTATTTATTAAGTAAAAAAGAACTTATAGAAGCATTTGAGCTTCAAAAAACATATTGATATGAACTTAAAAATCGCTGTATTATCAGGAGACGGCATTGGGCCGGAGGTGACGGAACAAGCCGTAAAAGTATTAAAAGCTATTGCGGTCAATTTTGACCACAACTTTAAATTTACCCCTGCACCCGTAGGTGCTACCGCTATTGATCAAGTGGGGGATCCACTTCCGGAGAGCACGCTTGATATTTGTAAATCAAACGACACCATCTTATTTGGTGCGATTGGACATCCAAAATACGACAATGATCCATCGGCAAAAGTACGTCCAGAGCAAGGGCTTCTAAAACTTCGTAAAGAATTGGGCTTGTATGCAAATGTGAGACCCGTCAAAGCCTATGAGACTTTACTGAGCAAATCGCCTTTAAAGAAAGACCGAATCCAAGGAACAGATATCAGTATCTATCGAGAATTAACAGGCGGTATCTATTTTGGTGAAAAGAAAATCAGTGCCGATGGCAACACCGCATCAGATTTGTGTGAGTACTCACGCTATGAGATTGAACGCATTGCACGTTTGGCATTTGTGGCAGCCAAATCAAGACGCCAAAAAGTGACTTTAATTGACAAAGCCAATGTATTAGAAACGTCTCGTCTGTGGCGAAAAGTGGTAGGGGAAGTTGCTAAAGACTACCCAGAAATTGAGTTAGATTTCTTATTTGTGGACAATGCGGCCATGCAAATGATTCTGAACCCTACACAGTTTGACGTCATCCTGACCGAAAACCTGTTTGGAGATGTTATTAGCGACGAAGCAAGCGTTATTGGAGGCTCTATAGGTCTGTTGGCTTCTGCGTCTGTTGGTGATAAGCATTCGATGTTTGAGCCCATCCATGGCTCGTATCCACAAGCCGAAGGCAAAGGAATTGCCAATCCTATTGCGTCCATATTATCTGCAGCAATGCTGCTGGATCATTTTGAACTTTTTAAGGAAGCTGAATTGATACGCACTGCCGTTGAGAAATCCTTGCAACTCCACATTACAACCCCCGATTTGAATACAAAATTTGATTATGTCACTACTTCTAAAGTAGGAGATTTTATTGAAGACTTTATAAACAACCCGAACGACTCCAATTTGAATTTTACAAATATGCATTTGGGACAGTCCACGATTATATAAGACGTTAGCAGCCTTCTAACGGCTGACTAAAAAATTATAAAACGAACACCCCCTGTAAGGCCTTCTTTACAGGGGTTTTTTGTGGGCAATTCTGAAGTGTTTCTGCCTCTTTGATTTATTTATTTTAAAAAGCAAGTAATTATAAATCAGGTATTTAACTTTAAATTTTGACGCTTATTTTTTGGGGAACTTAAAAAAATGTTTTAAGTTTGGGTGATGACGACCCCCAAATCTGAATCTTCAAAGTCATTTCACCGAAGTTTTAGATGTTGTTTTATTGAATTACAAAATACACTTGGGAACTAGAGTGACACAATACACGCCGATTTGGGATATATTGAACCACTCCAAACAAGATATAATTGAAATATAAACCACTAGTGTTTATATACACTAGTTGGCAGTAAGTTGAACAAATTCTATGGATAGATTTAATCATTATAGAAATTCATACGAAAATGAATTAAAGAAAAAAGATGACCTTGATAAGTCAATCAACATTCCGATTTTGATTGTTACCTTGATTTTTGGAGCAGTATCTTATTTTACAAAAAGTTTGAATTACGACTGTTTAAAGCCTATTGATTATGTGATTTTAGGATTAATTGGACTGACATTTATAATTTTATGTGTCGGAATTTTTAGAATTATAATATCATATAACAACGGAATTAAAGGCTATGAATATGAAATAACAGGTTCTGCTAAAGATTATAAAAAATACAGAGAAGAATTGTCTGAATTTTATGATGAGAAAGAAAAAAAAGTAGAATCTGAATTTGAGGAATCTTTAATAACGAACTTTATCGAATGTATAGATTCAAATACTGATTTAAATATTTTTAGAACGTTCCAATTATTTTTAGCGAAAAAGAATATTATAATCTCTTTAATAATAACATTTATCACATTTATTGTGTTTCTTTTAAAACAAATAATATGAGCAAAAACAAACCGAAACCACCACCAAAACCGCCAAAACCACCTACGAATAGAGTGGTTAAAAGCAATAAACCGAAAATAACACCGAAATCAAGTGGTGGAAAAAAATAAAACCTACTGCCAACAATGTATAAAAATAATTGCGGTTTAGTACTTTGTCAAAGGTAGTTACGTATTTGCTACGTCTGAATTTCCTGCGGAAATTCCTCGCAGGCAAACCCGCAACTATTCTTATACGAGACCGTTGTAAAACATTTGCGCCAACCATAAATGAAATATGAGCTTCTAAATAGAAAAAATATGAAAGAATTAAAAATCATTGGAATCTTTTTCTTAATTTGAATATGCTTTTCTTGTAATGATGATGACGAATTGACTCAAGAACAAGAAGCGCAAAATTTAAATCAACTATTTTCTGAAATTGAAAATTTGGCTACCAGCGAAAACTGTAATGATTCAATAGAGTGGACTTTTACAAGTTACGGAAGTAAAGCTTGTGGAGGTCCGATTGGTTTTATAGCTTATTCAACAAATATTGATACAGACCTGTTTCTTGAAAAAATTGAAGAACATAGAACTGAACAGCAAGAATTTAATGAAAAATGGGGAATAATAAGTGACTGTTCTGTTCCATCACAACCAAGTGGAGTAGTGTGTGAAAATGGGAGTCCATTATTTGAATATTAAAACTACACACAACAATGGCTATAAGTAATTGCTTGCCTGCCTGTCGGCAGACAGGTTCTCGCCTACTTCTGAAAATCCCTGCCTGCTGCAAACAGAGATTCGTGCGGTAGCGAGGAAATCGAAGAGTCGACGAAGTCAACCCGCTGCGTATTCTCTGACTTGGATGTACATAAAAAAAAAATCAAAAAAAAAAGTCCCGCAAATTGCGGGACTTTTTTACAGTTTAATGGTTTTGCCTTTTTCATTTTTAAAATGAAATTCTAGATATGTGTAAGCATCTCTTGGCATTACTTTAACC
>Ga0209666_1003407_pt1 | contig 11578 bp, 7 predicted proteins | sample SaaInlV_125m_DNA_FD_184679 | JGI IMG/M metagenome (GOLD analysis project Ga0209666, IMG submission 184679) | Marine microbial communities from expanding oxygen minimum zones in the Saanich Inlet - Saanich Inlet SI037_S3LV_10m_DNA (SPAdes)... | ecosystem: Environmental > Aquatic > Marine >...
CTAATGGAAACTTTTCAAAAAGCTGTGGAACATGAATTTTCCGCAGTAAATCAATTAATCGTCGATCGACTCCAGTCGGATGTTGGTCTTGTGGAAAGTATTGGCCATTATATTGTCGAAGCTGGAGGCAAGCGATTACGGCCTTTAGTCGTTCTTTTAAGTGCGCTGGCCAATGGCTATAAGGAAACTGATCATCTTAAGATGGCTGCGGTGATCGAATTCATTCATACAGCAACTTTGCTCCATGACGATGTTGTAGATGTTTCTAATCTGCGCAGAGGCCGCGAAACAGCTAATGCTCAATGGGGAAATGCTCCAAGCGTTCTAGTTGGCGACTTTATTTACTCAAGAGCATTTCAAATTTTAGTAGAGATAGCGAATTTACCCATTATGAGTGTGATGGCAAATGCTACTAATGTTATTTCCGAAGGTGAAGTGCAGCAAATGGCTAATGCGGGCAACCCCGAGGTTACTGAAGATATTTACCGACAGGTCATTTACAGGAAAACCGCTAGACTTTTTGAAGCGTCAGCCCAAGTTGGTGCCTGCCTTGCAGGCACAAATGAGGATAATATGATCGTCTATGGTAAGCATTTAGGAATGGCATTCCAAATTGCTGATGATGTTTTGGACTATCAAGGTGATATTGCTGTGACCGGCAAGAATATCGGTAGTGATCTTGCTGAGGGTAAAATGACTTTGCCACTTATTTATGCTCGAGATAATTCTGATTCTAACTCTGCCGACATGATCCGAAAAGCGATTAGTGACAAGAGTGCAGGGGAGTTCTCGGCAATTTTGGAAGTTGTTAATGGAAGTGGTGGGTTGAGTTATAGCCGTGACCGAGCAACAAAAGAGGTTGAGCGTGCAAAAAATGCTCTTAAAGAGATGCCAGATAGTCAGTATAAAAATGAGTTGCTCAATTTAGCAGATTTCTCTATCTCTCGAGTTAGCTAACTCTTACTTCGCAAGAATAATTGATTCAGACCTCCGGAGCATTGGCCATTCGTGGCCAGAGTCTAGGTTTGTGTTTTATGAATCTAAAAATTGCCGACATGAGTATCTAAAGACTACCAAACTAATTGTTGCCCCAATCCATATGACTATTGCTTATAGCTCATAAAGACGTTGTCCAAGATCACGTGTATTTGTATTGTATAATCTAGTCTAATTGGTATTTTGCTCAAACTCTGTGGGCGTGTTTTTGAGAACGTTCTAGCACGCAGCGACAATTGGATTAGTAACTATTGAATTTGTGATAATGACTATTGGCCTGTCGGGCTACAGGCTAGATTTGGTTTTTGGTACCATTCATCGTAGTTATCAATGTAGAGATTTAAATTTCTAAAACTTAAGGAGAATTGAGTGATAATCGGGATTCCTTCGGAAATCAAAACCGGTGAGAAACGTGTCGCCATGTCCCCTGCCAATGTCCAGAGTTTGACGGACAAAAGCGTAAAGGTACTGATTCAATCAGATGCCGGCAATGCAGCGGGCTATCCAGACAATGAATATTTGGCTGCCGGTGCAACAATTACTGGAGATCGAGCAGAGATATTTGCCAGTGCAGATATTGTTCTGCAAGTTCAAAGCTTCGGTTCAAATAATGAAAATAGTGCTGATGATCTGGCCATGATTCGACAAGGTCAGTTGATTATCGGCATGATGGATCCTCTGGCTTCACCTCAAGCTGCTCTCGATGTCGCAGGGAAGGGCGCTACAGCGATAGCTCTTGAATTAGTGCCGCGTATTAGTCGTGCCCAGAGTATGGATGTACTGTCATCAATGGCAACGTTAGCAGGCTATAAAGCTGTGCTAATGGGAGCTTCTGCTTCTCCTCGAATTTTTCCTTTACTGATGACTGCTGCTGGAACTTTGCAGCCAGCAAGAGTCCTTATAATGGGCGTAGGGGTGGCCGGATTACAAGCCTGTGCTACGGCCAAGCGCTTGGGGGCAGTCGTCGAGGCCTATGATGTGCGTCCCGCGGCACGAGAACAAATATTGTCAGTGGGGGCGAAACCCGTTGAGCTTGATTTAGATACAGGAGAATCTGAGGGTGTAGGAGGCTATGCGAAAGCTCAGGGTGAGGACTTTTTGCAGAGACAACGAGAACTAATGACAGCGGTGGTTGCTGAGCAAGACATCATTATTACTACCGCAGCAATACCAGGTGCTAAGTCTCCTATTTTAGTCACTGAGGATATGGTGGTAGCAATGAAGCCTGGATCAGTGATAGTTGATTTAGCCGCAGAGCGGGGTGGAAACTGTGATCTAACAGAGCAAGGTCAAACGATCGTTGCTCATGGTGTCACAATTATTGGGCCAGAGAACGTTCCCTCTGACTTGCCATACCATGCTAGCCAGATGTATGGGAAGAATATGGAGACATTACTGGCACTTATACTCAGTGATAATGGTGAATTGGAATTAAATTTTGACGATGAAATTGTTGCAGGAACCGTAGTGGCCCATCACGGCGAAATTCCTCACGGACATATGCGCAAATTACTTGATTTGCCGGAACTCAATACAATTAAAAGTGAAAAGGATTAGATGATGGAAATTTTGATTTTATTGCTGGCGCTCTTCGTCTTATCGTTATTTCTCGGTGTTGAGTTAATCACTAAGGTGCCACCTACGTTACACACTCCGTTGATGTCGGGGACTAATGCTGTGTCTGGAATTACTCTGGTTGGCGCTCTGTTGGCCGCAGGCTCGGACAGCTCACCACTTTTGGTCAATGGGCTTGGGTTTGTGGCAGTGACACTGGCTACTATTAACGTAGTCGGCGGTTATTTAGTGACTAATCGCATGCTTGCCATGTTTAAAAGGAAATAAACAATGAATCCTACTGTTGTTAGTTTTATATACTTGGTTGCTGGGATTCTTTTTATTCTTGGTATTAAGGGTCTAACTAAGCCAAAGACTGCTGTGCGTGGTAATAAGTTATCTGCATTAGGTATGCTGATAGCGGTGGTTGTTACGCTTTTAGATGGTGACGTCGTAAATTACAATTTTATTATTGCTGGGGTGCTAGTAGGTAGTAGCATCGGCGCGGTTATGGCGCTGAAAATTCAAATGACCTCGATGCCGCAGATGGTTGCTCTCCTTAATGGTTTCGGTGGGGGTGCCTCTCTAACCATTGCTCTTGCCGAGTACTACAGTAAATTGGGGTCTGCACCAGAGTCTTTTTCTGAGATATTAACGCCTGTAGTTACTACCAGTATTAATTTCGGTAGCGGTCCAGAAGGAACTATCGCGTTGGTTTCTATAGGCTTGACCGTGCTGATTGGCGCGTTGACATTGACGGGTAGTCTGGTTGCTTTTGCCAAACTTCAAGAGTTAATGAAAAAGAGTTATGGGTTGCCAGGCGGGCCCATCGGTAACGGTATTTTCCTTGTAGCTTCGGCCGTTGCCGTGGTCTGCTTGGTATTAAATCCAGGTAATACTGCGGCGATGGTCGCCATTGTGGGCTTAGCACTTTTGTTGGGTCTATTTTTGGTTATGCCAATTGGTGGCGCAGATATGCCGGTGGTTATTGCTCTTTTAAATTCCTATTCCGGTATCGCCGCAGCATTGGCTGGCTTTATATTGGGTAACACGGTACTCATTGTTGCAGGATCATTGGTGGGAACGTCAGGATTAATATTAACCCAGATTATGTGTGTCGCAATGAATCGATCTCTCACCAACGTGCTATTTGGAAAGATGGCCGCTGGAGGTGAAGTAATTGATGCCGATGAGATATACGCCGGTAAGGTGACAAGCGCACAGCCTGATGAGGTGGCAATGATGCTTGAGATGGCTAAACGTGTGGTTATAGTGCCAGGTTATGGTATGGCTATGGCACAGGCTCAGCATGCAGTGCGAGAGCTGGCTGATTCAATGGAAGCCAAAGGTGTTGAGGTTGAATATGGTATCCACCCAGTTGCTGGGCGCATGCCGGGACATATGAATGTGTTACTTGCAGAGGCAGAAGTCCCCTACGATAAGTTAGTTGAGATGGAGCGGATTAACCCCACCTTTGAAGATACTGATGTGGTGATCGTCATTGGAGCTAATGATGTTACTAACCCAATGGCACGAGAATCTGAAGGCAGCCCAATTTATGGTATGCCTATTCTAAACGTAGACAAAGCTAGAAATGTGGTGGTGATAAAAAGATCACTAAGCCCTGGATTCGCAGGATTGCCTAACCCTCTATTTGCAATGGACCATACGGTAATGGTCTACGGAGATGGTAAAAAAGCGGTTGTAGAGATGACTACAGCACTCAATCAAGCTTAAATTCAATCGGTCAGAGTTCGATGCCCTGCCACTATGTGGTGGGGCATTTTTTTTGCTGGATGTTTAGTGACCGTCAAACTTAGCTCGCTCATTTGTAAACTAACGTTGAAATTGTAGAAATTCACCCCAACTATTTAAATATAGTGATGGTGAAATTAAAAAAGGAATTGTTATGCGAGTCGAGAAACTAACCAATCAATTGCAGCAGGCATTTGCCGAAGCGCAATCTATTGCCATTGGCAATGATCACTCCGCCATAGAACTATTTCATCTGTTGCTAGCACTCCTCAATCAACAAGGCGGCAGCGTTCGGCCAATTTTAAATCGAGCCGGATTTGATGTTAGCGGGCTACAAGAATCATTGAATCAACAGTTAGATAAGTTAGCACAGATTAAAGCCCCCACAGGTGAGGTCAACATTGCACAAGAGCTCGGTCGCTTAATGAATTTAGCTGATCGTGTGGCTCAGAAAAATAATGATCAGTACATTTCCAGCGAAACCCTATTGCAAGTGCTCTTAGAAGATTCCGGCCAGACCGGTAAAATTCTTAGTAAATTCGGTGACCCCAAAAAAGCACTCGCTGCAATTGCATCTGTGCGGGGAGGTGATTCTGTCAACGATCCAGATGCTGAGGAAAATCGAGAGGCACTTAGCAAATATACTATAGATCTGACGGAAAGGGCTGAAATGGGAAAGCTTGATCCTGTGATTGGGCGTGATGAGGAAATCCGCAGAACGATTCAGGTCCTACAACGACGTACAAAAAATAACCCCGTGCTGATTGGCGAGCCTGGGGTTGGTAAGACCGCGATTGTTGAAGGCCTTGCTCAGCGCATCATCAATGGTGAGGTTCCGGAGGGATTAAAAAACAAGCGCGTATTGACCCTTGACCTTGGTGCACTGCTAGCCGGAGCAAAATTTCGAGGTGACTTTGAAGAGCGAATGAAAGCGGTACTTAAGGATCTTGCTAAACAAGAAGGCCAGATTATTCTATTTATTGATGAAATACACACGATGGTTGGTGCGGGCAAAGCTGAAGGAGCAATGGATGCGGGTAATATGCTCAAGCCTGCATTGGCTAGAGGGGAGCTGCACTGTGTTGGTGCGACGACTTTGGATGAGTATCGCAAATTCATTGAAAAAGATGCGGCTCTGGAACGTCGGTTTCAAAAGGTTCTTGTTGAAGAACCTACCATAGAAGATACCATCGCTATTTTACGTGGCTTAAAAGAGCGTTATGAAGTTCATCATGGCGTTGAGATTACCGACAGTGCGATCGTATCAGCTGCGCGTCTTTCCCAACGATATATTACAGACCGCCAACTGCCGGACAAAGCAATTGATCTTGTTGATGAGGCGGGAAGTCGCATACGAATGGAGATTGATTCTAAACCAGAACAGATGGATCGATTGGAGCGTCGCTTGATTCAGTTGAAAATTGAACAAGAGGCGATGAAAAAAGATAACGATACTGCTGCGAAAAAGCGTAAAAAGAAAATACAACAAGATGTAGCGTCTTTAGAGAGAGATTATGCTGATCTGGAACAAATTTGGACGGCTGAAAAGGCCTCGATGCAAGGGGCGACTCATATTAAAAGTGAGCTTGAGCAGGCCAAAGTGGATTTAGAGGTTGCCCACCGCTCTGGCAATCTAGAAAAAATGGCAGAAATTCAGTACAGCGTCATTCCTCAGTTAGAAAAGCAACTGGCCAGTGCCGTCTCTCATGACGAAGTTGAGAAAAAGCTATTGCGCAATAAAGTAACTGAGGATGAAATTGCTGAAGTGGTTGCCAAGTGGACTGGTATTCCTGTAAATAAGATGCTGGAGGGTGAGCGGGACAAGCTAATACGCATGGAAGACGCATTACATCAGCGAGTAATGGGTCAATCGGAAGCGGTTAGAGCTGTCTCTAATGCAGTACGTCGTTCTCGAGCAGGATTGGCCGACCCTAATCGCCCCAATGGTTCGTTCCTTTTTCTTGGTCCTACTGGGGTTGGTAAAACAGAGCTTTGCAAGTCATTGGCAGAATTTTTGTTCGACAGTGAAGGAGCCATGATTCGTGTTGATATGTCAGAGTTCATGGAAAAGCATTCAGTCGCAAGGTTAATTGGTGCACCTCCTGGGTATGTTGGCTACGAAGAGGGTGGGTATCTTACAGAAGCTGTGCGCCGGCGACCCTACTCGGTGTTGCTATTAGATGAGATTGAGAAGGCGCATAGTGATGTTTTTAATATTTTGCTACAAGTGCTCGATGATGGTCGTTTAACCGATGGTCAAGGACGAACCGTAGATTTCAAAAACACCGTTATTATTATGACTTCTAATTTGGGATCTGATGTTATCCAGATGCTTTCTGGAGAAGAGAATTATGAAGTCATGAAATCGGCGGTGATGGATGTGGTTGCGATGAATTTTAGACCGGAGTTTATAAACCGAGTGGATGAAAGTGTAGTTTTCCATCCTCTTGCCAAAACGGAGTTAAGGGGTATCGCAAATAAGCAGTTAGCCTTGCTACAGGCAAGGTTGTCAGATCATGATTTGAGCTTATCTATTGATGATGCGCTCTTAGATAGTGTGATGGATATAGGGTTTGACCCAGTATATGGTGCTCGACCGTTGAAGCGCGCACTGCAGAGTTTGATCGAGAACCCTCTTGCAGAGGCAATTTTGGCAGGAAATTTCCCTGTGGGAAGCGCCATAAAGGGCAGTTTAGTCGATGGTAGACCTGAATTTGTTGCGTCTTAGAGATAACCAACGAGAGGGTCGCCTCCAGAATAACTGGTGAGGCTTGCGAGGGAATCAATAAATAAATAAAACAGTTCTGCTTGAGACGATACGTCGAGTTTCGCATAGCTATTTTTTCGATGTAGTTTGACTGTCTCTGGCGAGATGCCTAAACGTTCAGCGATTGATTTTGTTGAATGTCCGTGAAGAAAAAGTTGAACTACCTGAGTTTCTCGGTCAGTAAGATATGCCGTTCCAAAATATTTGAGTGCGCTGTCCAATTGACCTGGTAGTTCGTTGGTTTTATCCGAGATGTTTTTATCTTTACTGTCCCACTGAAGATTACAAATGCTCTCAATAATGGGCTCTATATCTTTAAGTATTCCCAGTTGAGTACGGTTGAAGCGCTGAGTTAATCCTAGCCGGCCCAAAGATATGTTAATAAACTGATTGTTACTCAGATGAATTATGTAGCCAATTTCATCTTTTATCTCGGTAAATTTAAAATAACTGCGGTAATACTCAGTCTTTTTAAACCCCTCTGGTGCGAGATCACTCAGACGATGAAGTCCACGGCAGCGTAGGTCTATTGCGGCCCGATAAAATGGATCGAGTAAAAATGCGCCATTTACAAAACCATCGATTTGGCTTTCTCTCTCCAAGGGGGGTATATCATTGTAGTGGACCACAGGCTTCTCACCACCGTGATAATGCACGATGACTGCATTATCAAAAGGGACTAAACCTTTAAGCATACTGACTAGTAGAGATGGTAGGCGTTCGCTGCCGATCTCGGAAATGATTGGGGCAAAGCGCGAACTAAAGGCTGAAAGATGATTGATCATGGCTTAAGGATAAAAGTTTAAAGAACTTACTTCGGATCATACTCAACATCGTGATCTGATGTAAGAATATTTTGAGTAGAGGTGTCTGAAATATTTATCACAGCCTTTCTAGCAGAATTGGTTTTATGTGCTAGACTCAAGAGAGAGTTTAAAAAAATAATTATGTTTTGGTGTCTAAAGACACCCTTCAATTTGGGTTAATTACTCGCTTGAAGATACTGCGAACGCGGTTGGTTCGCCTTTTTGGCATAGTGCCATGACAAGGCACATGTCCTTATGACAGGGGTCAAATCAATATGGCTTTTGCAGTTATTTTGGTCGCTATTGTTATTATTTCGGTTTTATTTCACTTCCTCAGCCCATGGCAGGCTACTCCTCTGGCATCCAATTGGGGGTCAATTGATACAACGATTACTATCACTCTGGTTATTACAGGTATTTTCTTTGTTGTCATTGTACTTTTCATGGCCTACTGCGTTTACAAATATCAGGTAGTTCCAGGTCGGAGGTCGGAGTACAAGCCTGAAAACAAAAAGCTCGAATGGTGGCTAATTTCAATTACTACTCTAGCAATATGTGGTCTGTTAGCTCCCGGTCTTGTGGTTTACAACGATTTTGTACATGTTCCACCTAATGCAGTGGAGTTTGAGGCAGTTGGAGAGCAGTGGCGCTGGAGTTACAGGTTACCTGGCGAGGATAAAAAGTTTGGCCGCACTAGTGTCAGACTTATGGATGACCGTAATAGTTTCGGACTTGACCCTGATGATGCGGCCGGTCAGGACGATATTCTGGTAGCCGGGAATCAGGTGCACCTTTTGGTTAATCAACCTACAAAGGTTTTGTTGAGATCTAAAGATGTACTCCATGACTTTTATGTCCCTGAATTTCGCGCGAAGATGGATTTAGTCCCAGGTCAAATTACGTACTTTTGGTTCACGCCGACGATCCCTGGGACCTTTGATATTCTTTGTGCTGAATACTGTGGTATTGGTCACTACAACATGCGGGGGCAAGTTGTTGTTGATACAGCCTCGAATTATGAGGAGTGGTTATCCAAGCAAATAACTTTCTCTGAGGTGCTCACAGGCGGCACAGTAGAAGGACTTGTAGAGCAAGGGCAGCGTTTGGCAGCCAGCCGAGGCTGCCTTGCATGCCATAGTGTTGATGGTGGGCCTAGTCTAGGTCCAGGATGGCTGAATTTATCCGGCTCAGAAGAGACCCTTATTGATGGCAGTAAGGTCCTTGTTGATTCTAATTACTTGATTGAGTCCATTGTTGACCCAGCGGCGAAAATAGCAACAGGTTATCCGCCAGTGATGGTGGCCTATGAATTTAGCGACGAGCAACTGGACAGTTTAGTAGCCTATATTGACTCTCTATCATCAGATGATTTGAGTCAGCCTTCTATACAGCCGACTGAGGATTGATTAATGGCTTACGCAGATGATGCAGAACACGAGGAACTCCATGAGCCGACTAGCTTTATTGCTAAATATGTTTGGAGTCAAGATCATAAAGTCATCGCTATACAGTACTCACTTATCGCGATTTTTGTAGGTTTAATTGCCCTAGTACTGTCGGCAATGATGCGGATGCAAATTGGTTTCCCCGAGAGCATCGATATGGACTCCACTGAATACTACCAAGCTATGACGATGCACGGCATGATTATGGTGATCTACCTACTTACAGCTTTATTTTTGGGAGGTTTTGGTAACTACCTGATCCCACTGATGGTGGGCGCTAGAGACATGGTATTTCCATTTGTAAATATGCTGAGTGTTTGGTTTTACTTCGTTTCAGTTTTAGTGCTTCTGGCTAGCTTTTTTGTCCCAGGTGGCCCCACTGGAGCTGGGTGGACGCTATATCCGCCGCAAGCCATAACTGCAGGTACTCCAGGTGCGGAATGGGGTATTATTTTGATGCTAGTCTCTCTTATTATTTTTATTGTCGCTGCGACTATGGGGGGGCTTAACTATGTAACTACCGTTCTCCAGGCCCGTACTCATGGTATGACCATGTTTCGAATGCCTCTCACCGTATGGGGAATATTTGTCGCGACTATTCTCGCACTGTTAGCCTTTCCGGCATTGTTTGTCAGTGGCATTATGATGTTGTTAGACACAACGATTGGCACGAGCTTTTTTATGCCTGACATGTTCAGTGCGAACCAAGGTACTGCACTTGATTATACCGGTGGCAGTCCTATTTTGTTTCAGCATCTATTCTGGTTCTTTGGACACCCTGAAGTGTATATCGTAGCCTTGCCAGCCTTTGGTTTGGTTTCTGATCTAATCAGTGTTCATGCTCGACGAAGTATCTTTGGCTATCGAATGATGGTGTGGGCGATTGTTGTTATTGGTGTACTTAGCTTCGTTGTTTGGGCGCACCACATGTATGTCAGTGGTATGAATCCTTATTTTGGCTTTTTCTTTGCTGTCACTACATTAGTGATTGCGGTGCCCACTGCACTCAAGGTTTATAATTGGTTGTTAACTCTCTGGCGTGGAAATATTCATTTAACCGTGCCTATGTTATTTTCATTAGCCTTTATTGTTACTTTTTTAGTTGGCGGTTTAACTGGCCTATTCCTTGGTAACGTCGTTGTGGATATACCACTTTCTGATACTTATTTTGTTGTGGCCCATTTCCACATGGTGATGGGTGTTGCGCCAGTATTAGTAGTATTCGGTTCTATTTATCATTGGTATCCAAAAATTACTGGCCGAATGCTCCACGATGGCATCGGTAAGCTACACTTTTGGATAACTTTCCTTGGGACCTATCTGATTTATTTCCCTATGCATTATCTCGGCTTTCTTGGTATGCCAAGACGATATTACGCATGGGAGGGGTACCAGGTTATTAATCCTGAGTCAGCGCAGAGCCTTAATGCTTTTATTACCGTTGTAGCAATTAGTGTAGGAATTAGTCAGCTATTATTTCTGTTTAATATGGTTTACAGCTACTTTAAGGGCAAACCTTCGGGGGGTAATCCCTGGAAAGCTACTTCCCTTGAATGGTTGACGCCAGAAACTCCGCCAAAGCATGGTAACTGGGGTCCATCTCTCCCTGTGGTGCATCGATGGGCCTATGATTACGGCGTCCCTGGGGCTGAGCTTGACTACACGCCTCAAACCACTAGTGGAGATGAAGTTCCAATCCATGAAAGTGATCACGATGAATAATAATATAAAACAATAGAACGGAGATAATGATGCTCGCCCAAACGACTTCGATGCCACTTGCTGGTGACCTCAGCGATGTTACCCGCCGAGGAGCCAGTGCAAAGACAGGCCTATACTTTTTGATGGCCGCTATCAGTTCTATGTTCTTTCTGTTTCTGCTGTCATACATATTGCGCTCTCAAGTTTCGGATTGGGAGGCTTTATCAGAGCCATGGCAACCGCTAGCGAAGACATGGCAGCTATGGATCAATACCGTATTATTGTTGTTGGCTAGTATTTCTTTTGAACTGGCGAGACGAAATATAGATCGACCTCAGCAGAGTAACGCTCGAGAATTTATGTGGCTTGCAGGTCTCTCATCTTTAGGATTTTTGATAGGGCAATTGGTTTTTTGGCGATACTTAATGGACAGAGGATTTTTGGCTACAACTAATCCCGCCAATGCCTTTTTCTTTTTGCTGACAGGATTACATGCATTGCATTTAGTGGGGGGAATGGTTGCCTGGGTGGTAGCTACACGCCGTTTGTTGGCA
>Ga0209666_1003410_pt1 | contig 11571 bp, 16 predicted proteins | sample SaaInlV_125m_DNA_FD_184679 | JGI IMG/M metagenome (GOLD analysis project Ga0209666, IMG submission 184679) | Marine microbial communities from expanding oxygen minimum zones in the Saanich Inlet - Saanich Inlet SI037_S3LV_10m_DNA (SPAdes)... | ecosystem: Environmental > Aquatic > Marine >...
TGCAGTTTTATTTACTTTCCATTCAATAACACCATTTTCTTTTCTTATCCAAGTTGGCTCATATCTCCTATAGGAATAATTATAACTTTCTTCATTAATAGGAATACAAGGGGAAACTTTAATTTTTTTTGCAAATCCACCATCGACTTTTATGTAAATCCTTTTTTTAGGGTCTTTACTTGTTAAGGTTAATTTTTTCTCATTTACTATTTCTAGTTTTTCATTTAAAGTGCTTAATTGATTTTCATAAATATCTTCTCCAAAATTATTTACATAAAAATCTTTATCATTTTTTAACGCTTGTATCTTTTCTCTTATATTTCCACTAGCATAATAAAAAGTAGGCTTAAATCGTCTAATTTCTTCTGATTCGGTGTTATCAAAAGCCAATGCACCATCTTTCATTAACTTTAATCGGTTTTCTTTTGTGTCCTCAATTATATACTTTTTAAATCCACCTTTAATTTCTTTACCCGTAAATCTTTTAAGAAATAAAACATACGCTTGTTTTTCAAATTCAGTAATAGCTTTTTCTATTAAGTTTCCATCTTGGTCATACCTATCTCCATTATAAGTTTCATCCACTTCATCATAAGACCAAATATTTTTTGATGGAACAAAAGCCTTTCCAAATCTTTTTATTATTTCAGCGTTTTGCTTTTCACTTTTTTCATCAGCCTTTTTAATTTTTCTCTTTAATGTTGGATTAGCACTTGTTTCTGTAATTTTATCTTTTTCTGTTGAAATCAAAGGGTCGTCATTACTTACTTGCATATAATCGGGTATATCAAGTGCAAACAACTTTTCTTTGTCGCTTATAACAGTAGTGTATGTAAAAGCATTTTCCTTGCCCCTTATTGTACTTGTTTTAATTAACGTATCTCCCAATATTTTTTCGGGATTATCTTTAAACCAATTAGCAAATTTATCTACATTGGTGTCAACCACTTTTTCCTCTAACTTAATAATTATTTCGTCCATATTAATCAACTAATCTATTTGGGTCTAAAAGTCTTTCCTTTAAATTTATTGCTCTTGCAATAGTATCGCCTTTTGCCATTCTTTGTAAAACAAATTGCTCTAAATGTTCATATCCTTTCTCTGTGCTAGATAGCTTACAGACATAAAAAGACACATTCTCATTACAAAAATCATCTACAAACTTTCGTATGTTTTTTTTTGCATCGGTAATTACATTATCTAAATTTTCCATATATATTTATTTTTTTCGTAAAACAATTATATCAGCATCTACTTTAGTAAACTCAAACATTGAAGTTCCTAATCGGTAAGCATCAACTAAATCACATTTTAACATTATTTTTCTTTTGCTTGATTTCATTTCCGTTTCTAAAAATGGTAAACTACCAAAAACGGGTAAAGAACCAATTACATAAATAAGTAATCCATTAGGTCTTAATAAGTCTAATCCTCTTGAAATAAAGTAGTCAATAAAATTATCTGCCTTAGTGTGTTTTTTTTCTGATTTAGCATTACCTAATACCGAATATTCTCCTTGATAAGTTCCGTATGGTGGGTTTCCGATAACTAAATCATACATTGGTGTTACATCTCCCATAACAGACCTATTATTTTTAATAAAAAGTTTTTCAAAACTATCGTGGTAGAAATTAAACCTTTCTTCTGTATATAGGATTTTGTTAATCATATAACAATATTTGTTTATGTCATATCCATCTACGTTCACATTAAGTGGTGCTTGACCTACAAATGCCCCTGCACCCATACTTGGTTCTAAAACATCTTTAATTTGCATATCTCCACTATGTTTGTAAGCTAATCCCCACATCATACGACAAAGGCTGTCAGGAGTAAAGAACTCATACTGTAACCCTACATCAGATTCTTCCCCTTTACCAACATCTCTACGTGATGCCCCGAATTTTTCCATTCCACCTATACCCGTATATTCAGATAAAAAAACTTTTTCAGTAACAGAATAGTTATTAGGATTTTCTCCTTTTTCATCAATCATTTTTTCGATTGCTTGTACTTTTTCAAAAGGGTTTTTAAAAGAATTGGCATTAATTAACTTTTGCCAATCAGTACCACCGACTAACATTTCTTGATTTGCTTTTTTTATTTGCTCGTACCTTTCAATAGGTGGTTGTACTTTTTCGGGATATACTTTTTCTAATATTTCATTGAGTGTTTGATACTTGAAATAAAAATCTAGTTCGGGTTTTTGAAATGGAGATAAGTCGTTGTTTTTAAAAAAGCTAACATTAAAATATCCTAAATTCCACTCATTATTTAAACTTGATAGTCCAAACATTTTTCCCGTTGACCTATCGTACCCTGTAACCCACCAATCAGCTCCACCTACAAAATAATGCAAATAAGCAACTGCGTTATATCCTTTACCATCTTGTTTGTAAAGAGAAGGAATGTGTTTATATGCTTTTACAACATTTGAAAGCATATCCCTAGATTCAATAGGGTCGTCCATTTCCATTAAAAAACCTATTTGTTGGCTAGGAACTAATTTATTCCTTGTTTCCGTAAAAAGTTCTTCATTAGAAACTTCGCCCCCTTTTTCAAATATTGTTTCAGCGTAAATATCTGCAAATTCTGTTTTATCAAACGCTTTAGCATAATCAAGTAATTCTCTAATTGGCATATCAACTCTTAGTACTTTTGAAATACCATCGTTTTGTAGTCCATAATACCAACGGTGGTGTCCATCTAAAATATAATCGTTATTAGAAGCAATTAAAAAACGGGAATCTACAAACTCTTTGGTTAGTTGGTTTGCCTTATCAACATTAACTTGTGATTGCGTAGGCTTTAATTTTTTTGATTCAATTAGTTCGTATGAATGTTTAATGTTATCCTCGTCTAATTGCTCTAAGAAGTCGTTAAAAGCAAAACTTCTTATTTGTGGCATATTCTCACGACTTATACCCAATGAGTTTTCTAGGTTTATAATGTTTGCTATTTTCATACCGTATTCAGCAAACAAGTCAATTCTTTTGTTATCTAAATAAGTATCGTAATCTGAATTATTTTCCATATTTAATTTAGGTAACTTACCACCCTCTTTATGCTTATACTTCTTCCCCTCAACGCTATCGCACTCTAAAGTAACCCCGTTGTTATTTCTACTATTTAAGTCAGAAAGTATCTCACAAGTAGTCTTTTGCTCTCCCTCAAACTCTAATTTAGTTTTATCAGCTACGTTCTTTTTGTTCACAATAACTTCTCCACCCTCCACTTCGATATTTTGCCCCGTTGATTCAACTCGCATTTTTATACCGCCTTCTGCGTGTGATTTACCTTTTGTTAGTCCACCTTTATATTTCATAAATCAATTATTTCATCTAATGATTATCTAAATATACTAATTATACGCAAACAACAAAGCCTAAGTTTTGGCAATGAAGTACTTAGGCTTGTTTTTGAAAACAAATAATTATTTTTTAAAATATATTCTACTTACATTCTTTTTCAATAAAAGTTTCTTTGTCTATAACATCATTAGGGGTACAATCTAACGCTATACAAAATTTAAGTAATGTAAACATTGAATAATTACATATTTTACCGTTGACTATCTTACTAATTCTATCGTAGCCTATTGGTGTGATACATCTTTCATCAATAGCGTTGTATAAATCTTTTTGCGACATTGATTTGTCGGAGAGTAGTTGTTTAATTTTTGTCATATCTTTTTATATTTTAATTAATTCATCGTAGTCTAATCCTGCATCGTTAATTATCTTCTCAATAGTGATAAAATCCGATTCATAACTTTCTATTTCCCCGTTGTACGAGTAAGCCGTTTTAGGCACACCAATTTCACGTTGAGCAAACTTAATTCCGTTCTCTGTAATACCGTAGTAACCTTCTTTGTAAATAACCTTTGTTGGATGGGTTGGCATACGTGCAATTAAATCCCATAGGTGTAGTGTTTCAAAATCTTCAAACAGTTCTTCATATTCATTTAAAACACCCTCAAAAAAATCCTCTTTTGTATAGTAATTATTTTGTTCTGCTTTTTCGTGGTGGCGATAAAATTTAATTATCTCTAATAACGCTATTGACTTTTTAAAATCTAACGTATGAGTAATAAGTTTTGCTTCACTTCCACAACATTCGCATACCGTTCCTTTTTTAGCCGTTTCTTTAATTCTATTTGCTTCGTTTTTTAATGTCCTACTAGATAATGTTGGTATTTCATTTAGCGCAGTTATTTTTTGATTACAAGCACCACATTGAGCAACATTGTTTTTTTTAATTTCATCAGCTAATCTTTTACGTTCCGATTCAATAGATTTATTACTACCGATTAATTTTGCTAAACCAACTTTTTCAAAAGATTCACTATTTTCAGCAATAGCGTTTTGCATTTTACGTACATCATCGTAATTTGATGTTTTAACTTCCTTGTTTTCTTCCATAACTATTTATTTACTGTTTGTGTTTAAATCCGCATTGGTACTCTATAATCTTATTAATTATTTTAGTTAAATACTTCTCACGCTCACTAGCTATTTCAAGACCTACGTATCTCCAATTAAAATAGTGCATTGGTTCATTAACCGCAATAATGTATTCGCAACGTATCATTTTACAATAGTTTAAATACACAAAATTACTGTTGTATGTGTACGATGTTGATTCGTTACGGCTAATCTCATTAATTATTATATGAGTACCCATATTAACAACAGTAAAGCTATTATTAACCTTATCAAATATCTCTTTAACTTTTTTATGAGTTATTGTCTTAACCATACCTACAAATATAGTTATTTTTAAAAACAATCACTATAAAGTGAAAAAAAGTATAAAATTGTTTTTAGAAACAATTTATTTTTGTATATTAGCTTTGTCGTTGAGAGAGGGGGTGGGTAGTTCATTGAAATCTTGGATATATAGCGATTATGGTCTTTTTAGGGTTCGATTCCCTAAATCGCTACTAATAAGTAAGATAGAGGTTAGGTAAGAATATCGGAATGGAGTTAGTCCGAAGTTAAATCGTCCCAAAAGCCAATAGGCAACGTACTTCTAACCCTATTTACTTTAAAACAGAAATCACAATTATTAATTATTTAAAATCAAGAGTTATGGATATTTATAGAGAAACACAAATCAGGAAAGATTTTGACAAAGGTGTAAGTATTGATGTTACCGTTGTTGAAAACGGAGAAGAAATAGAAAACAAAGTCTTTAATAAAGATAATGGTTTCATTGAAGAAGTCGTTGATTTCATTACCTACAATGAGAATAGTGGTTACGATGTTTTTTGTTAAAGAAAAATCAATTATTAACAATAATTAAATCAAGAGTTATGGAAAATCAAATCACACAATTAAAAACAAGTCAAATTATCGACAAATTTATGAAGTACGCTTGGAACTTTGGAAGCGTAAAAATCGGAAGGTTTTATGCTCCCGAATGTTTAACGGCAAGTCATTGCCCCGAACATTTAGCAGAGAAGTTTCAAGATTATAGCCAACGTGAAGACAACAATGGAACTAGAGGGTTCTTAAAGTTATGGCACGAACTTGATGGAGATAATCAAGAATTGGTTGCAAATTGGATAAGTGTTAATTATAAAGGTTAAACCAATGGGGAGTTAATTCTCCCCTTTAAAAGTTAATTAAGATGGAGAAAGTAAAATTAGAAAAAGGAATGACAGTAAAGTACGATGGTGGTTTTTATAGAATAAGCAGACTATCTAAATATAAGGCTAACTTAAAAGCGATTTTCGGAAACCATATTTACCACAAAGGAATAAGCCTTGATAAAATCGTTGTAGCAGAGGATGAATGGTACGCATATTGGCGAACAACGGATGCTTATAGATGTATGTAAAACACATATAGAGGAATGGTGTAATGGTAGCACTTTAGTTTTTGGTACTAACAGTCTAGGTTCGAGCCCTAGTTCCTTTACTAAATAAACTCTCCAAGCTAATGGATAAGCAAGTGATAATCGGGAATAAACGCACCAAGACATTTGGTTACCGTAAGTTACAACACTTCCAAGAGTGTTAGCTTTGAAGTTAGATATTGAAGTCTTGTATTGGTTTACTTGTACTTCCGTTAGTTAAGTAACGTTTAAATGACTAACAAAATATTCCACTTGGAGGACTTGGAGAGTTTTTAAAAATCATAAATCAATAATTATGTACGGAGTAGTAGAGTACAATGAAGAGGGGAAGCCTAAGTGTGAAATTTGCGGTCAGCACTTTGATAGGGTTGTTTCTCACGTAAGACAAAAGCACAAATTATCGGCTTTAGAGTATAAAAAACAATTTGGCTTCGATGTGAAAAAAGGAATTTGTAGTCAGAGAAGCAAAAACTTATCACGCTCAAAGGCTTTTGAAAACTACAACAAGGTAATTCAATTAAACCTTATAAATAAAGGGTTGTCAACTAGGTTTAAAAAAGGCTCTAAAGGTAGAACAAAAGAGCAAATTTCAGAGCAATCAAGAATTAGATTAAGTAATCAATTAAAACCAAATAATAATGAGTGAAAATCAAGTAATCAGGGCAAAGCTAATCACTATGTCAGAACTTATCAGTAAAAACATTGATAGGATTAAAGAAGAGAAAATGGAAGTTCATCCTAGCTTAGTCAGGCTAAAGGAATTGGAAATACAAAGATGGATTTCAAAAGCAGAAACAATGGTAGAGGTTATGCAACTTTTAGAAAAAGATTTACAATAATGAATTTTGACATTACAAAAGTAAAAGATTACAAAAATGTTTGTTTATCTACCACTAAAGAAGCTAGTTGTTTCTTTTCGCCCACGTTACTAGAATGTAACGGGGTTTTTATTTGTCTTACAAATAAGACTTACCTCATAACATTATTAATGTCGAAAGTAATAAATTTTAAAAAAATTACTGAAAATAATTACACAGAGGTTTTTGAAACTGTAAAAGAATTTATGGAATCAAGCGGAAATTACGGAGTAACTATCTCAAAAAAAGACATTCAAAAACATATCGGATTAATAGTTAAAATATGAAATCACTAAAAATAATATTTACAGTATTGCCAATATTTATAATAATACTTTCAATCATTTTAATTTTAAGCAGATGTTAAAAAAACCATTAGTAATTTTTGACCTTGAAACAACGGGTTTAAATACAGAGCAAGACAGAATAATAGAAGTTGGAGCATTAAAGATTAATCCATCGGGAGATAACGAACTTTTTCAAAGCTATGTTAATCCAAAAATGGACATTCCTTTAATAGTAACTGACATAACGGGTATTGATAACGATACAGTAAAAGATGCACCTACTTTTAAGGAAATATCAGACGAACTTTATCAGTTTATGAACGGTTGTGATTTTGCAGGTTACAACAGTAATAAATTTGACATACCGCTATTGGTTGCAGAATTTAAGCGTTCAGTAATTAAATTAAACTTAGATGGGAGAGCGTTAATTGATGCGTGTTACATATTCAAATCTATGGAGCGCAGAAACCTTGCAAACGCTTTAAAGTTTTATTGTGGGGAAGATTTAAAAAATTCACATAGTGCAATAGCTGACTTACAAGCAACTTGGCGAGTATTACAAGAGCAAATAAGACGATACCCCAACCTTTCTTTAGATGCTGATGTTCTACATAGGGCAAGTAAAGATGAATCAAGTGTTGACCTAGCTAATAAGCTAACTAGAGATAGCGAAGACTTTGTGTGTATTAATTTCGGTAAGCACAAAGGCAAAAGGATAGTTGACTTAATGATAAACGAATCTAAATACCTTAAATGGGTTATGGATAGCGACTTTTCAGAGGACACTAAAAAGCATATCAGCAAAATACTTTACAGTTGAAAAAAAACATAATACACCTCTCCTTATTCCCTAATGACAATTGCGTAATTTGTAGAAAGAAGGTTAAGCAAAATCATTTACATTGTGCCGAGTGTTGTTCTGACTATATAAAAAGTTTTGAATCGGAGAGGTGTAAAATTTCAAAAGAAAAAAAAGATGAACATTGAAGAGTTTATGTATAACGAAAGAGAAAAAGCATTTTCTAAAAAGAAAAACATAATTAAATCAAGAACAATATTTTTAGCGATATTAATAATTAGTTCTTTAGGTTTTTACGGCTTTTATTACGCTTTAAAAAAGAACGCTACTAGCCAATGGAATAGAGAAAGTAAACTTTACATTCAAGGTTATTTAGATGGTAGGTTAGAAGTGTTAGATTCAATTAAAAACCAATAGATATGGAAGATTTTAAAATACACGATAAAGAGTATAGGTTTTTTCATAAAGGGGCATATTTAAGTTTGCAGATTGAAAAAGGTGTTATTGTAGATTACTTAAAATCAGATTTGAATATGACACAATTTTCTTTATCAATAGGAAAGTCTAAACACTATGCCCCATTACTTTCAAGGAGGTTACGTAAATGTAACGCACAAGCATCTGTAATGTTTGGAAGAGGGAATGATGGAAAATATCGACATTACTTAAATCTTAAATTAAAAGTACCAAGAACAAGAAAAGAAAAAGACAGAATGTTAAAACTAATAAACTCATACATTGAAAAGAAAAATTATTTATACGAGTTTATTTTTATTGACGAAAAAAACCATCCAAAATCCAATTAGTATTTATTATAAACTCAAAACCAATAGATATGAATTTATTAGAATTATATATAACATCTAGTGAAAACGCAAAAACACTTTCAGATAAAAAATTAAAAAAAATAAAATTAGCTTTTGATTCTATTTTTGAAAATAGTTATTACCATTTTTTAAAAGAAGAAGTAAAGGATAAATTAGATGAAGATGAATGTGAGTTATTGAGTATTAGTGGCACAGTAATAAAAGAAGAAATGTGGAGAAGAGAAATGATTGTAAGTTTAAATAAATCTATGGTTGAAACTACGAGTATAATTCAAGAATTTCATAAAGAAATGAAAAAAAATAAAAACCAAAAAAAATGATAAATGACGAAGTAACTCAAATGCTAGATAAGAAAATTTCAATACTTTCTTATAGCCACGATATTAATTCAAGAGGATTATTAAAAATCGCAAAATTAGAAAAACAAATACATCGAATAGTAGATAATTTTACTTTAAAAGATTGGAGAAGTATTCATACTGACGAATACTTTAAAAAGAAGGATAGCATAGAAGGTGTAAATAATATTGAGAAAGAATATAAAAAGAAATTACACTTATTGGAAAGCGCAGAGAATCATATTAATATATATGGCTAATTATAGCTAAGAAAAGAGTAGCCAAAAGCTACTCTTTTTTTTTGCTCAATACTTTTTTATGAATACTTTTTTAATTCAGTTAATAAATCATTGGTAGACTTAAACAATCTATTCGCTTTATTAGGGTTAATCATAGCCATTCCCATTAATACTTCGTCCTGATATTTCTTTATCAAATTAAACAGTTCTTTAGCTTGTTCCTTGTTTAGCTTAGAGCCTTTTAAACTAGCAAACCTTTCATCGTATTCTTTTAAATCTTTTGGAACGCTACCATCAAAAACATTTAATCCATAAGTATCTTTATACCTTTCTACAAAACTAGGTTTCTGTAATGCTTTTTGAATTATCAATGCTTTATTATCAACCATATTAACTATTGGTATTTCATTTCTTTTACAAGCGATTAAAACATCAACTAAAGCAACTAAAAAACCTCTTTGGTGGGTTACAATTATTTTTTCATTTGGGTTCTTATCATTGTATCTTACCACATCAATTAAATGTGCAAATTCGTGAATAACTGTATTCAAATGTACCCCTTTTGGGTTAGGTAATGTCAACCCACTTGTTCGTTCTTTAAATTTATTTGCCCAACTACCATTTTGAACAAGAACAATTTCTAATTTTTGTATTATTCCTTTTGTTTCAGAATAACCCATATATGAACGTGGTTTACCAAATGGTGTTTTTTTCCAATACTTATCGTCAAATGGCTTTACTAATAGTTTAACGGATTTATCAATTTTAAACTCTTCTAAACATTGTTTTTTAAATGTAAAAACGTCCTCTTTACTTATTACTATCCTAGCCAAATAATTATAGTATAACCACAATGGGAAATGATTCTCAAAAAGAAAAATAGAAACCCTATCGTATTCCGCAGGTATTAAGTAAACATCAACATTATTCCCACATTTCATTTTAGCTAAATCGTACCCATCAAAGTCATAGGTACAAACTTGACCACCCTCTTTAAACTTTAATTTTTCCAAAGAACGAGTTATTTCGTTTTTTGTATCTATCCTTTCTTGTCTGTCCTCAATATTACTTGCATTATCTAATTTTTCTTTTGTCTTTTTATATATTTCTTTTGCTTCATTAAAAGTGTGTTCAATTTCTTCATCGGTTGGTTGAACGCTTTTAAAACCTCCAAAAACTTGATGCCTTTCGGGTTTTTTATAAACTACAATTGCATAAGGATTTATCACAACCAATTCTTCTTCTCCACCACCAATCCATATCGCATCTACTCCTTGATTCCATAAATCAACAATAATATCCTCAATTTCACTAGCATCTTGTAAATCTTCTCTAATTATTACTTTTGCATCGGGTTTTAAAATAACGGGATATATGGAAACTGAACTACTTTGACCACTAAAAGATTCGGCAGTTTTTTTTCTTTTGGTTAAAGATATTCCCCAATACCTCTCTCCATATCCACCACCACCCATTCTTTCTGCTTGTCTTTCACTAAAAGTAATTGATGGTTTTAGTCCATTTATAGGGTTTGCAGTTCCGTGATAATATATATTTTTTTTAAAATCCTCTACTGTGGGAAATACGGTACTAATAAAATTTGATAAACCATAAGTATTAAAACTAGGACTACTTTGTATTTCTTTAAGGTGTCTTATAATTTTATTTTCAGTCCACCCACCCCTTACATTAGGCACTCTAAATCTTGACCTATATTTATATGGTATATATCCACCCTCTGCCATAATAATACTAGGATTGTTAGGGTCAAACTCTCCGCTATTACCTATTGCTGACTTTATTTGGTTTGGTTCATAAACTACAATTTCGTAAAGATTTCTTTTTTCTAATTTATCGCCCGTTCCATCATTTGTTATGAATGACCTATTTACAAATACACCATCATAACCATTATCAATAAATATTTGAGATAATGTTTCATCAGATATTGTTTTTCCTAATTCCCTATAAGCAAAAGGTTCATTTTTATTTACCACATCTTGAATGATATGTTTTATTGGAATATCAACATTCAAAGACAATAATCTTTCTTTAGTATTTTCGTCTAACTTTTCAGAAATTAAATCAAAAACAAACGGATTCTCTACTTTTAGGTAAACTTTCAAAATATATGAATTGTCCTTGCCAATAGTATAATATCGACTACCATCGTAAATAGATGATAAATAAAACCCTTTACCAAAATCTCCAAACCCCGTTGCTTCATTTTGATATTCTTTATTAAATGCTTCAAAATCTCCACCCGTTCCGTGATAAACAACCAAAGGATTACCGTTTTCATCAACTACCTTGCTATCTCCAAACCACGATTTAAAATTAGGGTTGTTTAGGATTCCCCCTTTTT
>Ga0209666_1003414_pt1 | contig 11566 bp, 9 predicted proteins | sample SaaInlV_125m_DNA_FD_184679 | JGI IMG/M metagenome (GOLD analysis project Ga0209666, IMG submission 184679) | Marine microbial communities from expanding oxygen minimum zones in the Saanich Inlet - Saanich Inlet SI037_S3LV_10m_DNA (SPAdes)... | ecosystem: Environmental > Aquatic > Marine >...
CCGAAGGATCGTTCTTCGGTTTATCTTTATCTCCGAAGCCCAGCTTTTCGCAAGAAATGCCCGATATGCAGAGAATCGCCAACAACAGGCAATGCACAGATTGCCTCAGTGACCAATTACTCCCTCTGTCTTCTTTCAAGTAGTTTGTAGGTGGATGTGGTTGATAATTTAGATAATTCAATTGACCTGGCATGAAAGCATTTAAGTTGTTCTGGGTAATCTTTCTTCGCGAATAAAGCCTACAAATCTTGACAATGCAACCTGCTAGACAATGAGGCTCATTTCAAGTTGTTTTAACTACGATAATGATTCGGTTATTCATTTCTCAGCTGGATCATTACCTGCAAACGAAGCATCAGACGAGTGTGCTGCACTAAATTCCAACCAGCAGTGCCTTTTCCTGATATGAAGAAAAAACCGGATGCTTGGTAACAAGCATCCGGTGTGTTTCAAAATAGTATTCCTAAATAGTGGGAATGCTCAGGCTACTCATCAGTTTCACCAACCTGGAAACGAAGGAATCGTCGGATAGAAATCTCGTCTCCGAGTTCTTTACTCGCCGATGCCACGTGTTCCTTGATTGAAATGTCCCCATTCTGTTTCACGAAACCCTGGTCAACCAGACAGATATTCTGGAAAAACTTTTCCATTTTTCCTTTCAGGATTTGCTCAACTGCTTGAGCAGGCTTGTCCTTGAACTGTTCAGCTGCGATTTCTTTTTCTTTAGCGATCAAATCGGGATCGACACTTTCGCGGCTGACACAGGTGGGGTTGGCAGCTGCAATTTGGAGCGTGATATCTTTGACCAAACTCTTGAATGCATCCTGACTGGTTGTTTCATCTTTGCCTGCTCCTACTTCCACCAAAACACCCACTTTAGCGCCGGTGTGAATGTAAGCGGCAACCATTCCGCTACCTTCAACTTCAAGTGTGGAGTGACGGCCGATTTGGATGTTTTCTCCCACTTTGGTGACTTGACTGGTTCGAATTGCTTCGAAGTCTACCTGTGGTTCCTCAACGAGTGTTTTGGCAACGCCACTGCAAAACTCGCGGAAAGAATCGTTTTTTGCCACGAAATCAGTCTCGCAATTGACCTCAACCAAGAGACCCAGTTTGCCATCAGGTCGAATGTAGTGAGCGATGACACCCTCATTGGCGGCGCGTCCAGCTTTTTTAGCTGCGGTGGCGACACCTTTCTTGCGGAGTTCATCCACAGCGGCATCCAAATCGCCATGAGTAGCGGTCAGTGCCTTTTTACAATCCATAAGTCCCGCGTTGGTCATGCGGCGTAATTGGCCAACGAGAGCTGCGGTTATTTCTGCCATAAATATTCAGTTTCTATTCCAGATCGTTATGTTGTTGCCATTTCCTGACCTGGAAGCCAGGGAATGGGAAAGAATGATTATGCGGTTGGTGCGTCAGTTTCGTCCTTGGAAGCCTCGGGAGCTTCTGGCTCAACGGGAGCAGCGGTAGCCTCGGGAGCAACTGGAGCAACTGGAGCCTCGGGAGCAACCAGAGCTTTTGGATCAACTGGTTCAGTAGTAGAAGCTTCTGACGGAAGGGGTGTCACAGGTGCGACAGCTGGGGTTTCTACCTCTGCTGTTTCCGTTGCTGCAGCTTTTTCAGTAGATTCAGCAGTGCTGGCCTGTCGTTCGCTTCGGCTGAGTTGAAGCTTTTCTTGGATCGCTGTGAGGATCACACGAATTGAGCGAATAGAATCGTCATTCCCTGGGATTGGGTGTGTTGACAAGGTCGGGTCGCAGTTTGTGTCCACAATGGCAACGATTGGAATATTCAATTTACGCGCTTCTGCCACCGCGTTGTGTTCACGTTTGAGGTCAATGATGAAAATGGCATCAGGGTATTTGTCCATGTGACGGATACCATCCAGATTGCGATGCATGCGGGACGCCTCGCGGCGAAGCATGGATTGCTCTTTTTTGCCGTAATCGTTCAGACTACCATCTTCCTCCATCTTCTCGATTTCCTGAAGACGTTTGAGAGACTTTTTGATGGTTTTGAGATTGGTCATCATTCCGCCCAGCCAACGTTCAGTAACATAAGGTTGACCACAAGCGGTAGCTGCTTCCTTGGTCGCGGCCTGAGCCTGCTTCTTGGTTCCCACAAAAAGCACTTTACCTCCCTTGGCCACAATCTTGGATAGAAAGTCGGTGGCTTCCTGCAAGAGAGTTGTGGTTTGGTTGAGATTGATAACGTGGATCCCGTTGCGCGCCTCAAAAATATAAGGCTTCATCTGAGGGTTCCAACGACGGGTTTGATGACCAAAATGGACACCAGCTTCCAATAATTCTTTAACGCCTAATTGACTCACTTTTTTATTTTTCCATTGGTTTCCGGTTATTGGGTCAATTTCTGAGCCCGCACCGTCCCGCGGAACACGGGATTTGATTCGATGTGATTGTGGTCACCCAGACGCACTCACGTCCTGGATTTTCCGACCGTTATCATCGTATTTCCTTATTTCGCATATCTTTCGAAAAGCGAAAAGAGCGGGAAAATTAACAAAAATATCCTTTCTAGCAATGATTAATTGCAATTTTTCGCACTTCCGAAAGTCCTTGTTCATCGACGAGTTTGCGCCATGGATGCTCATCGCGTCGGAGATGATGCCATGCAATGATGGTGGAAAGTTGACTGTTTCCCAGGCCTTGACATTCTTCTCGTATCATCAGGAAGTGTTTTGATGAGGGGCAATTTCACAGCCTAGGCACTTTTTCCTTCCGAGGTGGCTATTGGTAGATTCGGTGAGCTATCCATTTGGAAGTCAGGGTTTAAAGTGTTAATCCAAAGCGGCGGTGCTGGCTTTTTTCCTTGCGGTTAGGGCTTTGAGCTAAAGGAACGGATAAGGCTTAAAATAAGCTCGATTTAGAGCGTAGATGGGACAAAATCCCCCCTCATGAATTCATTTGTCAATTACCCAATTAGGCATGGATCATCCCTGGTGTGCTCGCATAGTTTATACTGCATGTGGGTCAGCCTTTTCCTTGGAGCATTTTCCATTCTCATTGCTCAATCATCTCTCTCAGCTCGCGATCAACCGAATTTTGTCCTGATTTTTTGTGATGATCTCGGATATGGTGACTTGGGATCATATGGGCACCCGAGTATCCGGACGCCTAATCTCGACAAGATGGCTGCGGATGGAATGCGTTTGACGGATTTTTACTCTGCTGCCTCCGTTTGCACCCCAAGTCGGGCTGCCTTGCTAACGGGGCGGTATCCGGTTCGCAGCGGTATGTGCAGCGACCGTCGCCGTGTTCTGTTTCCCGACTCTTCGGGTGGTTTACCGGAATCTGAGTGGACCATAGCTGAAGCACTAAAGTCAGAGGGGTATGCTACGGCGGCGGTTGGTAAATGGCATTTGGGGCATCGGCACCAGTATTTACCCACGGAACATGGATTTGATTCTTATTATGGCATTCCATATTCCAACGATATGGACCGAGTTTCCACTGCTCCGAGAGGTGCTGCCAAGAGTTTGGAGCCGCATATCAATTGGTGGAACGTTCCTTTACTGAGAAACCAAAAAGTGGTCGAACAGCCCGTAGATCAAACAACCATCACTCGACGCTACACGCGTCAGGCCACTAAATTCATTGAATCCAATCGTGAGAATCCTTTTTTTCTCTACCTGGCTCATTCCATGCCACACGTACCACTTTTTCGTTCCAAACAATTTGAAGGTCATAGCCTTCGGGGTTTATACGGAGACGTGATCGAAGAAATTGATTGGAGTGTCGGACAAATTTTAAGCGCATTGACTGAGAATGGATTGGATAAGAACACGTTGGTATTTTTTACAAGTGATAATGGACCTTGGTTAACTCAAGGCCCTGCGGGTGGAACTGCTGGTCTCTTGCGCGAAGGCAAAGGCAGCACATGGGAAGGTGGCATGCGGGAACCTGCGATTGCCTGGTGGCCCGGTCAAATTCAGCCAGGTTCTGTGAGTAGCGAGCTTGCTGCCACCATTGACTTATTTCCCACTTTTTTGAGCCTTGCGGGTGGGAATCTCTTGGCAGGCCTTGAAATCGATGGCCATGACATGTCTCCTGTCTTATTTGAACACAGCCAGTCTGACCGGCACCATTTTGCCTACTATCGTGGTACGCAGATATTTGCATTGCGGATGGGAGCTTTTAAAGCCCATTTCATGACCAAATCGGCCTATGGACGAGATCCAATCGAGACCCACGACCGACCTTTGATTTATAACCTTCAAGCTGACCCTTCGGAAAGATTTGATCTAGGTGAATCGAGGCCCGAACTTGTCACGGCTTTTGAAAACTTGAGGGTTCATTATTTCAATGAAGTGGAAGTGGCACCTTCGCGACTTGAGTCACGCTTGCCCAATCAATAAGGCTTTATTAGATTGGCTTTCAATTGCTTTCGGCATTCTCAAACAGGGATTATCTTATTTGGCGCCCTCAAAAAGCATCAACAGAATCCATGAACTCCTTCTCGTGTATGCTCGCTATAACCTTGTTGGATACCTTTGCGTGAGGGATTTGTCTCAACAATCGAAGACTTCGGCAAGTATCCCTATTGATGGTTACGCTGATCTGAAACATCACGGCCCTCTCTGGTAACGTATTTCACCGTTTGCAAACGCTAGCGAGCGAGTTAACGGACACAAAACGCGACAGCGGAGCAACCAAGAAATCCGCTATCGCGCTGTGTCCATTTGAGATTGTCCATCGTCTGCTCCACCAAAACGTTATGTTCATGGGGCAGTCTTCAAGACAAAAGTGAGAGTTTTGTCGGGATGAACCGACTAACTAACGGTCTCTCTAATAAACTAAACGTAGGAAGTGGCCTTAACGTGTCATTTTTTTTCAGAAAAATCCATTTTTTGTCTTTTCACTCGTCAATAAACCCCTGTTTGCATAGAGTATTTAAATATGTTTGAGCAGGTCAAAGAAGAGTTAGTCGCTTTAAGAGAGAAACTTTCGCATCTACGGAGGTTTCTTTGACGAGGGTAAGCTAGACAAACGACTCATCGAGCTGGAAGCTCAGATGAGTCGCGAAGATTTTTGGAATGACAGGGATGCTGCGCAAAAACTTACGGATGAATCCGCCTCAATTCGGCGGAAGCTGGATCCCCTGAAAAAGGGTGAGACCCGATTGCAGGATATCGAAGTCATGCTTGAACTGGGGGTCGAAGAACCTGAATCTGTTCAAGAAACAATTGAAGCCGATCTCACCGAAGATATTTCAGCTTTTCGAAAAGAATACGATGCCCTGGAATTAAGTACCTTATTGACAGGTCCACATGATGCAAATAATTGCATTTTAAGTATTAATGCAGGTGCTGGCGGGACAGAATCCTGCGATTGGGCAGACATGCTCATGCGCATGTATCAACGTTGGGGCGAATCGCGTGGATGGAAGGTAGATGTCACTGATATTCTTGAAGGCGACACCGCTGGAATCAAAAGTGCGGTGATGCTCATTTCGGGTGAGAACGCATATGGTTTTTGCAAAGCCGAGCGTGGTGTTCACAGGCTTGTTCGCATTTCTCCTTTTGACTCGAACAAACGGCGTCACACGAGTTTTGCCAGTGTGGACGTCATTGCTGAAATCGCTGAAACTGAACAGGAATCGATTCCTCCTACTGAATTTCGTGTGGATACCTTTCGGTCTGGGGGCAAGGGGGGGCAGAATGTGAACAAGGTGGAAACCGCAGTTCGCATAACCCACCTTGAGAGCGGATTGTCAGTTGCTTGTCAGACCCAGCGCTCCCAGCATCAAAATCGTGCTACGGCAATGAATTTGCTCCTATCTCGGATTTTTGCACTGAAACAGGATCAGCAAAAAAAGGACATGGAACGCTTTTATGGAGAAAAAGGCAGTGTGTCCTGGGGGAATCAAATTCGCAGTTATGTTTTTCAGCCTTACCGGATGGTAAAGGATTTACGAACCGGAATTGATACAAGTGATGTTCAGGGTGTGATGGATGGTAAATTGAATGACTTTGTAGATGGATGGCTGAGAGCAGGGTGTCCGTTGAAAAAAATTACGGGTGTCGAGGAGGTAGATGCATGAGTATTCTAGACGAAATCGTGCAAACTAAATTGATAGAAGTATCACATCTCAAATATGATACGCCTTCCGAAGGTAATCTGAGATCCAAATTAAATCAAAGAGGTGTTCGACCTTTTTTAGATTCCTTGAGATCGCCACGGCGTGGAGATGTCGCATTGATCGCTGAGATCAAAAAGGCGTCGCCCTCCAAAGGGGTCATCTGCCCTGATTTTGACCCGGTCAGGATTGCTCAAGCCTATCAGGATGCAGGCGCGACTTGCTTATCAGTTTTGACGGATGTGGATTATTTTCAAGGTTCACTGGAATACCTCAAAGCTGTCCGGCAGGCGGTTGATCTGCCGCTTCTGCGAAAAGATTTTATCATTGACGCGAGACAGATTGAAGAGGCAATCGATTATGGTGCGGATGCAATCTTGCTCATCGCAGCCATCCTTGATGATCAACAATTAAAATCTCTCCATACGCTGGCGACAGGTGCCGGTTTGACCGCTTTGGTGGAAGTGCATGATGAGGAAGAATTAAATCGTGTCATGAGCGCTGGTTGCCTGCTGGTGGGTGTGAATAATAGAAACTTGAAAGACTTCTCAGTCGATTTGGAGACAACCGATCGCATGGCTAAACTATGGCGTGAATCCGGGCGACCTTCCGGTAGCCTATTAGTTGCAGAGAGTGGTATTTACTCGCACGAGGATGTTCTTGAGGTGAAAAAAGGAGGAGCTTCTGCTATCCTTGTAGGAGAATCCCTTATGCGTGATACTTCCAATATTCAATCTAAAGTCGTTGAGTTGCTTGGTTGAGGTCCCAGCACTATCCAGCGTATAAATGGTTTGTCCTATCGGTGCACTTACCATTAAATTCTAACATCCGTTATGAAAAATCTAGAAACAATCTGTTTACATGGCGGGCATACGCCCGATTCCGCTTCTAATGCACGTGCAGTTCCTATCTATCGAACAAGCTCTTTTGTGTTCAAGGATACAGAGCATGCAGCCAATCTTTTTGCACTGAAAGAACTTGGTAACATTTACTCGCGCATCATGAACCCAACTCAAGATGTGCTGGAGCAACGCGTCGCCTCCCTTGATAATGGAGCCGCTGCCCTTGCTTTGTCTTCAGGAACAAGCGCCATTTTTTACACTGTAATCAATTTGTGTCAGGCGGGTGATGAAATTGTATCTGCGAACAATCTCTATGGGGGGTCCTTCACTCAATTCAACGACATCCTGCCACAGTTCAACATCAAGACAAATTTCGTTGATTCCAATGACCCTGAAAATTTCCGAAAAGCAATTACGCCCAAAACCAAATTACTCTTTTGCGAAACTGTCAGCAATCCGGGGCTGGACGTTGCGGATATTGAAGCAATAGCAAAGATTGCTCATGAGCATGGCTTGCCGCTCGTGGTTGATTCGACCTTCACCACTCCCTACTTGCAGCGTCCCATTGATCATGGCGCAGACATCGTCATACATTCCTTGACTAAGTGGTTGGGAGGCCATGGTGCTGGCATTGGTGGAATTGTAGTTGATTCTGGCAAGTTTGACTGGAAATCCGATAAGTTTCCTTTGATGACACAGCCTGAGTCTAGCTATCATGGCGTGCGTTGGGCGCATGACCTTGGCGATTTGAGCCCCATTGCCTTCATATTGCGTATGCGTGTTGTGCCATTGCGCAATTTAGGGGCATGCATCACACCTGACAATGCATGGATGTTCCTTCAAGGAATTGAAACACTCACTTTGCGAATGGAGCGCCATTGTGAGAACTCCCTGGCTCTTGCAAAGCATCTGCAATCGCATCCAGGTGTAGAGTGGGTAAGATATCCCACTCTGGACGGTGACAAAAATAAGCCATTGGCTGACAAATATCTTGGAGGTAAAGGCGGCTCCATGGTCGTATTCGGCATCAAAGGTGGCGCAGAGGCCGGAAGTCGTTTTATTGAAAAGCTTAATTTATTTTCTCATCTTGCCAATGTAGGCGATGCAAAAAGTCTCGCCATTCACCCGGCTACGACAACGCACTCGCAGTTATCCGCCGAAGCTCAACAAGCAGGTGGCATCACTCCAGAATTGATTCGTCTGTCCGTGGGCATCGAACACATAGACGACATAATCGCTGATGTCGATCAGGCGATTGAGGCTTCTACCAATGCCTAAGGCTTGCTGTGGAAACAGCCCAGACTCATTTCGCGTCTATCAGTTCAGAGAGTGATCCTCTCCAACTTTTCAGCGGTGATCAATTGGTCGCCGCTGAAGTTGCTTACGAAACCTATGGCGCACTGAACGAGGCCAAAGACAACGCGATCCTCATCTTTCACGCCCTGAGTGGCAGCCAGCATGCTGCTGGTCGCAACGAAGCGGTTGAAGGTGTCGAGCGCTACTGGACTGATGAATGTCATGAGGGTTGGTGGGAAAATTTCATTGGGCCAGGGAAGGCTTTGGACACAAGTCAGTTCTATGTGATCTGCGCCAATTATCTGGGAGGTTGCTATGGTTCAACGGGGCCATCCTCTCTGGATCACGAGACAGGAAATCCGTTTGGCTCTAGATTTCCAAGCATTGCCATCCGAGATATCGTTGATTCGCAAGCGAAGCTCTTGAATGCTCTGGGAATTGATTGCCTACACGCTGTTGTAGGAGGTTCCATGGGCGGGATGGCTTGTTTGAGTTTTGCGACTCGATATCCTGATCGCGTCAACGTGGTTATTCCCATGGCAGCTAGCCTTTACGCCACAACGCTTCATCGCATTCACAACTTTGAGCAGATTTATGCGGTTGAATCTGATCCTAATTTTCAGGGCGGTGATTATTACGGTGGTGTATTTCCTGATCAGGGATTGGCTCTTGCAAGGATGATCGCCCACAAAACCTATGTATCACTATCAACAATGGAAGATCGGGCCAGAAATGAAATCGTTCAGCCCTCGAGCGGATTCAAGCATTATCGATTCAGCCACCCCATCGAATCCTATTTGTTGCATCAAGGAAGAAAGTTTGTCTCCCGCTTCGACGCCAACACGTATCTTCGCTTGTGTGAAGCCTGGCTGCGTTTTGATCTATTGAAGGAGGCAGAGAGTGATAGTTATCAAGCGCTTTTTTCTACCTGCAAACACCAGAAGTACATGATTTTCAGTGTGGATTCAGATGTGTGCTTTTACCCTGAAGACCAGGTGCACATGGCACGTATTCTGAAGCAAAACGATATTCGTTGCCGGCATATTACGATTCACTCCGAGAAAGGTCATGATGCATTCCTCTTGGAACCCGAGCTTTTGGAACCCCACTTGAAGCATTCGCTTGAAAATCCTTGGTAGGTTTTTCCATGCCCAGTTTCAGCAAATAAAAACCGACGGAAACGAATTTCCGCCGGTTTTTTGTAATGATTTATAGTTAAAAAATCAGTGCTAAAATCTGATGACCATGTCCACAATGTAACGCTCATCCATGATACCCTCATTGCTTCCAACACCATTTTCGTAGGAAAGTCCGAGATCGACTCTGTCATGCAATCTTGAGCGGAACCCAAATCCAATGGCGCTGTAAGTGTCCCCTTCCGCTGCAGCAGAACCAAAGTTAATCAAGTCATATCCCTCGACAGGTGTCGCTCCATCTCCGCCTGAGAGCACGGTAAAGGAGTTGAATGCGATAAACGGAATAAACCACTTGCAGGTGTAGTAATCAACCTGAGCACTCCAGTGAAGGAAAGAGGACTCCTCATCGTTGTCATTGGGTATGCGGGCGCCCACGCTACCTGTAAAGTGAAGATCATCAAATCCTTTCATGGCCGAAACAAATACATTCCATTCCCCATCACCGTTGTTCTGGAAAATGCCACCCGAACCGGAGGGTAACTCCAATTTGAGTCCAGGTGTGATCAATAATTGATTCTCTTCATCATCCACCGCGGCATACTTCAGACCAAAGCCAAGGTCTGCCCAGCCGGTTTCGTTAATACCTGCTGCAGGCATATCCAAGTCACATATCCCGCCCTTGGTTGCGATAAGAGCCAAACGGTCGTTAACTGCCCAGCGTGCCTGCACTCCGTATACATTGGCATCACCACCCCCTAGGAATGAACTCGGGATTTCATGATGAATAAAAACCGGGCGTAGTTCAGTGTTGACTTGAGCTGCTTCAAAGTAAAAAGGGTTTGTTACCGGCGCAATGGTGTTGTCTTTCCATGATTCTCCTTGAGCTGTATTGGACTGAGATAGGATCAAAGCCACAGCTCCCGCGACTAATAGATTGCAAGGGTTATTCATACGTGCAACAACCTAATAACTTTTCTCTGAGTTGTCACTACATCACTTGCGCTTTATGCTACCGAATGTGTCCCACTGAAAAGGTAAGTGAGATTTAATCCGCTTCTAACTTTGAGGAATCATCAAACCGAATAAATCGCATTATAAAAAATCAAAAGGATGAAGATCCAATTTTGATTTTTTAATACCTATCCTACCCTTATATTTTCATCAGTTAAGCGATTGTAGGCATCCATGTATTTTTCCTGTGTCTTGCGGACAATGAAATCAGGTAAAGCCGGAGCAGGTGGTGTCTTATCCCATTCCAGACCTTCCAGGTAATCGCGCACAAACTGCTTGTCGTAACTGGGCTGTGATCTTCCTGGTGCATAAGATTCAGCAGGCCAAAATCTGGAGGAATCGGGTGTCAATACTTCATCGATCAACAATAATGCTCCATTAAAATATCCAAACTCAAATTTTGTATCGGCGATGATGATACCTCTGGAATTTGCATATGCACGGGCACGTTGATAAATCTCGAGGCTGATCTTTTTTACTTGGTGTGCTGTATCTTTACCTACGAGCTCGATCGCCTTTTCGAAAGAGATGTTTTCATCATGCCCTGTTTCTGCCTTTGTGGCAGGAGTGAAAATAGGTTCGGGAAGCTCTGATGATTCCTTCAGCCCATCTGGAAGCGTGATGCCGCAAACGGTGCGGTCTTTCTGGTATTCCTTCCACCCTGATCCGGCCAGGTAGCCTCTGACAACGCATTCAATGATCAGTGGCTCAGTTTTTTTGACGATCATGCTGCGTCCCTTGAGTTTTTCAGACCATGGTAATAGCTTCTCTGGAAGAGCTTGTTCAGCTGTGTGTTTGCGATGGTTGGCAATTACCCCTTTCATTTGATCAAACCAGAAATGGGAAATTTGCGTGAGCACGGACCCCTTGGTGGGGATTCCGTTTGGCATCACACAATCAAATGCTGAGATGCGGTCGGTTGCGACAAAAAGAAAGGAATCACCTAAATCGAAAATTTCGCGAACTTTTCCAGACTTGATTTTGGGAATACCTGGCAATTCCAACTGCAGAATTGGTGGCTGATTTGGATTGATGGAGGACATGAATTTTTAAAATTTCAGATAGATTGACGCACTTGTTTGAGTCGATCTGAAAACTGGCGTGCCAGTTGCGTTAACGCAGGCCAATCGTCAGAATCGAGAATAGACTTGGTCAGTAATGATGATCCTACGCCCAAAGCAA